>JAESGL010000236.1_pt1 | contig 48395 bp, 46 predicted proteins | sample 9269711 | NCBI WGS metagenome assembly JAESGL01 (sample SAMN14515918, study PRJNA621676) | algae metagenome | isolation source: Kastovskya adunca ATA6-11-RM4 and co-occurring heterotrophs from soil and... | place: Chile: Atacama Desert | collected 2011-06-27 | reverse complement strand
GGCCTTCTCGCACAGGTCGGCCATCTGGTTGATGAAGGTGATCTTGACCGCGAGGAAGGCGTTGGCCGCGTATTTGATCAGCTCCGCCGTCTCGATCCCGGTCTGCACGATCGGCGTCTCGATCAGGTAGAGCGGCCGGTACAGCCGCCGCAGCACCTGAAACGCCCGGTCGCTCTCGGCCCCGATCACCACCCGGTCCGGGCGCATGAAGTCGCCGATCGCATTGCCCTCGCGCAGGAATTCCGGGTTGGACGCCACCTCGATCTCGGCATCCGGCCGCACCCGCGCGATCAGCTCCTGGATCTGCCGCCCCGTGCCCACCGGCACCGTGCTCTTGGTCACCAGCACCAGCGGCCCCTTGGCCGCCCGCGCCACCTGCTCGGCGGCGGCGAAGACATAGCTCAGATCCGCATGCCCATCGCCCCTGCGCGAGGGCGTGCCGACGGCCAGGAACACCGCATCCGCCCCCTCCATCGCCTCGGAGAGGTCCGTCGTGAAGGAGAGCCGCCCGTCCCGCACGTTCTCGGAAACCAGCTTGTCCAGCCCGGGCTCATAAATCGGGATCCGACCCGCCCGCAGCGCCTCGACCTTCGACACCTCCGTGTCCACCACGCAGACATCCACGCCGAACTCGGCAAAGCAGGCACCAGACACAAGCCCGACATAGCCGGCCCCGATCATCGCGACGCGCATGCAACCCCCTGGCTCAACCCCCCGCACCCGCAGGAGCAACGCCCAACATCCTTATCGCCCAGGCAGGGCCGGGTCGATATGCAGCCGATCCATTATTTCGCAGCAGCGAAATGCTCCGGCGAGCCCTCCGAAATTCGGTGGCTCCGGCGATACGAGGCAGGGAAGGCAGCCGATCCCAGCCATAGGCAAAGCGTCATGGTCGCGGCGGCGCAGGGCACCTAGGTTCCGCCCGTGGATCCCATGGCGAACCCCCTGCGCCGTGGAACGACCCCAAGGGGGCCCGTACCCCAGGCGCGCCACCCCCGGCGCGCCGGCCCCCTTCCACGGCCAGACCCCGCCGCCGTCCCCCGGCGGCGGGGCAGCCGGCTCACCGCGCCGGGCGGCCCCGCAGCGCCGTCAGGAAGCGCCGCGTCCCCTCCACCTGCTGCCGCCACCAGCCGCCCGTCACCAGAGCGGCGGAGGCTTCCGGATCGCCCGTGCGCGGGAACACGTCGCGCCGGAAGTCGCCCGTGCGGAAGATCATGTCCCAGACCGGAAAGAGCACGGCGTAGTTGCGCCCCTCCTCCCCCGCCGAGAGCACCCCGTGATGCAGCCGGTGGAAGCGCGGGGAAACCAGCAGCCGCTCCCCCAGCTTGCCGAAGGAGAGCCGGACATTCGCGTGGGAGAGGCTTTCCGCGACGCGCAGGATGAGGACGATCAGCGGGAACTGCCCCGGCGGCACGCCGATGAGCAGCGCAAGCCCGCCGAACCAGAGCGCTGCGATCATGTCGTCGATCACGTGGTTCCGGTCATCGGTCCAGAAGGTCATCTTCTCCTGGGCGTGGTGGATGGAATGCAGCGCCCACCACCAGGGGATGGTGTGCTGCAACCGATGCCGCCAGTACTCGCCGAAATCGAGGATGACGATGTAGAGCGCGAAGGCGAGCAGCGGCCGCGTCTCCAGCGCCGGAATCAGGGTCTCCAGCGTCGGCGCCACATAGCCCGCATCGGCGATCCAGCCCGCGATCTGCGCCTGCACCCCGGCGAGGATGACGAAGGCCATCAGCGGCAGCACGCCGAGCCGTGCGAGCAGCGTGTAGGCCACATCCGTCCAGACCACGCGCCGGTCGTCCCAGCGCTCCACCGGCCGCCACGCCTCCAGCGGGCGGCAGATGGCATAGACCACGACCACCTGAACGACGCCGAAGACGAAGAAATCCATCCAGGAAAAGGCGTCGTCCGCCCATTCCATCATGCCCGCGGCATAGAGGGCGGGCTGGACCGCGGTCTGGAACAGCCAGCTCGTGAAGCCGTCATAGAGACGGACGATGGAGTCGAACATCAGCGCTTCCCCTCCGCGGGCAGCGTCTCGAAGCAGAAGCCGCGCTCCTGCAATCCGGCGATCAGTGGCTCCAGAATTCCGGCGAAGGGCTCGCGCCGGCTGCGCACGCCCCAATGCATCACCAGCACCTCCCCATCCCGGATGGCGTCGAGGTTCCGGGCCAGCAGGGCGCGGTTAGGGTGCGCGCTGGAATCCAACTCGTCTCCGAGGAAGCCATGGGCCGTCCAGCCCTGATGGGTCAGCCCGCATTGGCGCGCCATCGCGACGGCGCCGGGCGTGGTGCGCCCGCCCGGGGCACGCCAGAGCGGCACCACCTTGGCGTCCGGCACCATCGCGCGCAGCGCCTGCACCGGCCGCTCCAGCTCCGCGCAGAGCGCCGCCTGGTCGAGTATTTCCGACCCCTCGCCAGAGCGGCGGGAGGCGTAGCGGACACGCCCCGGCCCGGCATCCCCGGCAAAATACCAGTGCCGCCAGGTATGGCTGGCGAAGACATGCCCCTCGGCCGCCCGGGCGCGCCAGAAATCGGCCCAGGCCGGAGAAAGCGTCCGGTCGCCCCGGAAGCTCGGCTCATCCGCGACGAAAAGCGTGGCGCGGACATTCCGGCGCCGGAGGATGGCGGCGATCTCCTCCGCCTCGCGCGACCAGCCCGTGTCGATCGTCAGGTAGAGCGTGCCACGGCAGCCCTGCGCTGCGGCCGGCAGCGCAACCAGCGCCGCGAGCGCCCCCAGCACCACCCGCCGAAGGGCGCCACGCCAGCCCGCCATGGGCTCAGCGCGCCACCGGCGCGGCCGGTGTCTCGTTCCGGGCCTGCACGAGTCCCTGGTTGCGGAAGAAGACGCCATGCGGCGAACGCCCGACCGGCGAGGTGGTCACCTCCCCCGTCTCCGGGTCCAGCATGCCGAGCTGCCGGTTCCAGCGTAGCGTGGTCCAGAGCCGCCCGTGCTCGTCGAAGGAAATGCAGTCCGGCCCGCCCGGCACCTCATAGGAGCGCATCACGTCGAGGCTCACGGGGTCCAGCGCCGTGATCCGGCTGTCCACGCGGCTCGTCACATAGATCGGCCCGCCACCGGGAGAGGGGAACAGCGCATGCGCCCCGCGCCCGACGCGGATGGTCCGCTCCACCTTCCGCGTCTCGGGGTCCACCACCGCCACATGGTCCGCGCCCATGATGCCGATCAGCAGCTTGCCATTGTGCCAGATGATCCCGGCCGGCTCGCGCCCGACCTGGAGGTTCCAGGCGATCTCGCGCTTCTCCAGGTCAATCGCGGCAATGGCCCGGCTGCCCTGGAGCGTGACATAGACCATCTTGCTGTCGGGCCGGTAGGCGATGTGGCTCGGCATGTCGCCGGGCTTCAGCCGCGCCGCGAGCGTCAGGCCCATGGTCGCGGCATCCCAGCCATAGATGTCCACCTGGTCCCGGCGCAGGCCGGTGACGACCAGCATCTTCCCGTCCGGGCTGAATTCCAGGTTGTACGGATTCGCGATCCGCTCCCGCTTGCGCAGCTCACCCGTGGAGGGATCGAGGAAGAGGATCTCGTTCCCCCCCGAATCGCCTACCAGCAGCACGTCCCGGGCGGGGGAGAGGGTGAGGTGATGCGGCTCCCGCAGGACGGGAATCTGCCGCAGCTCCGCCCGGGTCGCCGCATCCACCACCTGGATCCCGGGATCCAGCGAGTTGATGACGAAGACCACATCCGCCCGCCCGGCGGCCGGAAACAGGCCAGCCGCGAGAAGGGGGAGCGCAAGGGCGAGGCGGCGCATGGGCGGGGGGCTCCGGTGGGCGTCCGATGATGAGGCGGCGATGTTAAGGAGTCGCGGCCGAGGGCGCTTTGATCCTTAGCATGGCGCGGCCGTCGCGGATGGTCATTCCACCGCCGGCCCATCCTCGTTCAGGGGATGGAAGTCCAGCGCCACGCCGTTCATGCAGTAGCGCAGCCCCGTCGGCCGGGGACCGTCGGGGAAGACATGGCCGAGATGCCCGCCGCAGGTGGCGCACTGCACCTCCGTGCGGGTCATGAAATGGGAGCGGTCCGTGGTGGTCCGCACCGCGCCCTCGATCGGCTTCCAGAAGGAGGGCCAGCCCGAGCCGCTCTCATACTTCGTGTCGCTGGTGAACAACGGGGACTGGCAGCCGGCGCAGTGGAACACGCCGTCCCGCTTCTCCACGTTCAGCGGGCTCGTCCCGGCCCGCTCGGTGCCATGGTGGCGCAGCACGCGATAGGCGTCGGCGGAAAGGCTCTCCCGCCACTCCTCCTCGCTGCGCTGGACCGTGTAGCCCTCGCTCTCCTTCGGGCTGCTCATGCCGCGCGCTCCTTCAGCCGATGGGCGAAGCCCTTGCGGAACTTGGCCACCTTCGGCGCCACCACGGCGCGGCAATAGCCGGACCAGGGATTGCGGTTGAAATAGTCCTGATGCTCCGGCTCGGCGGACCAGAACTGCGGCGCGGGCGCCAGCTCCGTCACCACGCGCCCGGAATAGAGGCCCTCACGCTCCACCTCCGCGATCACCTCCTTCGCGACCGCCTCCTGCTCGGCACCCTCGAAGAAGATCACGCTCCGGTATTGCGGCCCGACATCCGCGCCCTGGCGATCCTTGGTGGTCGGGTCGTGAATGGTGAAGAACACGCGGAGGATGTCGGCATAGGAGATGACCGCGGGGTCGAAGACCACGCGCACCACCTCTGCATGGCCCGTGGCCTTGCCACAGACCTGCTCATAGGACGGGTTGGCGACATGGCCGCCGGCATAGCCGGAGACCACCTCGGAAACGCCTTCGAGGTTGCGGTACACCGCATCGAGGCACCAGAAGCAGCCGCCGCCCAGCAGGGCGACCTGGGATCCGGAACCGGGGTTCTGGGGGGATTGGGTCATGGCCGGAATGTGGTGATTCCGGAGCGGAACACCAAGGCAGGCGCCGGGTTTCCACCCCCAGTTTGCCCCCCCTTTGCCCTCGCGGGCGCGCGGGTCCACCTTGCGCCGCGATGAGCTTCCCTGCCCCCTCCCCCGCCCCCTTCCCCCAAGCCGCGCCCGAGGCGCTGGGCTTCGACCCCGCGAAGCTGGCCGAGGCCGCCGCCTTCGCCGAGTCCCGCGAAACCCCCTTCCCGCGCGACCTCCTCGCCCATCTCGAGGGCGGGCATTTCGAGCCCGCGCCGGACAACGAGGTGCTGGGCCCCGTCGCCAGCCGCGGCGCCCCGAACGGCCTGATCCTGCGGGACGGCGTGGTGGCGGCCCGCTGGGGCAACACCCGGCAGGCGGACATGACCTTCTCCGTCGCCAAGTCCTGCCTCTCCATCCTGGCCGGCATCGCCCATGGGGACGGCCTCATCCCCGACCTCGACGCCCCCGTCTCGGCCAGCGTGGACGACCCCGCCTTCGACGGCCCGCGCAACGGCGCCATCACCTGGCGCATGCTGCTGCAGCAGACCAGCGAATGGGAGGGCAGCCTCTTCGGCAAGGCCGACCAGATCGACCGGGGCCGCGACCTGGCGAGCGAGGGCACCGGCAAGCCCAAGGGCTGGGCCCGCCCGCTGGCCGCCCCCGGGCAGCACTGGGAGTACAACGACGTCCGCGTGAACGTCCTCTCCCTCGCCCTCCTCCGCACCTTCGGCCAGGCCCTGCCCGAGGTGTGGCGCGCGCGGGTGATGGACCCGATCGGCGCCTCGGACGACTGGCGCTGGGAGGGCTATCGCACCTCCACCGTGGACGTGAAGGGCGAGCCCGTCGTCTCCGTCCCCGGCGGCGGCCATTGGGGCGGCGGCATCGTCACCCATGCCGAGGACCAGGCCCGGCTCGGCCTGCTGATGCTGAATGACGGCGCCTGGGACGGCCGCCGCATCCTGCCCGAGGGCTGGGTCGCGGCCTCCGGCGAGCCGGTGGCGCTGCACCCGGATTACGGCCTGCTCTGGTGGCTCAACCGCTCCGGCCGCTACCCCAAGGCCGACCCGGCCAGCCTCTTCGCCGTGGGCGCTGGCGGCAACACCATCTGGATCGAGCCCTCCACCCGGATCGTCGCCGTCTTCCGCTGGCTTCACCCGGAGGCCCTGCCCGAGATGATCGCCCGCATCGCCGAAGCCCGCACGAAGTAAGACCATGCACGCCGAAATCCACGCCGAGACCCTCACCCTCGACACCCATGTCGACATCCCCTGGCCGGAGATGGTCGATCCGCGCGGCGAGACCCAGCGGAACGTCGATTTCGCCCGGATGAAGGCCGGCGGGCTGAAGGCGGTGGTCTTCATCGCCTACACCCCCCAGGGCCCGCGCACCCCGGAGGACCATGCGGAGGCCGGTGCCCGCGCCGAGGCCATGCTGCGCCACATCCGGGACACCGCGCATGGGGGCGGGCGCCGCCTCGTCAGCCGCGTGGCCGAGCTGGAGGCCGCCCATGCCGCCGGCGCCACCGCCATCCTCATGGCGGTGGAGAACGGCAATGCCATGGGGCACGACCTCTCCCGCCTCGCCCTCTGGCGCGGCCTGGGCGCGATCTACCTCACCCTCACCCATGACGGGCATAACGACCTGGCCGATGCCGCCCGCCCCCGGGCCGGCCGGCCGGAACCCGCCAGCCTGCATGGCGGCCTCTCCCCCCTCGGCCGCCAGGCCATCGAGGAGATGAACCGCCTTGGCATGCTGGTGGACGTCTCCCACGCCTCGAAGGCCTCGATGATGCAGGCCGTGGAGGCGTCGCGCGCGCCGATCGTCGCCACCCATGCCTGCTGCGCCGCGCTGCGGGTGCACCCGCGCAACCTGGATGACGAGCAGCTGGATGCGCTGCGCGATTCCGGCGGGCTGGTGCAGATCACGGCCGTTCCCGCCTTCCTCCGCGATCCCTCGCCCGATGGCCGCTACCAGGCGAGCGTGGATGACATCGCCGACCATGTGGACCATGCCGTGCGCCGCATCGGCCTCGCCCATGTCGGCCTGTCCTCCGATTTCGACGGCGGCGGCGGGGTGACGGGCTGGATGCATGCCGGCGAGACGGCAGGGCTGACCGAGGCGCTGCACCGCCGTGGCTACGACCGCGAGGCGCTCGGCCTGCTCTGGGCCGGCAACTTCCTGCGCGTCTGGCGCCGGGCGGAAGAGGTCGCGGCCGAGGGGTTCTGAAGCGCGGGCGGAGGCAGGGCGGGCCGCCCCGCCCTACTCCCCCGCCGGGGCCGCCTCGTTGGCAGGGACGATCTTCGCCAACTCGGCGGCCAGCGCCTCCCGCGTCACGGGCTTGGGCAGGTAGCCCGTCATCCCGGCCTCCCGGCACACCGTGTTGTCGCTGTCGAACACGCCGGCGGTCAGGGCCACCACGGGCACGTTGCGCGCCACCTCCTCCGGCAGGGAACGGAGGCGGCGGGTTGCCTCCAGCCCGTCCATCCCCGGCATGGCCAGGTCCATCAGCACGAGGTCGAAGGGCTCATCCGTCCTCGCGGCGGCCGCCACGGCCTCCACCGCCTCCGCCCCGCCCGAAGCCAGCTCCGCCTGATGCCCCGCCCGCTCCAGCAGCGCGCGCGCGACGAGGCGGTTGGTCGGCACGTCATCGACCACCAGAACCTTCAGGCGGACCTCCCGCCGGTCGGTCACGGCGGCGGGGGCCGTGGGTTCCGGCAGGGCGGCGGTCTCGATCGGCAGCTCCACCCAGAATCGCGCGCCGGTCCCCCCTTCGGCCAGCGCCTCGGGGTTGTCGTCCACCCCGATCCGTCCGCCCATCGCCTCCACGATGCCCGTGGAGATCGCGAGGCCGAGGCCGAAGCCGTCCACCACGGGCGTGTTGGCCCCGGACTGCTCCAGCCGCACGAAATCCCGGAACACGTTGCCACGCTGGTCCAGCGGAACCCCCGGCCCGGTGTCCAGCACCTCGAGCCGCAGCCGGTCGCCCCCGGCCTCCCGGCTCAACATGGTGCGCAGCGCCACCCGCCCGCCCGCCGGGGTGAACTTCACCGCGTTGGAGATCAGGTTGAGCACGAGCTGGCGGAGCCGCATGGCGTCCAGCAGCAGCCCGGGCGGCAAGGCGGCATCATGGGAGGTGCTGACCGAGATGCCCCGCGCCGCGGCCGTCGGCCGGACGAGGTCCACGCAGGATTCCAGCAGCGGCACCAGCGCGGTCGGCTCCCGCCGCAGCGGCATGCGGCCAGCCTCCACATGCGCCAGGTCGAGCACGTCATTGGCCACGTCCAGCAGGTGGCGGCCCGCCGCCTCCAGCATCGCCGCCCGGCCACGCTGCTCCGCCGTCAGGCTGGGATCGCTGGCCAGGGCCTGCGCCATGCCGAGCACCCCGTTCAGCGGCGTGCGCAGTTCGTGGCTCATGCGGGCGAGGAAGCGGGACTTGGCCGCCCCCGCCGCCGCGGCCTGGTCACGTGCCTCGGCCAGGTCGGCCGCGGCGCGCTTCTGCTGGGTGATATCGGTGCGGATGCCCACCGAGCCCCCACCCGGCACACGCCGCTCCGTCACGAGGATCCAGCGCCCATCGGGCAGCAGCCGCTCGACCGGGGCGGTGTTCCAGGGATGCCGGTAATGGGCGATCGCCTCGGCCACGAAGGCTTCCCGGTCCGCCCCGGCCTGGGGGTACTGACCGTGCTCCACGCCATAGCGCATGATCTCGGTCAGGGTGGCGCCGGGTTTGATGGCGGGCGCGCTCGCCCGGTAGAAGTCCCGGTACCGCTCGTTGCAGACGATCAGCCGGTCTTCCTCGTCCCACATGACGAAGCCGTCCGACATCGCCTCGATCGAGGATTCCAGCAGCTGCCGGCCGCGCGCCCGCTCCGCCTCGGCCAGGTCCCGCTGGCGCAGCATCGCGAGCAGGAGGCCGGCGATGGCGACGGTGAGCAAGGCGAGGCCCCCGGTCGCGTAGAGGATGCGCCCCTCGCTCTCCTCCCATTCCGCCAGCGCCGGCCCGCTATCCTGCAGGGCGACCACATGCAGCGCAGGATAAAGCGTGCGGCGCAGCGCGGTGATCCGCCCGGGCTCCACCCCTTCCGATAGAGGCCGCGCCACCGGCCGCCCGATCCGGGCCTCGTCATGCGGCGCGCTGGCCAGCAGCACGCGGTCGTCGCTGCGGATCAGGAGAACCCGGCGTCCCTCCGCATCGCTCCGCGCCCCGAATCCCGTCAGCCCCGCGGCGACCACGGGCACGGGCACCTCGGCCACCGCCAGGAGAGGGGGCATCCCGACCAGGCTCACCGGCCGCGCGACGAAGAGCGCCCATTCGCCCGTCGCCGGATTCGGCACGGGCCCGGCGATCGTCACGCCCCCCCGCGCACCGGCCGGGCTACGGGCCGGGGCCAGAAGCGCGGCATGCAGCACGGGCGGCGGGCGCCGGCGGGAACCGGCGACGGCGGCGGCTACGGGGGTGCCGCCCTCGAGCGGAAGCAGGATGATGTCGCGGAAGCCCAGGCTGCTGTCGCTCAGCCCCATGAGCACGCGCGAAAGTGCCGCGGAACGCTCCGCCGGCGGCGTATCGGGCCCGAGTGCCGACATGGCGGGGGCGAGCAGGTTCGGGAGCCCGGCCAGGGCGCTGTCCACCGCCAGGAAGCTGCGGTTCATCGAAGCGGCGGCGCTCTCCGCCGCTTCGTTCACGGCCTGCTGCGCATTGGCCGTGGCGGCGGAACGGCCCTGCCGCACGATCATCTGCGCCACCCCCACCTGCACCGCCAGCAGCGCGAGGGTCGCCAGCAGGATCCAGAGCCCGGCGAAGCGCTGCTGCACGAAGCGGAGGCGGCGCATCGGCATGGCTAACGACCCACCGGCACGGCCACGCCGAGCTGCTCGCCGGAACGCTCGTTCCAATCCTCGGCGCAATTGGGCCCGCAACGATCCGCCCAGCGCGGCAGGATCACCTCCCGCACCAGCCGGCGGCGCAGCGCGTCATCCTCGGGGGTGACGCGGACCAGCGTCATCCGCCCCCGGGCGCGCGGGCCGGACGGGCCCGTCATCTGCTCGGCCGGGCATTCGGGCTGGCCGGTGTTGCAGGCCAGGCCCAGCCCGGTCTCCGCGTCCGAGGCTTCCCAGATCCGCTGCTCCAGCTCCGCAAGCTCCCGCCGCAGCACCGCGCGCAGCTCCTCCGGCAATGCGGTCCAGGCCGCGCGGTTCGCGCCAAAGAGGGACACGCCCCAGGTGAGCGCCATGGCATGCACATGGCTCGTCACCTCGTTCAGCCCGATCTGCCAGCCGGACAGGGTGCCGGTGATGGCGCATTCCACCAACCCGGCGCGGATGGAGGGCACGATTTCGGCGAAGGGAATGACCACCGGCACGGCGCCGATCGCCGCCACCCATTCCGACTGCGCCGCCGCCGAGGTCCGGATGCGCCGGCCCCGCAGGTCCAGCAGGCTGTGGAAGGGCCGGCCACAGAAGAAAACCTGCGCCGGATAGACATAGACCGCCAGAAGCTCGGTCTCGTGCCGCTCCCGCAGCATGGTTTCCAGCCAGGGCCGGTTGGCCGCGATCACCCGCCGCAGCGTGGCCATGTCCGGGGAGACGCCGGGCAGCTCGAGCGCGGAAAGCTCCGGTTCCTCCGCGGCGACCAGGCCGAGCAGCGCGGTGCTGAAGGGAGTGACGCCCAGGCGCAGGAGGCGCAGCGCCTCCTGCCCCCGGATCCCGCTGCGGTCGAAGGGGGAGATATCGGCCGTGAGCTGCCCGCCCGTCACCTCGGGCAGCCGCCGGGTCCAGAAGGGCTGCTCGAGTCGCGTGTACTGGCTCACCCCCGCGAGCCCGCCCACCACCTGCAACCGCAGCGGCGCCGCGCCGGGCGCCGGGGTGCCGGCGGGCGGAGCCGCCGAGCTGGCCGGCGCCTGGGCGGCCGCCGGGGCCATCCCGAGCATCCCCACCGAAAGGGCCAGGGCCAGGCTGCGAAGGCCACCCAGAACGAGACGCGCTCTCCCGCCCAGATCCAGCAACCCGACCATCGACGCACTCCGGAGACGGAAACGGCAGCGCCCGCCTTTGCGGAGGGGCACCTCTCGAAAATCTGATTATACTTGGCCGCGCCCCTTTCAGGAACAAGCCCAAAGGCGGATGGGCGTCGCCGCTCCGTTATTCCAGCCGCACCCCCGCCTCGCGCACCAGGTTCCCCAGCCGATCCGCGTCGCGACGGACCAGGGCCGCCGCCTCGGCCGCGGTGCCTCCGCCCGGGATGTAGCCGGCTTCCACCAGCCGGGCATTGATCGAGGGGTCCGCGATCACCCGCCCCAGCGCCGCCTCCCAGCGCCGCACCACCTCCGGCGGCAGGCCGGCCGGGCCCAGCACCATGTACCAGACCGACATGTCGTAGCCGGCATAACCCTGCTCCTCCACGGTCCGCACCTCCGGCAGCGCGGAGGCGCGCTGCGGCAGGGTGGTGGCCAGCGCCCGCATGCGCCCGGCGCGGATATGCGGAAGATAAGTCGCGAGCGTGTCGATATTCACGTCCACATCCCCCGCCAGCAGCGCGTTCACGGACTGCCCCGTGCCGCGATAGGGGATGTGGGTCATGCGCATGCCCGCGCGCCGGGAGAGCAGCTCGCTGGCGAGATGCTGCTGGCTGGCGACGCCCGAGGTGCCGTAGTTCAACCCGTCCGGCTTCTCCTGCGCCAGCGCCTTCAGGCTCGCCATGTCGCGCGCGGGGCTGTCCGCGCGCACCACCACCACCAGCGGCAGGGTGCCGACGAGCATGATGGGCGTGAAGTCGCGCAGCTGGTCATAGGGCGGCGGCCGCATCAGCGGCGCGACCGTGCACTGGGTGCTGACCGTGCCCGTGAGGAGGGTGTAGCCGTCGGGCCGGGCGCGCGCGGCCGCGGCGGAGGCCAGGGTTCCGCTCGCGCCCGGCCGGTTTTCCACCGTCACGGCCTGCCCCAGCTCCTCCTGCAAGCGCGGCGAGAGCATGCGCACCACGATATCCGTCCCACCCCCCGGGGCGAAGCCGACAAGCATGGTGATGGACCGGGAGGGATAGGCGTCCTGGGCCAGGGCGGGGCCCGACACGGACGCGGCGCCCAGCGCCCCGATCAGGGAGCGGCGTTGAAGCATGGTTTCCTCCGGCTGTTCTCTTTGGCGCCAGCCTGGACCACGGAACGGAGCGCCGTCCATCGCCGAGTGCCGGCGGCGCCCCGTCGCCGATCACGTCGCGCGGAAGCCGGGCCTCACCGCGGCGGGGCCGCGCGGAAGGCGTCCGCGATGGCATGCCAGGCCGGCTTTGGCCGGAAGCGGTCGTCATAGGGATGGGCACGCACCGGCAAGCCATCCTCCCGCCGCGCGAAGCGGCTCTCGTTCATCCAGGTGTAGCGGTCGCTGAGGCCCCACAGCGTGACCAGCCGCAGGGCCGGCTCGGCGAGCGCCGCATCGAGGAAGGCCCGGAGGGTCCGGGCGACGGCCGCGTCGCGCAGGACGATATCGGGCGGCAGGCCGCGATCGGTCACGTCCAGCTCGGTGACATAGACCTCCAGCCCCAACCCCACGACGGCCTGGATGAAGCCGCGCAGCACGGCGGGCTGGAATCCTGGCGCGGCGGCGCCGAGATGCGCCTGGATGCCCAGGGCCTGCACCGGCACGCCGCGCCGCACCATGCCCCGCAGCAGGGCCAGCAGCGCGGCGCGGCGCGCCTCCTGCTCCGGCGTGGCCAGCTCCAGCCCGTATTCGTTCAGCACCAGCCGCGCCGCCGGGTCCGCCTCCCGTGCCCAGTGGAAGGCCTGGTCGATATAGCCGGGGCCCAGCGCGCGCAGGAAAGGCGTGTCGCGCAGCCCGTCGGGGCGGCGGTCCCAGGGCTCCACCGGCTCGTTCACCACATCCCAGGAATGCATGCGGCCGGCATAGTGGCCGGCCACGGTGCGGATGTGGCGCTCCAGCAAGGCCCGCATCCCGGCGGGGTCGCGCGGGGCCCGCGCGAACCAGGGCGGCAGCGCCTCGTGCCAGACCAGCGCATGGCCGCGTACGGCCTGACCGCGTTCCTCGGCGAAGCGCAACATGAAGTCCGCGTCGCGGAAGTCGAATTCCTCCGGCGCGGGCCGGTGCCCCGCCCATTTCAGCTCCAGCCCGGGGACGATCACGGCCGCATCGGCGGAAATCCGCCGCATCTCGGCGGATTCCTCCACCTGGCCCCGCGTGAGGGTGGTGCCGAAGACGATCCCCCGCGCCTTCGCCAGCGCGGCCAGCCCCGGCACCTCGGCCGGCGCCGGCGAGGCGGCCAGGAGAGGGCCGAAGGCGGGGGCAAGCCCGGCCGCCAGCCATCCGCGCCGCCCCATGGGCCCCCGCGCCCTCATCGGCGTGCTTGCCGGCACGGCCGGGCTGGACAAGTGTCGCGGCAACGGCAATCGAGGCGCGGCATGCAGAGCCTCCTTCTCACACCAGACGAGCCAGCCGCGCCGGCCGGGGCAACGCGGCCGGCCATGCGCCGCGCGGGGCCGCTGGCGCGCACATGGGTCTGGTTCCTGCTGATGCCCATGTTCTTCCAACTCTACCACTACAAGAACGAGACAGGGCCGCTCTACTACCTGTCCAAGGTCTGGCCGGTGCTGCTCGCGCCCCTCATCCTCCTGGGCATGACCACGCTGCGCCTGCCGGACGGCGCGCTCTACCTCGCGGCGGTCGCCTACTCCCTCGTCGTGCCGGTGCTGCTCTCGATGGTCTACCTGCCCAACGGGCTGGTGGACGCGCTGCTCTCCTCCATCAAGGCCTGGCCCCTCACCTTCTACTTCTCCTTCGCCGCGCTGCTCTGGCTGCTCCGCCCTTCGGAGGCGGCCGTGAAGCGCGGCGCCCTTCTCGCCGGCGCCGCCACCTACGCGATCATGCTGCTGCTCTGGGTCACGGTGCCCGCGGAGCGCTACCAGCCCGGCCTGACCATGTTCTCCTGGGACGAAGGCCGCGGCTCCTACATCCGCATGCCCATGATGCTCGGCGTGCTGACCATGTTCTGGCTGGGCCGGCGCTTCGTGCGGGAATGGCGGATCTGGCAGCTCCTGCTCGCCATCGCCTGCGTCGTCGCCATGGGCAGCATCTACCGCGCCCGCCTGCCCACCGGCGTCAGCGTCCTCGTGCTGCTGATGATCCTCGCCACGCCCCTGCCCCGCAACTGGCGCTGGGGCCTGGGCGCGCTGGCGGCGCTGCCGGCCGTCGCCGGATTCGTGATCGTCGCACCGGACCTGCCGGACATCCTGGCCAAGGTCTTCGACGCCTCGCTCTTCATCCGCATGCGCTCCAGCACCATCGCCTGGGACTGGCTGATCTCGGACCCCGTCAAGCTCATCTTCGGCAGCGGCTCCACCTCCTCCTTCTCCGACCTCACCATGGCGGATTTCTTCGGCAACGCGGATTTCTGGCTCACCGATATCGGATGGCTCGGCGTCCTGACGGAATACGGGCTGATCGGCACGGCCCTGATCATCGGGCTGCACCTGCGCGCGCTGACGACGGCCCGCGCCCTCCGACACCGCAGTGCCTTCCGCGCGGCACTCGGCGACTACGTGCTCTTCGAAATCCTCTGCTCCGTCGTCTATTCCGTCATGTACGCGCCGGGGCCGGTGGTCACGGTGGCGGCCATGGCCTGGTGGCTGCGCCTGCGGGACGAGGCCGGGATGGCGGAGGCGGAACCGGGATGGCCCGGCCCGGTGCGGGCCAGCCTGCACGCGACACCGGGCTGGGCCTCCGGCCGGATCCCGGTCGTCCCCTCGGCCGACCATCCCTGAGGCGTCCGGGCCGGATGCCGCATCCCGATCACACGGCGTTGGTCGCGCGGAGGATCGCCTCCCCCGTCGCATCCTGCCGGACCGCGAGGATGTCATTGGCGAGCCGCCCCGTCATCTCCGCGGTGATCCGGCGCAGGCGCATCCGCCAGAGGCATTTCGGAACCTCCGCGAAGCGGTAGCCGAGATTCGTGAGCTGACGGATGAGAGGCTGCTGGTGGAAGCTTCCCTCATAGTCGTTCAGCTCCACGAGGAAGGCGTCCGGCGGATTGTCCCGCAGATAGGCCTCGGCGCCGGCGACGACCTCCGGCTCATAGCCTTCCACATCCATCTTGATCAGGCGCACGGGCCCGAGGGCGAGCGATTCCAGCACGGCCCCCGCATTCCGCTGCGGCACCCGGATCACCTCATCCGCCCCATCGCAGCGGTTGATCGAGGCGCGCCCCATATTGTCATGCGGGATATGCAGCTCGACCTCCCCGTCAACCCGGCCGAGCGCCATTTCGTGGATGGTGAGGTGACGGAAGCCGTTGAGCGCGGCGCTGCGGCGCGCCAGCGCGGCGAAGCGCGGCTGAGGCTCGAAGGCCTCCACTCGGCCGCCGGGGCCCACGGCATCGGCCATCGCCATGGCGACCAACCCAAGATTGGCGCCGATATCCACCGCCGTGTCACCGGGGCGCAGGATACGCCGGGCCACCCAGGTCACCTTGGGATCCAGGTCCCCGAAGGAATGCACCGCGGCCCCGATGAAGTCGCCGGTCGGCACCACCAGCCGTGCCCCAGTGGCGCGGATGGGCGCCACGGCCTCGGCGGGCCCCGTCCGCATCACGGCGCGCCACGGCCCCGAATTCGCGAGCGTGCCGCAGCCGCTGTAGAGCGGATAATGGCGGCCCGCGCATCGCAGCCCGGCGCGCGCGACGCCCTGCACCAATCCCTTCACCATCTCCCCTCGCCTCTCCGTCCATCCATCGCCCGAGCCCTTTCGGCGCCGCGCGGGCCCGGCCTCATCGCCCCGACCCGTCCAGGGCCCGCAGCCCCCGGCGCACCCCGCGCGCCAGCAGGCTCACCTGCACCACACCGCCCAGGATCATGGCGACCAGCGCACCGGGCGGGCCGAGGGCGTGCAGCAGCGGCGCCATCGCCGCCGCGCAGACCAGCGCGCCGCCGAGCTCCGCCAAAGCGAGGTCCCGCAGCCGCGCGAGCGCCTGCAGGGCCACGAGCCCCGCGACCCAGAAGGAGCTGATGACGAAGACCACCGTCCAGAGCAGCACCTCGGCCTCCAGCCCCGCATAGCGTCCCGCGAAGAGCCAGGCGGAGATCCAGGGCCAGAGCAGCGCGGCGGCGAGGCCGGCGCCGAGCGTGGCCAGCGCCGGCACGCCGCCGCCCAGGAGAAGCAGGCGCCAGAAGCCCCGCGCATCGCCCGCATGGCGCCGCGCCGCGAGCGGCCGGCGGGAGGCCGCGCTGAAGGCACCAGCCAGGAGCGTGGCGGGCCGCAGCACCGTCTGCCCGGCCACCAGCCCGGCAAGCGCCGCCGCCCCGAACCAGGCGGAGACCGTGAAGATGGCCAGCCGCGTGAAGGCCTCGTTCGCGACACCGGCCAGAAGCGACCAGCCGGATCGGCGTGCGAGCACGCGCCAGCGCCGACGCGCCGTGGAACCGAAATCCGCGGGGTGCGGGCCGGAGAGCCGCCGGATGACCGCCACCGCGGCCAGCGCCTGCCCCAGCCCGTTCAGCGCCAGCAGCAGCGAGACGGAGGGCAGTTCCCCCAGCGCGGCCTCCACCGCCAGGGCGGTGCCGACGACGAGGAGCGAGGCGGCGGGAATGGCCGCCGTGCGCGCCATGTCCCCATGCGAGGAGGCCAGGGTGCGCGCATGCAGCCCCGCCACGGAACCCGCCACCAGCGGCACCGCCCCCCAGGACGCGAAGCTTGGCCCGAGCAGCGGCATGGCGGCGGCGGTGAGCGCCGCGGCCAGCCCGGTGAGCAGCAGGTTGCCCGAGAGGATCGCGCACTCCGCCTGGCGCCGCCCGGGCGAGGGCGCGGGGGGCAGCCGGTAGAGATGGACGGAGGTGAAGGCCGAGACGACGGTCCCCGCCACCAGCGCCACGTTGATCCAGAAGACGTAGCCGCCCAGCTGCTCCGCCGTGCCCCGCCGGATGAGCCAGAGCGTGACGCCGAAGGAGAGGAGCGCCGCCAGCCCCTGGTCCGCGAAGGCGAGCACGGTGCGCAGGCCGACAGCCCGCAGGCGCCCGATCAGGACCGCCCCGCCCCCCGCGCCCGCCGCGCCGCGAGGGCGAGGCGGAGCAACGGCAGCAGATCCGCCGCGTAGCGCCGGCCGAGGCGCCCCGGCTCGGTCACGGCGCGGTGCAGCCATTCCAGCCCGTGGCGCCGCATCCAGGCCGGGGCGCGCGGCGTGAGGTCCACGGCAAAGAGCAGGCCGCTCCCCACCGCGATGCCGATCCCCCGCGCCTTCCCGCGCCGTGCCACGGCCTGCATCAGCCGCTCGGAACGCGGCGCGCCGGTGGCCACGAAGGTGATGCGCGCGGGATGATCCTCGATGAAGCGGATGGCCGCCTCGCGCGCCTCCTCCCGGTCGATATAGCCCATGGGGGGCTCGTGCTGGGCGATGCGGCGCAGGCCGAAGCGGGCCCGCAGCGCCTCGGCGATCCGCGGCCCGCCGCCGATGATGGTGATCGGGTCCTCGGGCCGGATGACGCCGTTCAGCAGCGCGACGCAGAGGTCGCTCCCCGCCGCCATCGGCACCGCCTCACCCAGCGCCCAGCGATGCAGCCGCGCGAGGATGCCGCTGTCGTTCAGCCGCAGCCAGGCCTCCTCATGTGCCGCCCGCAACCCCGTCGCCGGGTCCTCGGCCAGCAGCAGGATCTGCGCGTTGATGGTGACGACATAGGCGAAGGGCAGCGCGGGGTCGCGCGCGGCGATCGCCCGGGTGGCGGCCGCGAGGTCCAGCGGCGCGACGGGCGCACGGCCGAGCAGGCTGATTTCGCCCATGGTCAGAACAGGTTGCCCGGCGTGTTCTTGTTGATGGCGTAGGAGAAGGAGCGGGAGAAGGGGATGATCCGGTTGATCGCCTGATCCACCCAGAGCCCGACCTCCGCGATGCGCGAACGCGGCACATAGACGATGTCGCCCGCCACCAGCGGCACGTCCCCGCCCGGATCGCTGCCGGAGATGAAGGCCTGCAGGTTCACCGTGCGCAGCATCGGCCGGTTGTCCGGCGAACGGCGGATCAGCACCACCTGATCCATCCGCGCCGCTTCCTCCAGCCCGCCCGCCAGCGCCACCACCTCCGCGACGCCCCGGCGGCCCGTGAGGGGATAGGCACCCGCGCGGCGCACCGAACCGCCGACATAGGCGACGGAGGAACCGGCCTCATCCAGCCCGGCCGTGACGATCGGGTTGGTCAGGGTCCGCCGTGCGGCATCGGCCACGGCGCGCTCCAGCTCGGCCGTGGTGCGGCCCGCCACCTCCACCCGCCCGGCGACGCGGAGGGAGACTGTGCCATCCGGCGCCACCAGCGCCGTCTCGTTCACCTCGGGGGTGAGGAGGAACTGGATCTTCACCCGGTCGCCCGGGCCGAAGCGATAGGGGGCCGGCGCATCCGTCCAGGCGGCGAAGCCCTCCGGCATGCGCTCCTCCACCCGGATGGATTGGGTGGTGCCGAAATTATCCGTGCCCGGCGCGCAGGCGCCGAGCAGGAGAAGAAGGGAAAGCGTGGCACGCATCAGCCGACCAGCCGGGCCAGGCGGCGCGGCACCAGGGGCCGCTCGCCGCTCATGACGAAACCCACGAGGCGGCCACCGGCCGAGAGCACCGCATCGCGCGCCGCGCGGATGGTTCCCTTGTCCGTGCGCTGGGCGCGCAGGGCGAGCACATTCGCATCCACCAGCGCGGTCAGACGGCGCATGGCATAATCCTCCGCATCGGTCGGCGCGACGACGACGACAACATCCAGGTCGCGCCGCAGCCGCTCCAGCAGCGCCACCGTGCGCTCGATCCCGGCATGCGCGTCCCCGAGGATGCTCTGGCGCGCGCCATAGGCCACCCAGAGATGGGGGATGGCGGTGTTGAAGGCCAGCAGGTTCTCGGGGTCCTGCGGCTCATGCACGGGGTGCGAGCCCATGGCGGCGAGATAGGCGCGCCCATCCGTCTCCAGATCCACCAGCAGGGTGCGCAGCCCGCGCGAACGCGCCATTTCCGCCGCGACGGTGAGCGCGATCGCGCTGCGCCCGTCCTCTGCATCCGTCGCGACGAACTGGATGACCGAGAGCCGCTCCCCGCTCGCCCGCGCATCCAGCAGCATGGCCGCGAGATCCGTCACCTGCGGCGTCGCCGCGCCGCCGATCAGCCTCACATCGGGCGGGATGGAGGCGAGGCCCGGCAGGCCGAGCCCGCGCGAAGCCTCGTCGGAGGTCGCGAAGCTGCGGCGGAACAGGGTGAGCAGCACGGCCGCGGCCCCGGCCGCGATCATCCCGCCCAGCACGCCGCCGACGACGAAGGCCATCCGCAGGTCCCGCGGCCGCGCCGCCGCCACCGGGCTCTGCGCGACGGTGACGGAGGGCGAACGGGAGCGCCGCGCATCCTCGGCGATGCGCGCCCCTGTCTCCCGGTTGGCGAGCTGGCGGAAGGACGCCTCCATCGCATCCCGCCGGCGGCCGAGGTCACGCAGCTGGGCCTCCGCGCGCAGCAGCGCCTCCGCACGCCCCTGGGCCTCCGCGCGCTGTCCCTCCAGCTCCGCCATCTGGCGGCCGGAGGCATCGGCCTCCACCTCCAGCGTCGCGATCCGAAGCGAGAGCTGCTCCACCGCCGGGTTGCGCACCTCCCGCACCGTCTCGAAGCGGTTGCTGCGGTTGCCGGCAATGCTCTGCTGCAGGGTGGCGATGCGCTGGTCCAGCTCGCGCAGGGGCGGCCATTCCGGCGTGTATTGCGCCGCCATCCGCCGGCGCTCCAGGGTCAGCCGGGTCAGCTCGTTCCGGCTGTCGTCATTGGGCGCGAGATTCGTGGTCTCCGAGGCCGCGACGACGCGCGGCGGATAGGCCGCGAGCCGGGCGCGGGCCGCCTGAAGCTGCGCATCCGTCGCCGCCTTGCGCTCCCGCAGCGCGTCGATCCGCCCGGTCACGTTGTCCAGCCGCGCATTGGCGATCTGGATGTCCTGCGGCAGGTCCAGCACCCGCGCCTCGGACCGCACCCGCGCGATCTCGTCGTCCAACGTCCTGAGGTCGGCGCCCATCCGGTCCGTCTCGACGGAAAGAAGGGCCGCGTCTCCCTGGGCGAAGATCTCGCGGCGATGCGCGACATAGGCATCGAACACCGCCCGCAGCGCCGCGACGGATTGCTCCCGCGTCGGCAGGGAGGCGGTGACGCGCATGAGGTTCGAGGTGGCGGAGGTCAGGGCCAGCAGCGACTGGCGCAGGCGCTGGGCCTGCTGCGGCAGGCTTTCCTCGCGCGGCGGCAGCAGGCCGAAAAACCGGCCCGTCGGCTCGGGCAGGATGGAGCCGGGCGGCGCCTCGGACAGGGCGCGGCGGAGCACCACGTCAGAGAGGAGGATCTCCAGCTCCGACTGGACCACCTTCGGCATCTCGACGCTCACCACCATCGGGCCGGTGCCGGTCAGGTCCGGGGCGCCGGCGCTCTCGCGGCTCACCTGCACCAGTAGCAGCCCCTCGGCCGGCCAGAGCGGACGGATCAGGAGCGCGGCGAGCAGCGCGCCGACGAACGGGATCAGGAAGGCGAGCGCGATCAGGGTCTTGCGCACGAAGATCGTGGTCAGGATATCGCGCGGCGCGAGGCTGAACCCCGCCTCGGGCAAGGGTGCCCGCGGCAGGGGGGCGCGGCGCGGAGCCCCGGGCACGGTCCGGCGCGGGCTGGGCACGAGGCTCATCCCCCCGCCCGCCCCGCCCCGGCGCGCGGCATGCCGGCCGGTGCCCCGCTCCGGTTCATCACCATTCCCCGTTGTACCACCCGCCCCTGGCTCCCGGGCAAACCGGAAGCATGCGATCTCATTCCTGATAACATGTCGTCGGGTTTGGACGAAATCCCTCATTATGGCGCCCTTCGCCATTGGCGCGGCGGGGGGCGGGATGCCAAGTTCGCCCGATGCAGGAACCCGTGCTTGTCCTCGGCGCCGGCGGCTTCATCGGGCGCCACATGACCACCGGCCTCGCGGCCGCGGGGCTGCGGGTCCTCGCCGGGATGCGGCGCCCCGGGCCGCTGCCCCCCGGCGTCGAGCTTCGGCAGGTGGACGCCACGGAGGCCGCCTCGCTCGCGCGGGCGCTGGATGGCGTGGGCGCGGTGGTGAACTGCGTGGCCGCCGAACCGGCGGCGATGGTGGAGGCCACGCGCGCCCTGGCCGGGGCGGCCGCCGGCCGCCGCATCGTCCATCTCAGCAGCATGGCCGTCTATGGAGGCGCCACCGGGCTGGTCACCGAGGACGCGCCGCTGACCCCGGAGGGGCCTTACGGGGAGGCCAAGGCCGAGAGCGAGCGCCTGCTCGCCGCCCTCCCCGGCCCCGTCATCCTGCTGCGCCCGGGCTGCGTGCATGGTCCGGGCTCCGAGGGCTGGACGGCCCGCCCGGCCCGGCTGCTGCGCGCCGGGCGGCTCGGCGATCTCGGCGCGGGGGGGGACGGCGTCTGCAACCTGACCGCGGTGTCGGACCTGGTCTCCGCCACCGCCGCCGCGCTGCGCCTGGCCGATGCGCCGGCCGGCCCCTTGGCGCTGAACCTGTCCGACCCTGACCCGGGGGATTGGAACGCCTATTTCCTGGCCCTGGCCCTCGCCCTCGGCGCCACCCCGCTGCGCCGGCTGCCCGGCTGGCAGCTCAAGGCCGAGAAGCTGGCCGCCTATCCGCTCAAGGCGCTGGAGATCGCCGCCCGCAAGGCGGGCCTGCGCACGCCGGACCCCCTGCCGCCGTCGCTGCTGCGCCTGTTCCAACAGGACATCACGCTCGACCACCGGCGGGCGGATGCGGTGCTGGGCTTTCCCCGCACCCCGCCGGCCCTGGCCATCGCGGAGGCGGCGCGCTGGTTCCTGCGCGCGGGCTGAGCGCCCCGGTCAGCCCTCTACGGCCAGAGGCCGCGCCATCTCCCGCTTCAGCCGGTCGGCGAGGCGGAGGGCGAGCGCCACCACCGTCAGGGTCGGGTTCGCCTGGCCGGATGTGGGAAACACGGCGCTACCGGCCACCCACAGATTGGCCATGCCATGCACCCGCCCGTCGGGATCCACGACGCCACTCGAAGGCGTCGCGCCCATCCGGGCCGTGCCGATATGGTGGCCGCCATAGGCGCCGTCGCGCAGCATGTCCCGCGCGACCTCCTCCGGGTCGAAATCCAGCCAGCCGCGCCCCCAGCGGGAGAGGTCTTCCGCCAGCAGGCGGAAGGTCACCTGGGCCGTGCGGATGTCACGCTCGGTGAAGCGCCAGTCCACGCGCAGCCTCGGCATGCCCAGCGCGTCCCGCCCCTCGCCCAGGGCCACGCGGCTGTCCGGGTTCGGCTCCTGCTCCCCGTGGAAATCGAGGGAGAAGACGTTGCCGGGCGGGCGGACGATGACGGAGGGGAACTTCCGCGCGGCCAGCCGGCGCTTCCGCAGCATGGTCCATGCGAAGCCGAAGGCGCTGAACGGGTCGGCCGCGAGGTTGCGCAGATGGCGCAGCATCGCGCGGGGATCGGCGCCGCCCGGCTCCTCCAGCCGCTTGCGGTATTCATAGGGGAGCAGGTGCCGGGCGAGATAGAGGCCCGACAGCACGCCGCTGCCATGGCTCGGATCGGGGATGCGGGGGAAATGCAGCCTCAGCACCGCATTGCCCACCCCTTCGCGCGCCTGCGCCGCCTCGGTGAGATGCAGGCGGCGGCGGATATAGGTGCCGTCCTCCGCCACCTCATATCCCGGTTGAACCCGGTCCGGCGGCAGGGCCAGGCGCAGGCGGCCGGAGGTGCCCGCGATGTGGCACATGTAATAGCGGCCGACGAGGTCGTGCCCGTTGCCGATCCCGTTCTCCGCCCCGGCCCCGCGGGAGGCCAGCAGCAGCCGCGGCGTCTCCAGCCCGCCGGTGGCGACCACGACGCGCGCCGCTCGAATCGCGATCTCCCTCCCCCCGAGCGTCCGGATGCGCAGCGCCCCCACGCGCCCTCCCTCGGGCACCGGCTCGATGGCGGTGCAGTTCGCGCCGAGCAGGACCCGCAGGCTTTCGCTGGCCGCCAGACGGTGCGCGTAGCGGGCCGCGAAGTCCGTCGGCGTCGAGAAGCGCTCGATCCCCTCCGCCGAGAAGTCGCGCGGCGCGAAGCCCGCGATCATCGGGCGCATCCCGCCGGGAACGGCGGTTTCCGCGCGGTAGTCGAAGGCGCCGGCCTCGCAAAGCGCGTTGGCCGCCGGATACCAGTGCGCCAGCTCCTCCGGCCCGAAGGGCCAGCCGGAATGCGGCATCCAGGCGCGCGCGCGGAAATCCACGGGGTCGAGCGGGATGCAACGCCCGCCCCAGAGGGTGGTGGAGCCGCCGAAGCGGCGCGCCCGGTAGGTGTGAATGGGCGAGTGGAGCGCCGGGTCCGCAACCTCTCCTTCATAGAGGGCCTGGCTCGCCGCCTCGGCCATGCCGCGCCCAGCCTCGACCAGGATCACCCGCGCGGGACCACGCAGAAATTGCAGCGCGAGCGAAATCCCCGCCGCACCGGCCCCGAGAATGCAGAGCTCCGCTTCGAGAGTCGCGCCCGGTTCGAGCGTCTCCGCATCCAGGATCATGTCCGAAAGAAGCGCGGAATGACTGCCTCGCACAAGTAGGACTGTTCAACATTTTGATACTGAGATAGGCAGATGGAATGGAAGCCCGCCGTGCGATAGCCCAGTTCGTCCGTGATCGGCCTCTTCTCTGGGACCTGTTCCACCCATCCTATGACTGGCTGCGCCAGCGCGTCCGGGATGCACGCATCCGCTGGCTCTTCTCGGACCGCATGGCCCGGGGCGACGCCGCCGGGCAGAGCGAGCTGGCCGCGGCCATGGCACGAGGCGGCCCGCTGGGCGTGGGCAAGGTCGGTGGGCTCGAGGGCGAGGCCGCCGGCTTCTTCCTGGGCCCGCGGCGCAGGGGTGAGCCCTATCCGAAGCGCCTGCGGGCGCAGATGTTCCTCAATGTCGGGCTCTTCCCGGTCGACGACGATTCGCTGGACCGCTTCTGCACCGCGCTGATCGCGGCGGCCTCCGAGCTCGATATCATGGGGGTGATGGGCTATCCGGGTGAGCCGCAGGTGCTGCTGCACCACGCCACCAAGGCCCGCCTGATCTCCCTTCGGGCGCTGGATCCCTGGTATTTCCCGGATCCGTGGTCCCGCCACCTGGCCGGGCGCCGCGTCACGGTGGTCTCCCCCTTCGCCCGGACGATCGAGCGGCAATACGCGCGCCGCGCCGAGATCTGGCCCGGGCGCGACATCCTGCCGGAATTCCAGCTCCGCACGGTCCCCATGCCCCTTTCGCCCGGCCTGGCCCCGCCCAGCGAGGCCAGCTGGGAGGAAAGGCTGGCGCGGGTCACCGAGGCGGTGGAGGCCGAGCCCTATGACGTGCTGCTGGTGGGCGCCGGCGGCATCTCCATCCTGCTCGCCGCCCATGCGCGGCGGATGGGCAAGATCGGCTTCCATATGGGCGGCCCGACCCAGATCCTGTTCGGCATACGCGGCCGGCGCTGGGACAACGAGCCCTTTTTCCAGCAGGCCATGACCCCCGCCTGGACCCGCCCCAGCGGCGAGGAGGCACCGCCCGCCGCCCAGAAGATCGAGCGCGGCTGCTACTGGTGATGCGCCGCGCGTAACGCATGCGGGAACGCCGGACGCGCGGCCCTGCCCGTCGGGCCGGAACGGCTCTGGTCATGCGGCACCGCGGCGGGTAAGGAGGCGGAACCAGATCAAATACATTTTCTATTCTCATATTTGATCTATCATCGCCGGGATGAACGGAGTGCAGGAGACGGTGCCCGCCTCGCAGGTCCAGACCGATGGGAAAGCCCTCTCCTTCGTTCGCTGGACACAGGGACTGATCAACCGCCTCGTCGCGGTGTCGGACCTCGGGCTGATCCTTCTGGCGGCAGGCCTTTCCCTCTTCCTCCCCGCGGCGGGGGTCTCCACCGACCTCACCTCGCTCCAGTACCTCGCGCTCGTCCTGCTCGAGATGGCTGTCTTCCATCAGATGATGACCCGCGTCTCGGCTTATAGGGTCGAGCACTACACGGATCCCGTCACTGCGACCCTGCATCTCTTCGGCGGCCTCGTGCCCGCCTGGGGGGTGAGCTTCATCCTGCTCATGGCCTTCGCGCCCGGGGTGCTCCAGCGCCCGTCCTGGCTGCTCATGTGGCACCTGCTGCAGCTCGCGCTCCTTCTCCTCGGGCGGCAGGGGCAGGGCTGGCTCATCGGCCTCGCCAACCGGCACCAGCTGCTCCGGCGCCGGGTGGTGATCATCGGCGCCAATGACGTGGCCGAGCGGATGGTCATGGACCTGCGGGATGCGGAGGGCAGCGGCTACGACATCCTTGGCATCTTCCAGGATGCTTCCGACGGAACGGCGCCCGCGCGGATCGGCGGCGTGCCGGTGCGGGGCGATCTCGACTCGCTCAACGCCTTCGCCCAGGCGGAGACGATCGACGTGGTGGTCCTCGCCCTCCCCTGGTCCCGTGCGCCCGACATCTTCCGGCTCATGGAATCGGTCAACTGGATCGCGGCCGATGTCGTGATCCCCTTCGATACCTCCGAGGTGGCGCCTGGCTATGCAGGCATCACGCCCATGGGCCGGCGGACGACGCTGCAGGTGATGAACCGGCCCTTCAAGGGTTCGCAGGGCGTGCTGAAGGTGGCGGAGGATTACGTGGTGGCCTCGGTGGCGCTCCTGCTGCTGAGCCCGCTGATGTTGCTGGCCGCGATCGCCATCCGGCTGGAGGGGCCGGGGCCCATCCTGTTCCGCCAGTGGCGGCCGGGCTTCGGCCGCAAGCCCTTCGCCATCTACAAGTTCCGCACCATGAAGGTGGACCCGAACGACGACGCCACCATCGGAACCACCGGCCGGCGCGACCCGCGAATCACCCGGGTCGGCGCGGTGCTGCGGCGGCTGAGCATCGATGAGCTGCCGCAGCTCTTCAACGTGCTGAAGGGCGAGATGTCGATCGTCGGGCCGCGGCCCTATGTCGCGAACATGCTGGTGGGCAACGAGCGGTTTTCCGACCTGGTGGCCCAGTATGCGGAGCGCCACCGGATCAAGCCGGGGCTGACCGGCTATGCCCAGGCCCACGGGATGCGCAGCTACGCCCTCCGCTCCGCCGAGAACGCGCGGCGGAGCATCGAGATGGACCTGCACTACATGACGCATTGGTCCCTGTGGCTGGACATCAAGATCATGCTGCGGACCCTGGTGTCCGGCTTGGCAGGGCGGAACGTCTTCTAAAGAAAATTCACTTTTTTGTGATTGCAAACTCACGAAGCTGAGAGCAGTCTCCGGACATCCGAGAAATCTCTCCGGTCCGAGGTCTGTATGCTGTCCCTCGCCTCGCTCAGCATGAGCCAGTTCCTTCGGTACGTCCGCTACTGGCTGCGGGCGCCCCACGCCTCCCGTCCGATCTGGCGCGAGGAATAGGCCCCTTCCTCTCGACAGAGGGCGGGCCAACGAGATTCCGGACATACGAGGATCAACGGCCGAACAGCAGGCCACGAGGCCCGCCACAGCGCGGAACGCACGGCGTTCAAGGCTCACCACGGAGGCGAGCCGCGACACTTATTGTTTGGTTTGGTGTTCACGAAGAGACTGGCGCGCCCCGATGAAGCACATACGAACGATCTCTTCAAGACCTTGGCCGACTGGAACCAGTGTCTGATCGGCACATCGCTCGATCCGAGGGGCCTATAGCAGCGCTCCCCACCACCTAAACCAACCCCATCAACCCACACGGCCACCCTGTATCCCCCAAGCGGATATGGGGTGCGCCGCTATGCCCGTTTGTCAGCCGCATCATGTCCGATCCATCCAACCGCCCCGCGCCGTTCTCGCTGCGCCTGACGCGCGAGGAGCGTGCACGACTAGATCATGACCGCGGCGACATGCCGCTGGGTGCATACCTGCGCTCCTGCGTCTTGGATGCTACCGAGAGCCGCCCGCGCCGTCGTAGTAAGGCGCCCGTCAAGGATCACCAGGCACTCTCCCGGGTCCTTGCCGTGCTCGGGCAGTCCCGCATCGCCAACAACCTCAACCAGATCGCCAAAGCCGCCCATTTCGGCGCGCTGCCTATTGGGCCGGAGCTGGAAGCCGAACTGAGCGAAGCCCTCGCCCACATCGCCGCTATCCGTACCGCCCTGATCGAGGCTCTAAACTTATCAGAGGGGTCGTCATGATCCTGAAGGCGTCCCAACGCGGCAATGCGGTCCAGCTCGGCCATCACCTGCTCAAGCCCGAGAACGAGCATGTCGAGCTGCACGAGATCAGGGGCTTTCTGTCTGAGACCGTGCTGGGCGCGCTAAAGGAAGCGCAGGCGATCAGCTGCGGCACGAAGTGCAAGCAGTTCCTCTTCTCGGTCTCCCTCAGCCCGCCGGAAACGTCCCTCGTGCCGGTCAAGGCGTTCGAGGACGCTATCGAGCAGATCGAAGAGAAGAACGGTCTTACCGGCCAACCCCGCATCGTCATCTTTCATGAGAAGGAAGGCCGGCGGCACTGCCACGCAGTCTGGAGCCGGATCGACGCCGAGACCATGACGGCGCGGCCGCTGCCCTTCTTCAAGAGCAAACTGCGGGAAGTCTCGAAGGCACTCTACCTTGAACATGGCTGGCTGATGCCGAAGGGGCTGGTGGACTCGAGGGCGCGCGATCCGCGCAACTTCGACCTCGCGGAATGGCAGCAAGCCAAGCGCATCCAGCAAGATCCGAGGCAGCTCAAGGGCATGATCCAGGAGTGCTGGGCGGCCTCGGACAGCAAGGCCGCCTTCTCCCGTGCCCTCGAAGAGCGGGGTCTGTACTTGGCTCGCGGCGACCGGCGCAGCCATGTCGCCGTCACCTATGAGGGCGAGGTGCTATCGATTGCCCGCGTCACGGGCAAGAAGACGAAGGAGGTTCAGGCTAAGCTGGGCGATGCTGGGGAGCTGCGCAGTGTCGAAGAGACGGAAGCACATATCGCCGCTGAGGTCGCGCCCAGGCTGAAGGCCTTTATCTCGGAAGCCAAGCTGAAGCACCGGAGGGCCATGGAGCCGCTGGAACGCGAGCGGCTAGCGATGGTGCAGCTTCACCAGGATGAACGGCAGAAGCTGGAGCAAGGTCAGCAAGCTCGCCTACGGGACGAACATGCCGAAAGAGCCAAACGCCTGCGAACCGGCATCCGCGGCTTGTGGGACCGTATGACGGGGCGTCACGTCCGCCTTGTGGCCTCCAACGATGCCGAAGCACTCGCCGGCTTCCGCCGAGACCGCGCGCAGCGCCAGGCGCTGATCGACGCTCAGCTGCATGACCGGCAGGCTCTTCAGCGCGGCCTTGCCGAATTAAGGCAGGCGCAGGCTGTGCGACTGATAACGTTGCACCGCGAGTTCGCCACTCTACGGCGGACGATGACGACCCATCCCGGTCTCTCCGGTTCCTTTGGGCGAGCGGCGGAATTGCCGACGCAGGAGAAGGCCAGCGTCCGAGAGAAACAAGCAGCAGCAGCGGAGACAGCAGCAGCGAAGACAGCAGCGGCATCGCCGCAATCGCGCCGGTCGGAAGCGACACCGAGGCAAAGCCGGCGGTCCTCCGGGCAAGCGCAGCACCTGGAACCGTGAAGGAGCCCACTCACTGCAGCTATGCCGTCTGAGCAAGTAGCAGCGCGAAGCTTGCGGGACATCCGAAGAATAGAGCTTAGACACAATTATGATAGTGCCGGGCATGGCACCTCACACGAAGGAAGGTTCCGCTGCCCTTATTACAGGTGGAATTGCAGTCTACGTCGAAGTCGGCTACAAATCAGAGAATATTAATTTCTTCGTAATTTAGCAAAATTCCAGTAGAGGAGGCGTGCTTGCCAAACGCGGGGTCAATTTCAATTAAAGAGACACTCGCCTTATTCGACTTTGGCTTTGCGGGCGTTAGTAAAGGTGTTGCACAAGGCGAATACGCCTTTTGGTTGGGTTCAGGCATATCCCGAGATCAGATTGTAGGGCTTGACGGAGTAATTTCCAAACTCATTGAGTTTTTACGGATCAGGGTAACGTCGAGCCCAGAATGTAAATTCCGGTTGGCATTTGACAGTATTATGGAGATGGCTGCGCCATCTCAGGCCGAGCGCGATGAGATCGACCTCGGCAAGCCTGCAAGCACTTGGCCCTGCCTCAAGGATATCGTGAAAAGGCTCTGGAACCAGTACTCCGCTGTGTTATCGGTCGAAATCCCTGGAGAAAAACTTGATTTTCTGCTTTGGGATGGGTTGGATTTTCGAAACACCTTCAGCGCACAAACTGCCGACGCCGAGCACCTCGCAGTTGCTATGTTGGCACTCGAAGGCGTTGTTACGGAAATAGCAACAGCCAATTGGGACGGCCTGATTGAAGCAGCCATGAAGGAACTCGGTTACGACGAGAACTTCTACCGGGTAACGGTTACAGGTGAAGACTTACGCAACCCGGCTGCGGCCGCAAATCTCTATAAATTTCACGGTTGCGCGCTCAGGGCTATTGCAGACGAATCAAACTATAGACCGTTGCTCGTTGCGCGAACCGCCCAGATAACGAGCTGGAAGACGAGCGATACGTTCAAAGTTGTGCGTGATCAACTTGGCGCACTCGTGCAACGCAGCAGAACACTGATGATTGGGATGTCAGCGCAGGACGAAAATATCAAACATCTTTTCGTTTCTACTAACACGCACAAAGGCTGGAAATGGACTGATTCTCCCTGCCCAATTGTCTTCTCCGCGCAAGAGCTGGGAAATCACCAAAAAAGCGTACTAATTGGCTCCTACGGTGAAGCTGATTATGAAGCATATCGCGACCAGATATGCGACGCAGCCCGGCTGCCAGCCTACGCTAAGCCACTGCTACTCGCTTTGCTCCTACACGTCATAACCGCAAAGCTCGAGACGCTGGCATGCGAAGTAGAAGCGCCCTATCTAGATGCTAGCGCCCGGGATGAAGTTGCCGAGGGCATCCGAGCTTTGCGAGACAAGGTCGCCGATGCGGGGAATGCGGACCGACTTGCACTTGCTCGCGGAATAGCCTCAGGATTGGCCCGGGCGAAGCATCAGCTGCAAAACGGCGCGAGCGTTCCGGGTGCTCAGCCCTACTTTCCCCTCGACAATGAGCCGGTGCACAGAATGAAGAACAAGCTGGCGCTGAAGAGTACCGGCCAACATGAAGCCGCACTCATGCTGGGCATAATCGGACTAGAAGACAAGGCAGCAACTTGGACTGTTTCCATTGATGATCCGACCAGTGAGCGAAGCGGCGCGCTGCGGCTGACATCTTCAAACGCAACCGCACGCGTCTTCTTCGCTGCGAATGATGACACTATTGTTAATCTTCTCGATGGCGAGGCATTCGACGAAGATGACGCTGATGCTGTAATCCTATGCTCAAAGCGAGTAGTGGAACGACAGCAGCGTAGCCCAAGCGGTGCAATGCGCAGCGGCGTCCTCGGAGCCCGTTACGTCGGCCTTGGTCCTCTGATCAATGAAGCATCGAACCTTGGCGATCTGCGCGATCGTTTGCGTGGGGAGATCGGCTTGTGAGCACGACTGAGCGGGTTATCGAGATCCTGACTCAAGAAGGCGGTTATCGGCAGCTGCCGACTCCTTTCAAAGTGGGTGCAACGGCATTTGAATTTACCTATGCGTTGGTGGCAGGCGCACGGGCCAATGACCTAGTTGTAGTGGTTGAGCTAAAGGGAGACACAGCAGATGAGGCATTAACGCGCAAAGTAATGGCTCTAACACGTGCGCTGGATGTTATGCGATCAAAGCGTCCGGTGACTGCCGTGTTGACGTCGGGACAACCCCGATCAGAAACCGTTCGATCGATTGGTAAGGTCTGCCGCGTCCTGCCTATTGGAGCGCCAACTGGGCCGGATGCTGTTGCAGATGTCCGTGGCTGGCTATCAGTGCTTTTGCCTCTCACAGAACCTCCTGCTGTAGACGCCCATCTCGATTGGGAAGCTCAATTACATGCCGCCACTGCAACAGCCGCAAAAGGTGAAATGGCTGATGCCCTAGTCAAAGCAGCAGCGATAGGACGCGAAGCCGTTGAGGAGATACTTGCCACCAAAATCTCGTCTTCCGTGAATGCCGCCTTCGGCGAGGGAGACTAACAATGGCCGGCGCTCGATTGAAAAGTCTTGTGGTGGAGAACTTCCGCAGTCTCCGTGGTAAGGTCGTCATACCACTTGATGCTCAGGTTGTTCTCATCCATGGCACTAACGGCATGGGCAAAACTAGCGTCCTGTCCGCACTAGAGCTTGGGCTGACTGGGAGGGTCGCGCATCTCGCAAACAGCGGTTCGCCTTATAAGTCTTATATAACCACGTTAGGAACGAACAGTGGCTCAATCTCGCTGAGCACTAGCGCGTCGGTCAGTAATGCCTCGCCCAACATGACCGGCGTTTTGGACTTTTCCGATGCGAGATTCTCAGCTCAGCCATTGCTGGACCTCAACGATGGCAGGTTCTTTTCTGAGCGCTGCTACCTCCCCCAAGCAACACTCGGACGTCTTCTCGAAATTTACAATGAACGCACTACTGGGGCGACCTCACCACTAACGCTTTTTGTGAAAGAGCTACTTGGCCTTGACCCTCTTGATGCAATCATTGATGGCCTAGACCATGCATTTCATGTTTCGCGCATACGCAAGCTGGTGCCGGATTTCCGCCGCCTCGAAGCACTGAAGTCTTCGTTATTGAACGAGCGGGCTAGTAAGGAGCGCGCAATCAAAGATGCGGCTGCCTCAGCAACCGAGCGGCTCGGCCGATTGAATCAGTTTCTCAATGAGATCCCTGGCAGGGATAAGGTCTTAGCGGTTCCCAACTCAGGTGATCTCGATGATCTAAAGATCGAATTGTCAGCGGTCGATGTGGCTGATCGCGAACTTATCAATCTCAGCAAAATGCGGTCTGAGTTGCGCGGGCTACACGAACGCTGGAGTTCGCTTCCGTCGCAAGATGTAAGTCGTGGCCAAGCCGATAGGGAGCGAGCAGACCAGCTCGCCAATGAGGCTGTTGCAGCGTGGCGTTCTGGCCGTGGCAATGAGCTGGAGAAGGCGTTCAACGCGGTTCGGGTTTATTACCCCGACTTACCTTCCTTGGATGTTGACCCTGAAAAGTCTCGTTTCGAGGCTGAGCGCAGCGCCCGTTCCGAAGCTGATCGGTGTGAGCGGTTGCTCAACGCTCATGCCAAGTCATCCGAAAGCGTTAAGACCCTGCAAGCCGTAGCTCAGCGGGCAACGGTGAGGATCGACGAACTTACTCGGGATTTGTCTGGTGCCGCGGAGGACGCGAGATCTCTCGCTCAAGCACTGGCAGGAGTTGTTCCACACATAACTGGAGATAAGTGCCCAGTCTGCGAAAGAGATTACGCTGAACACGATACCAAGTCGCTTTCGACCCACGTGGCTGGGAAGATAGCTTCTCTAACGAGTGAGGCCGGCCGTTTACAAGCCCTTGCTACCGCACGCGCAGAAGAAAGTGAAAGATTGAACAATGCTGAGCGCGAACTCTTGAGTGCCGAAAAAGGGTTACTTCCCGCTGAGGACGTTGCAGAGCTTACGGTTCGTAAAGCGCTTATGGTTGATCTCGCTGTACGTCTTGCCGCAGCAAAGGAGGATGCCGCAGACGGCGCAAAGCTGATGCACCAGGTGTCAGCCGCAAGGCAAGTATTGCTCACTGCCCGTCGCCGCGATGAACAATCTGTATCGCTCATACCAGAAATTGACAGCTTGATGTGGATGGTAATGCAGCGATCCACTAGCGAGTTTCCATCCCTTGATGTCGCATTCGCTGAGGCGACAAGGATTGTCGATGAGCGCATTTCGGCAGCACAACGCGTTGCTGGAGTCAAAATCAAGGCAAGCTCTGAATTAGCCCTGTACGTCGGCGACCTTGATCAACTCGCAAAGCACCAGCTGGAACTGGAAAAGCTCGTCAAACAGCTAAACACAGTCGAAGGGTCGCTGAGAGGAATAGAGACCATAAGAGGACGTGCCAAGAAGATCTCGGAAGCGGCCGCACAAGTACGGTCGGATATAGTAAAAAAAGTATTCAGTGAATCGTTGAACAAGATTTGGCGGGATCTTTTCGTCCGTCTTGCCCCATCCGAGCAGTTTGTTCCTACGTTCAAATTGCCACTGAAGGAAGGTGGGAAGGTCGAGGCGGTTCTAGAGACCGTTCACCGTTCCGGAAAAGTGTCGGGTTCGCCCGGCGCGATGCTTAGCCAGGGTAATCTCAACACGGCTGCGTTGACGCTCTTTCTCGGCCTTCATCTGTCAGTGCCGGTTCGAATGCCATGGCTGATACTTGACGATCCAGTTCAGTCCATGGATGACGTACACATCGCGCAATTTGCCGCCTTGCTCCGGTCCATATCGAAAGGTATCGGTCGCCAGGTCATTGTCGCGGTGCATGAGCGCGCGCTCTTCGACTATTTAACGCTTGAGCTCAGCCCTGCTTTCCCTGGAGACAGTTTGATTACTGTTGAGATTACTCGCAGCTTCGAAGGTGAGACTATAGCCACTCCTCGCGCGTTCAGTTTCGAGGAGGATGGCGTTCTTGCTGCCTGAGCAGCCACTTCGTTTGCGATAGATGATCATTGGCATGTTCGTGGACGAATTCGGTTGAGTCGAGGGAAAAGTCAGTGAGTTTAGTCGAGGGAGAACGTGCTGGGCTCCAAGGGGCAGGCACGCCCCTTGGTCGAAGGGGTCCAGGGGAGAGCGAAGTCTCCCTTGGTCGTGGTCCAGCGGCGAAGCGCTGGTGCGCATCCAACCTGCACAAGGTTGGTCATGGGGTGTCGGGGAGCACGAAGGCGCCCTGACTGGTGATCCAACGGGCAGCCGTTGGACCGGGGGGATGCAACGGGGGCGCGTAGCGGGCCCCCTTGCCAAGTGAGCGGTGTAGTACACCGCACATCTTGCCATCCGCCCTACGGGCACACCTCGCCATCCGCCCTACGGGCACACCTCGCCATCCGCCCTACGGGCACACCTCGCCATCCGCCCTACGGGCACACCTCGCCATCCGCCCTACGGGCACACCTCGCCATCCGCCCTATGGGCACACTGAACCCACAGGCACTCCGGAATTCGTTGCTTCGGCGATGAGCGACGACGCCTCTAGCAAACTTTTCTATAACCGTGGAAATACGTATTCGTTGATAAACTGTGAGAAATTCTCGTCGTGAAATCGCTCCACCGCAGGCCAGCGATCTCGCACGATCTGCATTGAAAACAGGTCAAGAGCATCCTGAAGAAAACTGTCAAAATCATCGGCGCCTAGGGATGCTCGTTTGTACTCTCCATAGATTCGTGAGCAGTGATTGATCAACATGCTTGAGATCATGTTCTGTCGAAATTTTGTTAGGTCGCCCGCTGCTACCAAGCCAGACAACTCGTCGCTTTCTATGATGGACATAAACAGATTCTTATGCGCCTCAATAATACTGTTGGACGCCTGGCTCGCAATCTGACGAGAAACGAGTTCGATATTTTTTCTCGTAAAATGTGCCGAAACTGCGGAAACGGTCAGAGCCAACGCGCTTATCAGCGCAGATATAGAACTAATGATATCGGCGGTCTGCTCGGGAACGACTGACATGCTAAATCATCGATACATCTGTTCGAAATAAGAGAATGGCTTAGACAAATCTCTGATCTTTCGATACAAGCGTAGGTAACGTTCTGCATCCACGGGGGCCGCTTGAACAACGAAGAGAAATTTGCCGAAAATATCGTAAATCATTAAAAAACAAACCGACTCATCAAAAATCCAAAAGTCCAGTGCGCCGAGTTCGACGCATTCGGCTCTAAATTCTGCAATCTCCAAAAATCTAATTTTTTCTCCGAGATTGTTATTCAGCTTGTAACCCAGATTATATTCAAATTTTATATACTCTGTGAGAACAGTTGGTAGTATCCGAACACGTTCAATGACCGCAGACCGATTGGTGGCCGACGAAATTATCTCTCTCCATTCAGCATTGATCAAGAGGCCGTCACATTTCTCACCGGCTAGAAAGCTGCGGAAAAGTGGCCGCTCCTCATCCACATCGTACGATGAGAGGCACTCGAGCCTGCAAGCAGAAGATTGAAAACTGCCGAAATGCCGCCCAAATTCCTCTAGCTCGACCTTATCCGCCCGCGCGAAAACTTCGATGGGATCTACCATTCTACCTCACAAGAAATGCCGGGAGAATATTTCCTCCCGGCACTAAAATCAACGCTTCAGGCTGTCCAGCAGCTCCTGAGAGATTTCGACCATGTCTTCGCCAGGTGGCAGGCCCGCCGTCCCCTTAAGGGAGTCATCCACCTTATATCCTTGGATGAATAGTCGGCCGTCATCGGAGCGGTAGGCAGTGGGGCACTTGCCTCCGATGCAAATAGACGAGATCACGGTCAGGCGTGTGTTAGACATCAGACCCTCCTTTCCCGTTGCTTAGTCAAGGTACGATAGCGGCAAGAGGCCAAGGACTTCCACAATTATTTTATCCCGTGGTGACTCGGAAGTTACTGATTCTGGCTGTCTTCTTCGAAAAGAGTGCTGAGTAAGGTCTCTGGCTGTCTTCTATCCACCCGGCCTGCTTCCGCCATCACTGAAGACTGCATCCGCCGGCACCTCTGCCGGCTGGAGAGATACCATGCCCCCGACCATCGATCCCCAGTACGCCACCGCGGCGCAGCCGCGCAGCAGCAGTTCTCGCCGTCCCGAGCGGCCTGACCTTCCCGATGTGCACGAGCGCCCGCGCAAGCGGATGCATCCAATCCTGGTGGCCGGTATCGCCTCTGTCGTCGTAGCGGCTGCGATATATGGGACCGAGGCCTTCGCCCCCGCCGATGTTCGTCCTACCCGCTTCATCGGCGACTATAACGAGCGCCTTCACGAGGCGACCAAGTCCGGCGAGCTACACGCGCAAATCCGCTACGACGCCCAGCTGCGAGGTATCGAGATCCAGTACCAGACGGTCCTGAAGGGGATCGAGACGGAGGGCGTGCAGTGGCAGGAGCGCTGCCGCACGGGCCTCCAGGCCTTCGCTCAGCACTACCAGGCCGTCTATCAGCGGGCGAACACCCTGGCGCAGGGCGTGGTCCAGCTTCAGCAGGGCTACCAGTCCATGCGCAACCAGATCATGGCGGGCACCCTCGGCGGTGAGACCGCGCTGATCAACCTGCTCAACACTCTCGCACCCATGATCGCGCTCTTCGACCCCAATGCGGCCCGTCAGCTCTCGGCCATCGCTCAGGACGGCCGGCGGCAGCTCCTCGCCACCTTCGACCGCGAGGCGCGCAACGTCAGCGCCATTTCCGTGCGGGGCTGGGACACCGGCCTGCCGCGGCCCGAGAGCCTGCCCACCCCGATCCGCTGCGACGTGCCCGTCTTCCGCACCGCTGCAACTGCCGCCCCGATCCAGGTGCCGCAGGTGACGGCGCCGCGGCGCTGAAAGGAGAGGATCAGGCTCATGCGCAAGTTCTTCGACAACCTGAACTTCTTCGCCAACATGGCGCGCAGCTTCGACGAGGATGCGCACCGGGCCGATCAGCGGGATTTCGAGCGGAGGGCCCGGCTACGGGCCCTCCAGACCTGGGAAGAGCAGCTGGAGAAGACGGCGAGCGGCGCCCTCGGCGATGCCCGCCTCGGCACCCTCAAGGACGCTTTTCACGCCAGCATGCTCGACACGTCCGGCCTCTACATCGGGGCGCTCGACGGCAAGATGCTCTACCTCAACAGCGACGGGCATCACCTGACCTATGGTCGGGCTGGCTCCGGCAAGGGCACAACTTCGGTTCAACCAAATCTAGCCCATTATACCGGCTCGATGTTCGTGATCGACGTCAAGGACGGCGAGCTACACTACTCCTCGGCTGAGCACCGGCAGAACAATCTTGGCCACAAGATCATCACCCTCGATCCCTGGGGCATTCGGTCGCCCGCCGGAGCGAGGGCCAATCCCCTCGCCCGCCTCGGCGGGATCGTCGCCGGGGGTGGCCGCATCGACAACGAGGCGGACGAGATCACCCATATCCTGCTGCCCAAGGGCAAGGCCGATGCAGGGGAAAGCGCCTGGGCGCGTAGCGGCGCCAGGCGGCTGCTGGTGTTGGCCATGAAGCACTTCGCCTATTCCGACCGCAGCCGCCTTTCTCTCGAAGGGCTCTGGCGCTTCATCAACTGCCCCGACGACCAGCTCATCGCGACCTTCGACGCGATGATCGCTGGCCCGCAGGAGGATGTCGCTGGCTCGGCGGCGGTGATGAAGGCCGTGCTGGTCGAAGCCCCCAAGCAGTTCGAAGCCTACCGTGCTGATTGCATTGATGTTTTATCCCCCTATTCCCCCGGCAGCTCGCTTGCCAAGGCCACGGCGCTCGACGAGGTCGATTTCGGGCGGATGAAGCATGAGAAGATCACCGTCTATCTGACCGTGCCCTCTGCTAAGCTGAGCGTGGCGGCACCGTGGTTGGCGATGATCCTCAACCACGCCATCGAGCAGATCGCGGCTGAAGTGGGCCCCGATCCCGTGCGCTTTCTGGTCGACGAGTTCGCCCAGCTGCCCGCGCCGATCCCGGCAGTGATGAAGGCGATGCGGCTATACCGGGGGCGCGGCATCCTGCTCTCCCTCTACTGCCAGGGGCGCTTCTCGCTCCAGGATGCTGGATATTCGGAAGGGGCGGTCAAAGAGATCGAGGACCAAGCGGCCTGCATCCAGATGTGGGGCGTCGAGGAACCCTCGCTGCTCAAGGATGTCGAGACCTGGTCGGGCACTAGCTCCATCGTCCAGATTGAGCCGTCGCATTCAGGTGGTGCTGTCGCTCATGACAGCTTCAGACGCTCCGAGCAGAAACGCCCGGTGCTGCAATCCGAGGACATCCGCCGCGTTGGAGATGGCCAGCAGATCATCAAGATGCCAGGCTTTCCGCTGTTTGTGGCCAACCGCATTCCCTACTACCGCATCACGCCGTGGAAGGATCAGCTCTTCGACGTGCGGGACCTGCATTTCGGGGAAAGGAAGAAGGACCCGTCCTAATCTGAAGGCAGGCGCTGTGGTGCTAGGCTGCGGGGCAGCCTAGCACCTGCATCGGGACCATCAGGGGGATTTGATGGTCAGGATTCTAGCTCGATGTGCGAGCGAAAATCGTCCGGGTGGGTTTTGATCCAACCGTTCATCATTCGCCGCCAGCGGTCGTTGGTCTCGTTGATGATGTTGATCGTTTCCGTCACCTCAACAGGATCGTCGTAGCCCTGGGCCTCCGTCATCGTTATTTTGCCGAGTTCGTGGACAAAGTAGTCAAACAGGCTGCGGATGATGGTGCCGCGGTCGACGCCTATCCCCCGCATCTCCTCAGCCGCTTCCGCCAGAATGGCATGCGCGCGGTCGCGCGCGCCCAGGCGGAACAGCGATGCAAAATTCGGGATGTCGGACGGGGGTGAAAGTCTCTCTTCAGTCATTGCGAAGCATAGCACATTCGCCCGGTAGAATCCATTTTGATGGAGAGGAAGAATGGCTGATTGGGGCCGACCGGGGCGCGGCGTTTCGTCGCGGCAAAGCGTTCGGGCATCTTTCCGTACTGTCGGCAGTTCGGGCCGCGATGCAGTGACGCTCGTCAAAACGACGCGGGCTGCCGATACGGTCAAGGAGAAGGCGCAAGCGCATTACGACAAGCACAAGGATAGTTGGGCCGTGAAGCGCTTGCCGGCGGTGCTGAACCGCCAGACCGACCGGCTCAGCCTCAATCCGCCGGGCGCCCGGCCCGACCATGCCGCCCAGGCCATGGCGACGGCGAGGATGGAAGTCGCCGCCAAGCAGGCGGGGCGACTGAAGCGCATCGAAAGGGCGCGCGACAATATGGCGACCTCGGGTCGTATCCGCCAAACGCGCAAGATCGACTGGGGCGCCAAGAAGCAGGCAGGGTTGGGCGAGTGAGAAGAGTAGCGATCTCGCGCGCCGAGCTGCGGCAGGCTCGCATCGTTGCGACCGCCGCGAAGCGGGCGAGATCAAAAGCCGAAGTCCTCCACAAGAGGCGTGCCGCTGAATGGACCCTCCGACGCTACAGCCTGTTTCTCAAGGCGATGAGCATCACGTGGACCACGCCGCGGACGACGGCCACGCTCGACCTGGGGCGCGACGCTCTCGCACTAGCGCGGCAGTCGGTGACTGCGAAACAAGAATGCCGCCTTGCCCGCATCGACCGGGCGGAAGCGGCCATGAGGATGGGCGCCTATGTCCGCCCGTCCCGCATGCGCGGTCAGAAACTAGTACAGGGTGCATAGGCGGAGCGCCAAGAGCGCTCCGCCATGTCTGGTATCAGACGGCGAACTCTTCCTTTTTCTTGCCCTGCGCTTCCATCTTGGCAAGCCAGGTCGGCTTGCGGCCCCTCCCCGTCCAGGTCTGACCACCCGGACCACGGTACTTTACCGCGATCGACTTGCCGGCGTCGGCACGCGGGCGGCGGACATTGGTCTGCGGCTGGCTCCGCGCCGGCATCAACTCTTCCAGGCTGATGCCGAGGGCTGCGGCCTTGGTCCTCATTTCTTCGATCAAGGCATTCTTCGCCTCGCCCTTCTTGCTGTCGAGTTTGGCCTTCGCCTCCTCGATCAGCTTGGTAAGGTCGTCGGCGCTCATTGCATCGAGGTCGAAAGCGTTCGTCGTAGCCATGGTGCGACTCCAAAATCCCATGATGGAATGGCGGGTAGTAGCGTCGCGACTGGATAACAAGAGGTTTTTAGAAATGACCAAATGTAAGCACCGGATTCTCTGTGCGGTATGAAAACAACGTCGGGTGCGATAGATGCACCCGGCCAGGTGATCAGAGTAGCGAGTACTGCCGTGCCGCGTCGGCCTCGATTTTCCAGCGTCTGGTGGCGGCGCGTTCAAGCCAAGCGTCGACATATGCCGCTGGCCCACCCGCATCCTCGACGATTTCGCCGTCGATGAAATGCGATCGGTAGCCGGCATCGGTGATGGGCAGCGCGGCGCGAGCAGGTTCCAGCGCTTTTATCGTGAAGTAGGCGGTCAAGCCGCCGAGCCATTCGGTCTCGTAGTGGATCTGGATCAGGGTGCCGCGCCATACCAGAGTCTTGGCGGTGACGGTAGAAGAGGAGGTCATGGCTGACCTCCGTGCTCTGTGGAAGATTGCGCTTCGGGCTGAATTTCGATCTCGCGCAGGACGAGGCGGCCGCCGAGTGGCAGGGCGTCCAGGTTGATCGAGAAGCCCTTGCCGTCGCGGTTGGGCCAGGCAGCGCCGATCTCGGTCCAGCGTTCGTTTTTTCGTTCGCCGGAGACAGTGTAGAGCCGGTACGTGGGCTGGCGGTTATTCGTGGTTGTCATGGTCGTATCTCCTCATCTCTGCCCGGACCATTCCGGTGCATGGGAGACGAAGGGCACGGCGCTGAAGGCGCGGGATCACACGCCGCAGCGTTAGCCAGCGCCAGCATGGGGCGGAGCTGCACAAGGTCGCAGGCCGCGGAAGCGAGTCGCGTTGATCCCAGGCCGAGCCGGGCCAGTATCCCACTCAGAACCGGAGATGGTCGCCGGCAGGTGATGAGACGGGGAGACCGCCGCCATGAAGACCGCAGCAAGCCTCCAGCGGATCACCCGTACTGTCACGTAATCCCCCTACAACGGCGACAGCGGCAGACCACAACCGACCCGCGACGGAAGAGCGGCGACCCACCATGCGCAAGAGCCTGCGACGGGCCGATGTCATCGCGTTTCCGGCACCGCATTCGCGCTCAGGCCGCCAGCACCTGGCCGTGGTCGCGCGAGCAGCAGACGCGGCGCATGATCGTTGGAAGGCGCTGTTCGGCAACCGTCAAGAGCAATGGCTGGCTCAGGAAGTTGACCGTAACCTACGCTCGTTCGGCATCAACGAGAGGACGCCGACAACCACGGAGACTATGCGACTGGCGAAGCTTTCGTGGGACCTCGCCAATCGCGCCGTCGAAACCCGTATTCAGTCCCGGCAGGTCCGCATTGATCGCGCTGCCTACAACATGCGGGTCGGTGGCCCTGTGCGCGCCAATCGGCATCGGGATTTTGGGATTGGGCTTCTAGATTAAGATACCGAAACACAAAAATTGCTTTTCAAGGACATAATTGTTGACATTATGAGAAATATAGCGATTATATCATAATGGACAACAGCAAAGGTAAATCTGAAGGCTTATCACGTCGCGAGAAACAGCTGATTGGTGTGTTGGCCGCTGGATGGGCCACGGCCATGATAAGCCTCCCCATCGCTGTTCACCTACTGAATGCTCGTGAGAAAGCGCGGATAGAACGCCTCAGCGCCATTCACCACAACTGTCCTTGCAGGCCAGCTAGGCCCTGAAATATTTGTGATCCCATGGATTGGTCCGCATTTCGTAAGGCGGGAGTCCCGACATAATGTCAAAAGTTCTTAGTTCTTCGATCCAAGCCGGCAGCGGAAACTGCTCAGCATCAATCGTCGGGTTTTCGAGAACTCGACTAATGTAGAGGTTTTCGACTTCACGGCCGAGGCAGAGGAGGTAACCTCGCCAATATGGCCACAGGTAGCGCCTGGATAGTACGGCGGCGATGTCAAGCTGATCGTCAGCCCTAAGTGCGGCACAGTGGTGATAAAGGGATGTGTAGTAGTCGATTATCAAGGACGTTGCATATCCTGAAATCTCATCTTGCAACTCATCGCCGTAATCTTCATCGATATCGATGTAGATGCCTGCATATTTGACGCGCAATGCCTCATCAGAAAAGAATTTCCTTCTTGTCTTCCAGGCTTCATTTCTCGCCGCCTGGAACTCCTTTGAATTGAATAGGCGTGCCAGAGCTTCTGTGCTTTCTTTTCTTACGCGCTCGTTAAGTACAACCTGTTCAGTTTGGGCAATCGCTGTAGTTCTCAACTCTTTCAAACTAGCTGCAACTTCGGTGCGTTGCAGGAACAGAGCGGCACCGATGAAAGTTAACGAAAATCCGGTGAAAAGCGCGTTCACTACACCGAAGCTATCACCGAAATTTCCGGAACTTTCCAAACTCTCAAAACTAAAAACCAACAGTAGATTCAGCAGCCAAAATAGAAAGACGGTCGCAGACGCAATAAGTACAATGAGAAGGAATCGAGAGTAGTATTTGGCGCTAAAGGCAGGAGCATCGTCGTCAGCCGACGGATCGGACATTGAACCTCCCTAAACCTAGGCTTGCGCACTTCGGCAGTCTCTGTGCCTCACCCATTTTGACACCGGCATTCTGCTATGCAACGCGATAAGACCTTGCGTCGAGAGTTTAAGCGCCCAAATGCCGAAACAGCGTCGCCCGGCTGACCTGGTACGCCTGCGCCACCTCGCGCGCCTTCGCGCCTTTGCGCATCATCAGCCGCGCCTCGGCGGCTTGAGCGGGGGTGAGCTTCGGCTTGGGGCCGAGACGCTTGCCGCGGTCTTTAGCAGCCTGGAGGCCGGCCTTGGTGCGGGCGACGATCATGCGCCGCTCGACGTGGGCAATCATTGCGAGGATCGTGGAGTAGAGCTCGCCGGCTTCCGTGCCGGTGTCGAAGCCTTCTGTGAGGCTGACGACGCTGGCGCCGCGGTCACCCAACTCGGTGATGACGGCCAGGATATGCTGGATGGAGCGGCCGAGGCGGTCCAGCCGCCAGACGGCGAGCTTGTCCCCTGCCCTCACTTCCGCCAGCGCCAGATCGAGGCCGGCGCGGCAGCGGGACATGCCGGAGACCCGGTCCTCGAAGATCGCGGCGCAGCCGGCGGCGCGCAGGGCGTCGAGTTGGAGATCGGTGTTCTGGTCCCCGGTTGATACCCGGGCATAGCCAATCAGTCGCATGGTCGGTTGTCGCTTCCGCAGCGGTCTCATGGACCGTCGCTTGTGAGACTGCGGGATAGAGGTCCCGGAAGGGCACAAGGGCGGAAGCCAAGCTGCGATTATTCAATACCTTACATAACACACGGCAAGATAGCTGCCAACAAAAATCGCTGTCTCACAAATGACGGATTATGAGACCGCAAGTCTTGAACCCAGCTGCGAAGGAATTGGCGAGCTAGGTGCCGCCGCAACTTCTGTCGTGGGGTTTGAGAGATGAGCAGAACAACTTCAGCAGCAGCCACACTTGGCGGAGTGTTCCTTGCAGCAGGCTTAATTGCAACACCGGCTCAGGCGCTCGAGCCCAAGCAATGCTTGCCTATGGCCGAGATGAACGCGGCCCTGCGCGCAGAAGGCCAGCGTACCGTCATCATCGGTGACCGCAGCACGATCCACAACGATACCACCCGCTCTGCCGGGGCACGCGTCGACTTATTCGTCAACACCGTGACAAAGAATGCGGACGGCTCGGTTGGATACCAGCTCGAAGGCAACCGGCCTCGCGCGGAAGCTTCAACTGAGGTTTGCGTTGCTGCAAAACTGGAAAACGTAACGCTGTATGATGCAAGGCTGTCGCGTGTTCCCGCTGCCGCCTATCTCGGCGGCGCTTTCAACGAAGTAGTACGTCAGAACGCAGCAGTTGGTACTCGCCCGATGATTATTGCCGATACAGTGCATCGTAATGGTGATGGCACCATCCGACGTGGTTTGCCCTTAGTGATCTTCGGAAACACTGCAATTCGCGGCGGATCAATTGCAACCGCCCTTCCTAATCTTCAGCCTCAAAGGTTGAGTGTTCTTGTGAACCTTGATTACACCTCATTCGGTTTATCGGAATTAGCTGGACCAGCGCTGGCATCCGCACGCTCCCCAAACTGAACCAAATACCTTAGACTTCGAAGCCACTTCCTGGAGTGGAAGCAGATTGCGGTGAAGGCGAAGTAGACGCAACCTGCGCCAGTCGGGCAGCCGGTTCGAGTGGCTCGCGTGCCGCTACCGCTTGATGATGATGTGCCGTCAAATTCGGTGCGGAAGGAAAGTCAGTGGATCGAATAGCAGCGCTACGGGTCGATGTTTCCCTGTCGTAAGATGTGTGATTTGGCAATTGCGCCGAAGAAAGAACATCCGCTCTAGCCTCCACTGAAACGTGCTGATCTGAATTTTCTACCCGTCTTTCTGAGCTTGAACGCGGTCGTGATCCTGCCGTGAAATCACGGGATACGGTTGAGGTGTAGCGCTGAATGTCAGGATCGGATTGAGCCCGTTGCACCGCTGCTCGTTCAGCGTCTGAACGCTGTGGTTCGGGCTTAGATAACGCACGATAGACATCCGCCATCTCGGTGGCCTTACGCTCAGCCTCTTCGCGCGTTTTTCCGTCTCGCACCATGCGATCTATCAACGATCGACGAAGCTCGCCATCGCGGCTGAGTTCTTCGCCCATCTCACCCCATTTACGTCCGGTCATCGTTGCACCAGCAAAGCTTACCTCTGTCCGCGCCCACTCTTCGCGCTCGCGTTGCTGCTGTTCGGCAATCTGGCTTATCTGCTCGGCAAAGTACTCTTGATCCTCTTTTTCCTTTTCGCGCAGACGTTCCTGGAGAGATTGGCCCAGCGGCCCGCTGCCGCCAATTGACCATTCGCTTGTACCGGCAATTCGGTTTTCAAAGTTGGCAAACATACGGGCTACGTCGCGCAGGCGATCAGGTCCCATACTGGGCCCCACACCGTAAAATTCCTGACCGACAGCATCAGACATGCTGAACAAGCGCTCAGCCTTGTCGTTCTCGGCTTGCTCGATTGCGGCCTGCTGAACGGGATTATTTGCTGCGTCTGCGAATTCTTGTACCATTCGCAACAGCATACATATGGCAAATTAACTGGATTCTAATTTTGCAAAAGATTTGACGCAAATTGTATCTATCTGACAGTATGGACGTGTATAAAGGATGAAGGGCAATATGAACTTAGACCACCAAAGCAACTACGAGGCACAGGTGAATGCCTTGCGAACAGCGCTTATGGAAGAAGAAAACTCCGGCACTCCGACAGCCATGGACTTCGACAAACTTCTTTTGCACCTCGCTATAAAACCAAAAAGATACGCATTCCCCCGTAAAGAGCCGAGCAACAGGCGAGAGGAAACATCTTGATTGTATACACAATTGTAGATACACTGGTCTATGAACTTTGAGTGGGACCCGGCGAAGGAGGCGACCAACATCGTCAAGCACGGCATCAGCTTTGCGAAGGCTATCGCCATCTTCGACGGGCCGATCGTCAGCCGTGTCGATGATCGCGCGGAATATGGTGAGGTGCGCATCGTTACTTATGGCCTCTTGGCAGAAGAGGTCATCGCTGCGGTTGTGCACACCGATAGGTCCGGCGTGACGCGAATTATCTCGGCAAGAGTAGCATCGAGCAAAGAAAGGAAGGCTTATTATGAAGCGCTATGAACGTCCGATGACGACCGAAGAAATGAAGAAGGTCACCGACAAGGATATTGATTTTAGCGACATCCCGGAAGCAGATGCGGCTTTTTGGGCGTCAGCGAAGGTGCATGTGCCTGATCGCCCGAAGCTGCCTCTGAACGTCCGCCTGGATGCCGATGTCGTCGAATGGTTCAAGAGCCAGGGCAAAGGCTACCAGACGCGCATCAACGCGGTGCTGCGCAGTTTCTATGAGGCGCACAAGGAACCCACACCGCCGACACCGCGCCGGTCATAGGGCAGCGCAGTGGTTGAGGGACTACCGGGTTCACTGCCTCCTGCCATGGAGCCTCTGACCGCCGCGCTGCGCCGCCGCCTTCACCTGGAGAACCGCCGCACCCGCCATTCCGCGAAGATGCTCCTGGCCGGGCGGGAGGACGTACCGGCAGGGCTCGATGCCCGCACGATCAACCGCTGGCAGCTGGGTACGGTGCGGGAAGCTCCGGCGGAACATTTGGCGTACGTCCTCGTCCTGTACGCCGCCCTCCCCGGCGCCGATGCAGTCGGCGGCGGTATTGCCAAGAAGGGGCGCAGGGCAGCGCCACTGGAGGGCGGATGGATCTCCGTCACGCCCACCATGCAGGTCGAACTGAAGACGGCGCTGCATCGTGCCGGGGTCACCCTGCCGCAGCTCCTGCGTGAGTGGGACAGCGTACCCGCCGGCATGACCGTGACGACGATCCGGCGCTGGCGGGACGGCCAGACACGAACGGCCAATCCGGACTGGTGGCGGGCGTTGATGAGGCGGCTTGCGGAACTACCCGACGCGGAGCCCGACGCCGTCGCCCTGCTGCCACCGCACACGAAGGCGGGCCGGTTCTCCTACCGCCCGATACCTGCCGATCAGCTCGTCGCCCTCCGGCACCATCATCGCCGGACCGGCATCACAGGCGAGAAGCTGCTGAAGGATGCTGCGGGCAAGCCGCCGGACCTGAACGGCACTATGATCGCGGCGTGGATTTCTGGCGCAACGCGCAGCGCCGATCCTGACCATCTGACTTACGTGTTGGCCCTCTATGCCGATCGGCTCTCCCGAGAATAATTGAAAAACCCATCAATTGAACTGTGGCATAACATCAGCGCCGATATTTGAAGTTGGGATTTCGCATCACAAAACACATCTTGTTATGGCCATCAGAAAATGACGGCGTGCAACGCAAATCGCAGCCGATGTATAAGTGCGCACTTTGCGGTTTCGTTCCTGCAATCCCCCAGGGCATCATTCCCGTTCGGCCATGGTGCGGCCTCCACCTCTTTACGGAGATCGCCGTGGCCGAAACCCTTAACGTCACTCTCACCGCCGCCGTGCCCCTCGACTTCTCCGGCGGCTTGGATGGGCGGAAAGTCGCTCGCGCGCTGCTGTGGGAGCTGTTGCCGCCGCTCCTTCCCTATGTCGGCAACTGCCGTCACCGCGCCGCCGAACTGCTGTCGGTGCTGGCTGCCGAGACCATTGGCCGCGCGAAGCGGGAGGAGACGGAAGCGGCCGTCGCCTTCCGGGTCGATGAGATGAGCGACGCGGACTGGGAGAAGCGGTACCAGCTGCATCTCGAGATGGCGCAGCACGAGACGCGTGAGCTGCTGCGCCGTGTGGCCCGCACTTACGGTAAGTAGCTACGCCGGGTTCTGGCCCGGCGTAGCCGATCAGCCCTCCTCGGGCTGATCGGCGGGTGCGGAGAACTTAGTGAGGTAGTCGGCGGCGGCCTGGGCCTTGGTCGCCGCCGTGAAGATGGCGCGGGTGTCGTTCTTCAGCACCTTGAGCCACGTCGCGATGTAGGGGGCATGATCCTCGCGCGGCACGCTGGGAAGCTGCAACGAGCCGGCGACGAAGGCGGCACCGAGTTCCGCCACCAGCTCCTCCATCGCGTAGGCTTTCGAACCGAAGCGGCCGGAGAGGTCACGCGCCAGCCGCTCTTTCGCGCCGCTCCAATGCGTCAACTCGTGGCTGAGCACGCTGTAATAGTCGAGCGCGCGGCGGAACTGGCCGAACTCCGGCATCTCCACCGCATCCCGGCTCGGAATGTAGCAAGCCTTGCTGCCGCCGCGGCTGATCTTGGTAGGGATCGCGGCGAAGAGAACGCCTCTGCCCGCGCGATCCGCTCCGCTTCTGACAACACCGGCACCGCGGGCGTGTAGCCTTCCACCTGATCGGCGTTGAAGACGGAGTAGCCCTTGGCGACGAAGAAGGGCCGGTCGGCCGCGTCGTCCGGCTGCGGGGTGGCATCCTCCGCGCCGCCCAGCTTCTTCCAGAAGAACACGGGCGCGGCCTTCTCGCCCTTCCTGACCTGGCACCCCTTCTGCTGCCATTGCTGATAGGTGGCCCAGGTGCCGGACCCATAACCCTTGGCCTCGCCCGTCATCCACAGCGTGACGATATTAAGGCCGCGGTAGGCACGGCTGGAGATCAGATTGACGGGGTTCGTCACGTCCTGCCGCTTCCGGTGCCACGGCATCCGGTAAAGGCCTGCGCCGTCTTCGATGGCGGCGACGATCTGTCCGGTGATGGTCTCGTAAAGGCTGCTGCTCATCTCCTGTTTTCCGTTCATGGCTTTGAGGTTCGCGATGCGAACCTCTGCCCGTCGGCGAGACTGGGGAGGCAAGCGCAAGACGCCGCGTGCCGGAGGGGGATCACCCGGGCTGCACGGAGCCGAAGGCGGAGGAAGCATGGGGAGACCGGCACGCGGCCCCGCAGGGCTTGGTCTTGCGCGCGCCAGGGGCGAAGCCCCTTAGGCTTGCTTTCTTTCGCGATAGGGATCGTCACCGTGAGGCCGTGACGGCTGCGCTGGCAGGCGGCACGGGGCCAAAGGCCTAGAGCCCGGCCCCGCGCCAGCGGGGATCGCTACTTGTGCTTGCGGTCTGTCGCGGCCTGAGCCCACATCGCCACCTGGAAGGGGAAGGCGATGCTGAGGATGGCGGCCAGCACTCTCATTCGCTGCCGCGCTACCTGCTTGACGCGGCAGCGGATATGCGGCGCCGGAGCGACGCAGAGATCCTTCCACCACCACTCCGTGGTCTCTTCGAGCACGTCAAAATCGACATCGACGCTGCGGCCCTTGGCATCGACGAAGCTCGCGCAAGCGTGGTCGCGCAGGATGCCCATCAGCCAGTCGAGCATCTGCCGGCGCTGTAGCCACCGCTGGAAAACTGAGCCGGTTCGCCGGTTGAAAACTGAGCCATTCGCTAGGCTCGGGACCTCGTCCGGAGGGACCGATGCTGCTGGCGGAGAGGGCGATGGAGATACGGATCCTGCAT
>JAESGL010000235.1_pt1 | contig 48584 bp, 44 predicted proteins | sample 9269711 | NCBI WGS metagenome assembly JAESGL01 (sample SAMN14515918, study PRJNA621676) | algae metagenome | isolation source: Kastovskya adunca ATA6-11-RM4 and co-occurring heterotrophs from soil and... | place: Chile: Atacama Desert | collected 2011-06-27 | reverse complement strand
TGGTCGAACCGATCGTGTTACCCACCACCTTCGGCTTGTTGTTCAGCAGGTTCTGAACGGTCAGCGTGAAGGTGATTTCGTCCGAAGCGTGGAAGCGGCCGGTCAGATCGAAATAATGTTCAGCCGGGATACGGTTGAAGTCGACCTGCTTGCCGTTGAGTTCACCAACGAAAGCATCGCCGAACTCATACTTCACACCGTCGATGTAGCGCCACAGCAGCGAGACATCGGCCATGCCGAACGACAGGGTGTTACGCACCGACCACTGGAACTCCGGCTGGATCGACGCACAGTTGGCCGAGTAGAGGCCGACGCAATCGCGGTTGATCGAGGTCGGGGTTGCCTGGAAGGTCGAGCTGTTGGTCCAGTTACCGTTGGCGTTCAGCGCCCACTTGGCGAAACCGATGTCCTTCGAATAGTTGATCGAGACATCGATACCGTCGGTCTTGAGCTTACCCAGGTTGGACAGCGGCTGGTACAGGCCAGGAGCGTTCGCGGCCAGACCATAGAGGCCACCGGTCGACGGATCGCGACGGATGACCGTGCAAGCCTCGCTCGAAGCGCTGGCTGCCGTGACATTGCCGAAGCAAGCGTCGATAACATCGTCCGGGGTCGGCGTGGTGATCGCACCCGTGATCTTGATGTTATAATAGTCGACGGTGATCGCCAGACCGGGGACAGCCGACGGCTGCAGCACGACACCGAAGGTGTAGCTGTTCGACTTTTCCGGACCCAGGGCAAGGTTGCCACCGGTGGTGGTGTTCACCTGACCAGCCGGATCGTTGATGATCGAACCAATCTGCGCAAGCGTTGCGCCCTGCGCGACGCAGATCGCAGCCAGGTTGGCGTCCTGGGTCGGCGCGGCGCCGGCGCAGGGGTCCGAAGCCAGGTTGGTCAGAACGGTGTTCAGCGGCGAGAAGAGCTCCGAAATGTTCGGGGCGCGCACGGCATGCGAATAGTTACCGCGCAGCTTCAGGCCGTTGACCGGGGTCCAGTTCAGACCGGCCTTCCAGGTGGTGGTGTTGTAGCCCGAACCACCCTGAACGCTGTAGTCCGAATAGCGGATACCCGCTTCGGCGGTCAGGTCTTCAAAGAAAGGCTTGTCCTGAACCAGCGGCAGAACGAGTTCGCCATAGGCTTCATAGACGTCATAGCCGCCGTTGATGTTGGGAGCCGCACCACCGGCGCCACCCAGATCACCCGACTGCGACAGCAGATCCGATTCCTGCGAGGCGGTGTACTTGCGATATTCGCCACCGACAGCGAAGGCGACGGCGTCCGAAGCGAACGGCACAGCCACGCCGAAGTCGCCGCTGATCACGCCCTTGACCTGAGCCAGCGAGGTCTTGGTGGTCACCTGGCTGTTGGCATTCAGGAAGCTGTTCATCGCATCGGTGATCGAACCGTCGGGACCGAACAGATTGAGCGGAACGCAGCCATTGGAATCATCGACGCACTCAGTGGTGCTGGTAGCAAGCAACGCCTGCTGCACGCGCGAGTTCAGCCAGTAGCCCTTCTGGGTCTGAATCTGCTCGCTTTCGCCATAGGCGCCCGACAGATCCCAGCTGATCGAATCCGTGATGCCGCCACGAGCGCCGATCTTGTAATCGAAGAAGGTGGTGGTGAAGTCCGAAATACGCGGCCCAAGCTCGGTGGCACGACGGTTCACGGTAACGGCGGGGTTCGAGTTGAAACCTTCGCCTTCCCCGATCACGCCATCGCCGTTCATGTCAGCCGCAACGAATTCGCTAGCCGAAGCGGAACCGACGGTACCGGTGCGCGCGTCGCATTCGGCCTGGGTAAAGCGGGGGCGATAGCCGGCGCGCGGATCAACGTCGAACGCACAGAAGGCATTGCGCTGTGCATCGGTCAGGAACGGATTGTCCAGACCGAAGGTCACCGGAATACCAAAAGCGCCCGAAGGAGCAATGATGGTGCTGACGGTGTTCTTCGAGAACACGCCACGCGAATAGACTTCCACCGCGTCGCTGAGTTCGTAGCGGCCAGCGCCGTACATGTTGAAGCGCTTAAACGGCGTCTGGAAGATGTTGAAAGGGTTGAAGTTGTAAGCATCGAAAGCCGAGGTCGGACGGAATGCACCGCCATCAGCAGTCAGCTGACGCGTACCCTGAACCGAAGTACAGGCCACCTGGCCAGTGCCACCGCAACCCGTGGTGATCGAATCCAGACCGCTAACGTTCACGCCACCGAAACGCGACGGGGTCGAGGTGCCCGAACCACCGTTCGCACCGCTGAACGAGTCGATCGACGACTGCGAGAAGGAACGGTCGCCCTGATAGACGGGGTCAGCCTGCTGATAGCCGACCGAGAAGACCACATTGCCGCGGCCGTCGTCGAAGTTGGCGCCCAGGGTCACGTCGGCGCGGAAATAGTTGCCGTCGCCCTGTTCGGTCAGCTGGTTCGAAACATTGGCTTCGAGACCCGAGAAGTCCGACTTGGTGATGAAGTTCACCACGCCCGAGATGGCGTCGGCGCCGTAGGTGGTCGATGCACCACCGGTCAGCACTTCGACGCGCTCGACGAGAGCGAGCGGAATGTTGTTAAGGTCGAACTGGCCAGCGAGGCCCGAGGGAGCCAGACGCGAACCGTCGATCAGAACGATGTTGCGGAACGAGCCGAGGCCGCGAAGGTCAACCAGCGACGCACCGCCGTTACCGTTGTTGACGGCCGAACCGATGCTGGGGACGACGCCCGGAATTTCGCGCAGAATTTCTTCTGCGGTGTTGTTCTGCTTCAGTTCGATCTGGTCCGACGTGGTCGCAGTGACCGGGGTCGAGCGTTCCAGGTTCGGATTCTTGATGAGCGAGCCGGTAACGACGATGGTGTCGGTGGCTTCAGCTTCGGCGCCCTGCGGCGCTTCCTGCGCGAACGCGGCAGTCGCGATCAGCGACGCACCGAGGATCGCCGGAGCGGCGCTGGCACGCAGCAGTGCCCTCTTCGAAAATGTCTTCACGTTTCCAGTCCCTTGCTCTGGAGTTGGGCAGTCACCTGCCTTCATGTGCACCTACAAGGGGATATGGTGCCCGACAGCGATCCCCCCGTATGGATTGCGGGAACCTGCGCGGTGGGAAAGCTGCTGTAAAGCGCGGGAAATCGCGCCTCGCCGCTTTTGAACAGCCCTGTATCAAAAATGCAACAAGGCGAAACATGTGGAATTGTACGGTTGCAAAGCAAGATAATTTCAACGCCGCAATAAGGTGCGACGCAATGCTGCAATCGCGAGCTGTCCGCTGTCAGTTTGTGACCGATGTCGCGATTCCATGGATGCCGGCGCGCTCTATTGACGACAGACTCGCGGGGTGCATGGTGGCGCCCATTGGCTGCAGATCGACGGAGAATCAAGCATATGAAGGCCCATCATGCGATGATCATGGCCCTGCCCCTGTGTCTGGTAGCGACTGGAACCGGTGCAGCAGAGCGGCAACAGCCCCGCGCCGAAATATTCACCGACCTGCTGAAATGTCGTGAAATCTCCGAGGATAAGGCGCGCCTGGACTGTTATGATCGACAGGTCGGCGCGATGGATAGCGCCGCCCAGCGCGACGAGGTCGTGGTGCTGGACAAGACCGAACTCAACAAGACGCGGCGCACGCTGTTCGGCTTTTCCTTCCCCAAATTGCCGTTCCTGGGCGGCGGTGATGAGGATGAGAAGAAGGAAGGTGCCGAGGCCGATGCCATGACGCAGATCGAGGCGACGATCGCGTCGGCCAAGAATGTCGGTAACGGCAAATGGCTGATTACGCTGGAAGATGGCGCCGAATGGATGACCACCGAAGCGGTCACCTATCGCGATCCCAAGCCCGGTATGACGATCGAGATCAAGCGCGCCAGCATGGGCAGCTTCATGGCGAAGATCGCCGGTCGTCCGGTGCGGGTGAAGCGCGTCGGCTGATCCCTATCGCGGTTGCGGCATCGGCCCGGCGAGCAGCAGCGGGTCGATACGCGCGTCGTTCCATTTCATGCCCCAGTGAAGATGGGGGCCGGTGGCGCGGCCGGTGGCGCCGATCGCGCCGATGCGTTGCCCCTGTGCCACATGGTCGCCGGGCTTCACGTCGATCCGCGACAGATGCAGGAAGGCGCTGTTGAGACCATGGCCATGGTCGATCATCAGCAGATTGCCCTCCAGCGTGAAGGGGTGATCGGCGGCCAGGATCACCACCCCGTCGGCCGGCGCCACCACCGGCTCGCCAGTCGCGCCGGCAACATCGACGCCGCCATGATAGGCGCCGGGCTGGCCCTGATAGATGCGCTGCGACCCGAACAAGCCGGAAATCCGGCCGAGGCGCGGCCAGATGAAGGTCTGGCGCCAGCCCTGCGCGTCCGTCACCTTGTCACGGGCGGCAGCGATCTGCTCCAGTTCGGGCTTGCGCAGGGCGAGGAAGGCCTCGCTGCTTTTCGTCGGGCGCAGCGGCGCGTTGATCCGTTCCAGCCGCCATTCGCGCGGCGCGATGGTGAGGGCGCGATCGATGACCCGGCCATCCGAGAGGCGCGCGCTGAGCTTCGCCGGTGGCGGCGCGTCGCGATCGAAGGCGATCAGGAAGCGGCTATCGGCATCGACCGGAACCAGCTGGTCGCCGAAATGCAACGCGACCGTGCCGGCCGGCGCGGTGCCGAGCAAAGTGCCGCCCTGGATCGCCGGACCGGACAGGATGAAATCGGGTCCAGCCACACTCGTCGGCGCCGCGCGCAGCATCGCCGGGGCAAGCGGCAGCGCGGTGAGGGCCAGCAAAGCGGCGAGCCGGCGGGTCATCCGGCGGCGCGCGCCTTCAGTTCCGCCTCGACCGACAAAGCGGCGCTGGCATAGGGTTCCTGCCGGGCGATCGACCAGTAGCGCAGATCTTCCAGCGGGATGCGCTGGCCGGACACGGCGCACAGCACATGGTCGCCGGCCTGCAGCACGCGAAAGCTGTAGGGCATATAATGCAGCCGGGCCGGGCGGTCGCGGTTGGACATCAACATGAATCAGGCCTTTCTGCGGCGCATCAGGAGAAGAGATCCTGCTGGCCACCTTCGACGGTGTCGCGCGGCTTGCGCGCGGGACGGGATGGGGCGGATATAGCGGGCGCAGGCGCGGCCTCAAGGGGCGCGGCGGCGTCGATCGCGGCGGCCACGGCACCATCGGCGAAGTGCAGGCTGACCTGGCCCGCGGCCTGCGCATCGGCGACCGAGCGGACCAGCCGATCACCCGCCATCACGCGGGCGAAGCCGCGTTGCAACGGCAGATCGGGATTGACCGAGGTGAAGAGGCGCGAGAGGCGATCGAAGGCGGTGGCGCGGTCACGATAGACGCGGGTCAGATAGTCGGGGCGCAACCGCAACCGGTCGACCCGCTCCGCCGCGCGGCTGACATATTGGCGCAGCAAGGCCGGGCGCAGCGCGCCACTGACCTGGCCCAGATGGGCGCGTGCGTCGGCCAGCCGGTGGCGCAGGCCACTGTTGAGACCGTCGGACAGAAGGTCGAGCCGCTGCCGCTGTGGCGCGAGCAGGGTGTCGGGCGTCGGCATCAGCCGCGCCTGCATATCCAGCCGTTCGCGTGCCTGCATCGCCCCGCGCCGCACCGCCCGGCCCGAGCGCAGGCCCATTTCACCCAGCATCGCCAGCAGTTCGGCGCGGACCGGCACCGCCATTTCGGCGGCGGCCGTGGGTGTCGGCGCACGCATGTCGGCGGCATAGTCGCACAAGGTCGTATCGGTCTCATGCCCGACCGCCGAAATGGTCGGGATCGAGCATTCGGCGACCGCGCGGACGACGATTTCCTCGTTGAAGCTCCATAGATCCTCGATCGAGCCACCACCGCGCGCGACGATGACGAGATCGGGCCGGGGCAGCGGGCCGCTGCCGTCCATGGCGGAAAAGCCGCGCACGGCGCGGGCAATCTGTTCGGCCGCACCCTGCCCCTGGACCAGCACCGGCCAGAGCAGCACCTGGGTCGGGCAGCGATCCGCCAGGCGATGAAGAATGTCGCGGATCACCGCGCCGGTGGGCGAAGTGACGACGCCGATGGTGCGCGGCAGGAAGGGCAGGCGGCGCTTGCGATCGCGGTTGAACAGCCCTTCGGCCGCGAGCTTCGCCTTGAGCTTTTCGAGCAGCGCCATCAGCGCGCCCTCGCCCGCCAGTTCCATCCGGTCGATCACGATCTGATATTTGGACCGGCCCGGATAGGTGGTGAGCTTGCCGGTGGCGATCACCTCCACCCCGTCCTGCGGCTGGAAGGCGAGCCGTTGCGCCCCGCCCTTCCACATCACCCCGTCGAGCACGGCATTGTCGTCCTTCAGCGCCAGATAGAGATGGCCCGAGGCCGCGCGCTTGAAGCCGGAAATCTCGCCGCGCAGGCGGACATGGCCGAAGCGATCCTCCACCGTGCGCTTCAACAGGCCCGACAATTCGCTGACACTGAGCGGCGGCGCGTTGTCCCCCGCCCTTTCCTCGGCTAACAGGCGGCCCGAACTGTCATAGGCATCAAATTCCGGGGACATGGCCGAGATGAACATCCTTCTGCTTGGCGGCGGCGGCCGCGAACATGCGCTGGCGTGGAAGCTGGCACAATCGCCACGCCTCTCGACGCTCTATGCGGCGCCTGGCAACCCCGGCATAGCCCAGCATGCCACGCTGGTCGACCTCGACGCGACCGATCATCGCGCGGTGCTGGATTTCTGCACCCGTCATTCGATTTCGCTGGTGGTGATCGGGCCGGAAGCGCCGCTGGTCGACGGCCTGGCCGACAACCTCCGCACCATGGGCGTCGCCGTGTTCGGTCCCGACAAGAAGCCGGCGCAGCTGGAAGGCTCCAAGGGCTTCACCAAGGATCTGTGCCAGCGCGCCAACATCCCGACCGCCGGCTACATCCGTGTCACCAGCAAGGATGGCGCGATCGCCGCGCTCGACGATTTCACTTTGCCGGTGGTGATCAAGGCCGATGGCCTGGCCGCGGGCAAGGGCGTGATCATCGCCGAAACGCGGCAGGAAGCGCTCGACGCACTCGACACCATGTTCTCCGGCGCGTTCGGCAAGGCCGGCGAGGAAGTGGTGCTGGAAGAGTTCATGACGGGCGAGGAAGCCAGCTTCTTTGCCCTGACCGACGGCAGCGCGATCCTGCCCTTCGGTTCGGCCCAGGACCACAAGCGCGTCGGCGACGGCGACACCGGGCCCAATACCGGCGGCATGGGCGCCTATAGTCCGGCCCGCGTGCTGACGCCCGAACTGGAAGCGCAGGTGATCGAGCGGATCATCAAGCCGACGGTCGAGACGCTGGCGGCCGAGGGCATGGCATATTCGGGCGTGCTCTATGCCGGGCTGATGCTGACCGAGGAAGGCCCCAAGCTGATCGAATATAATGCCCGGTTCGGCGACCCCGAATGCCAGGTGCTGATGATGCGCTTCGACGGCGATCTGGTCGAATTGCTGCTGGCGGTGGCCGAAGGCAGGCTGGCCGAGCAGGGGCCGGTAACGCTGGCGGATCGCACCGCGCTGACCATCGTGATGGCGGCCAATGGCTATCCCGGCACGCCGGAAAAGGGCGGCGTGATCAAGGGGATCGACGCAGCCGAAGCACAGGGCGCCCGCGTCTTCCATGCCGGCACGGCGGAGAAGGATGGTGCAATCGTCGCCAATGGCGGGCGCGTGCTGAACGTCACCGCGACCGGCGATACCGTGGGCGCAGCGCAGGCCGCCGCCTATGCTGCAGTCGACGCGATCGACTTCCCGACCGGCTTCTGCCGCCGCGACATTGGCTGGCGCGAGGTCGCCCGCGAGGCGCAATAAGGGCCAAACCGGCGCGGGATCGGGACATGTCCCCCTTGTCCCGCGCCGCCAAGCGTCCTTAAATAGGGCGACATATCCATTCCGGGAGGCAAAGGGCGATGCAGGAATTCTTCATGGACAATGGCCTGTGGCTGCTGATCGCGCTGCTGGTCGTGATCGGCCTGGTGTTCCTGCTGTCGGGCAAGGGCAAGTCGGCCGTGGCGGAAGACCCCGCGCCGGTGGCACCGCCCGTGGCCGCCGAGCCGATTGTCGAGCCGATTGTCGAGCCGGTCGTCGCGCCGCTGGTGGCGACGCCCGATCCGGTGCCGGTTGCCGAACCCGTGATCGCCGAGCCGGTCGTGGTCGAGCCGGTGATCGAGGAAGCCCCTGCGCCCGCCCCTGTCGTCGAACCGACGCCTGCGCCGATCCCGGCATCGCCTGCCGTCGCGGCACCGGCCGATGGCGCCGACGACCTGCTGAAGCTGAAGGGCGTTGGTCCCAAGCTGGGCGCATTGCTGACCGAGCTTGGCGTGACGCGTTTTGCCCAGATCGCCGGCTGGAGCGACAGCGACATCGCCGCGATCGACGCGAAGCTGGGCAATTTCAAGGGACGTCCGGTGCGCGATCAGTGGATCGACCAGGCCAAATATCTCGCCGCCGGCGACATTGCCGGCTTCGAAGCGAAATATGGCAAGATTTAAACCGTGACCGGTTCCGGTTGCATGGCGACCGGGGCCGGCCTGCGTTGCGGCACCGCGCCCAGCAACAGGGGCGGCAGTCGCCCCTGCCCCGCGAGCGCGCTGGCGATGTAGAGCAACAGCACCGCACCAGCGAGAATGACGGCGCCATGCGGGTCGAGCATCGCCACCAGCCCCATCACCAGCGGATGCCAGAGATAGAAGAACAGGCTTTCGCGCCCGATCCGGTTGATCGGGCCGAAATGGAGGCGCACCGCCGACACGCTGGGCAGCAGCGCGATCAGCGCCAGACACATGAGCAAGCGGGCGGGCACGAAGGCCAGCGCATTGCCGGTGCCATAGAGATCCGACCACCAGAACAGCCCCAGCGCCCCGACCAGCAGCACGGGCCATAGATAGCGTTTGGGCATGCCCCGTTCGGCCATCAGCATGCCGAAGAAGAAATAGACCGGATAGCGCAGGAAACGGCTGTCGGGCGACAACAGGCTGCCGCCGACCGCGCCATGGTCGAGGCCGAAACTATACATGGTGGCCAGGCTGACGGGCGTGCCGATCGCCAGCAGCAAGAGCGGCGAAAGCGGCAGCAGCCGGGTCACCAGGATCAACAGGAATAGCGCCGGCACATACCAGAGATGAAAGGGCGGACGCAGCAGCAGGTCGAGCGGCGTCTGCCAGGAAAGCAGGCCGCCGCTGGCCAGCCAGTAGACGAGCATTGCCACCGCCCAAGGGAGCAGCATGCGTCGGCCATAGCGGCTGAACATCTCGCCAGTCGGCATGGAGCGGGTGCGGGTGACGTTGAGCAGATAACCGGAAATGCCGATCATCAGCGGCATGCGAAAACCCGAACCGATCCACAGCAGGACATGCTGCTGATGCGTCAATTCCATCGCATGCCCGCCCATGACGAGCAGGATCAGCAAGCCTTTCAGCAGGTCGATCGACGGGTTCTTGGTCACGATATGCTCGCAAAATTTGCCATCGAAACGATAGCGTCACAATATTGCCAAGCCCTTAAAATCCGCAATGGCATCATTCCGTCGCAGCCATCTTTTCTTAAGGAAAATATCGTTTAGACTTGGGCTATTAGCAGGAGGGTCGCCATCATCTTGCAGAAACTGGATTCCCCATTGGGCAAGCGTCTGCTGGCCCTGTCGATTTTTTGCGTGATCGTCGGGGGCTGGTTCGCCTTCACCCATTATCGTGACGCCAGCCAGACCCTGCCGGACGGGCAGGGACGCGAGGGGCCGTGCGCCCTGTGGTTCGTGGGCAGTTCATCGATCAAGCGCTGGACCAGCCTGGAGCAGGATATGGCGCCCTGGGTCGCGCATAATCGCGGCATCAACAGCGCCACCTTCAACGAGATATTGCCGCGTTTCGCCAATATCGAGCAGGGCACGCCAAAACCGGCGGCGATCATCCTCTATGCCGGCGAGAATGACCTTGCGGGCGGGCGACAGCTGCGGCCGATCTTCCACGACATGGCACGCTTCCTGGAGATGCGGACGCAGTTGCTGGGCGACGTGCCGGTCATCATCCTGTCGATGAAGCCCAGTCCGGGGCGCTGGGCGATCTTTCCGCAGCAGCAAATCTATAATGATGCGACCCGGCGGCTGATCCCGCACATGCAGAATGTCCATTATGCCGACATCACCACGCCTCTGCTGAAGGACGGCAAGCTGGGCGACAATTATCAGCCCGACAAGGTGCATATGAATGCAGCGGGCTATCGTATCTGGGCCGATGTGGTGCGAGCTAGACTGAAAGAGGTGCTGCCCGCCCAGACGGTGAAGGCCTGCGCCGGCGGCTGATCAGGCCTTGCCCAATATTTCCTTCGCGCGCGGCGCGAGACGGGCGGCGGCGGCGGCATGGATGCCCGGCGCCGCACAGAGCAGGCCGAAGGCGACCGGCTGAGGCCGGTTGAAGGCGAGCGGATCGCCCAGCGCGTCGGTGACGATGGCGCCGGCCTCCTGCGCGATCAGGGCGGAAGCGGCGACATCCCATTCATTACCCCAGCGCACGGTGGCCACCAGATCGGCCTCATCGGCGGCGACCATCGCCATGCGCAGCGCAATGCTGTTGGGCTTGTCGACGGTGACGAGATCGCGGTCGGCGCGCGGCAGCTGATCGGCGGGGACGCGGGCGCCGGGCAGCATGGTGCGATTGCCGGCATGGAGCGGCACGCCATTGCGGGTCGCCCCCTGCCCGGCCTGCGCAATCCACAATTCCTTGCGCGCGGGTGCCGCCAGGATGCCCAGACGGACCGCGCCATCCTCGACCAGGGCGACGGAGACCGCCCAGCCGGGCCGGCCGCGCAGATAGTCGCGGGTGCCGTCGATCGGATCGACCACCCAGACGCGCGATACGCCAAGCCGATGCACGGTATCGGCTGTCTCCTCCGACAGCCAGCCGGCCTGCGGATCGATCGCCGCCAGCCGTTCGCGCAGCATGACGTCGATTTCCAGGTCCGCCTCGCAGACCGGATGGCCGGGCACCTTTTCCCACTGGCGCACGCGCGTCTCGCCATCGGCCCATAGCGCCAGCGCGCGATCGGCCGCATCCGTGACCGCCGCGACGACGGCCGGCAACAGAGGCTCAGCCGCCGGCAACGGTCATCCCGTCGACGCGCAGGGTCGGCACGTTCATGGCATAGCGGAACATCAGGTCATTGGCCGGCACCAGGGTGCGGAACATGTCCTTCAGATTGCCGGCGATGGTGATTTCCGACACGGCCGGGCCGACCGCGCCATTTTCGATCAGGAAGCCGGCGGCGCCGCGGCTATAGTCGCCGGTGACGCCATTGACGCCCATGCCGATCAGTTCGGTGACATAGATGCCGCGCTTCACATCGGCCATCAGTTCGCCGACCGACAGGCTGCCCGCTTCCATATGGACATTGGTGATGCCCGCACCCGGCGCACCGGCGCCGCCCCGGCTGGCATGGCCGGTGGGTTCCAGGCCAAGCTGGCGGGCCGAGGCGCTGTCCATCAGCCAGCCGGTCAGCACGCCATCCTCGATCAGCGCGCGGCGCTCGACCGGCAGCCCTTCGCCGTCGAACGGGCGCGAGCGCAGGCCGCGCAGCAGCAGCGGATCATCGATGACCGTGATCTTGCTGTCGAAAAGCGTTTCGCCCAGCGAGTCCAGCAGGAAGCTGGAGCGGCGGGCGATCGCCGGGCCGACCATGCCGCCGATCAGATGACCGACCAGGCTGGAGCCGATGCGCGGATCGAAGATGACCGGCATGACGCCGCTGTCGACCTTGCCCGGATTGAGCCGGGCGACCGCACGCTGGCCGGCGCGCATGCCGACCGCTTCGGCATCGTCGAGATCCTTCAGGTGGCGGCTGGCATGGCTGGCATGATCGCGCTGCATGTCGGCGCCGCTGCCCGCAAGCACGCTGGCCCAGGTCGAATGGTTGGTCGCGGCATAGGCGCCGGCAAAGCCATGGCTGGTGGCGAGCGCGACCTGGCTGCGGCCGCTAGCGGCGCCGCCGCCTTCGCTGTTGGTGATGCCGGGAATGCTGCGCGCCGCTTCTTCCGCGATCAGCGCACGTTCGCGCAGCGCGGCGGGTTCGGGTTCCTCGTCATCGACCAGGTCGAGCGACGGCGCGCGCTTCCTGAGCAGCCGATCCTCCGGCGCCAGGCCGGCATAGGGATCTTCGGGCGCCTCGCGCGCCATGGCGATGCTGCGATCGATCAGGGTGGCGAGCGTCGCCGGGTTCATGTCCGACGCGGAAATGCTGGCCGAACGCTGGCCGATGAAGACGCGCAGGCCGATCTCCTCGCCCTCGGACCGTTCGACATCCTCCAGCGCGCCGAGCCGCACCGCCACCGTGGTCGAGGCGTTGCAGGCATAGATGGCGTCGGCCGCGTCCGCCCCCGCCTTGCGCGCCGCCGTCACCAGATCCTGCGCGCGCGACTGGGCTTCTTCGAGGCTGAGCATAAGGGGAGGTCGATCCTGTAGTGAAGACGAAGCCGGGCCTTACGCCCTTGCGTCGGACGGGGCAACCGCGCCGCGCAGCCAATGGTCGAGCAGGTGCCAGGCGACCGCCATGCGTGGCGGCGCGAGGAAGGGCGCGTCGGGATCGCCCGCCAGCGCGGCGGCGACGCCATCGGCATCGCACCAGAAGGCATGTTCGATCTCGGTCTCGTCCAGGGTCAGCGCGGGATCGTCACACTGGGCGACGCAGGCGATCATCAGCGAGGAGGGGAAGGGCCAGGGCTGGCTCATCACATAGCGGACCGAATGGACCGTGATTCCGGCTTCCTCCTTCAGTTCGCGCGCGACCGCTTCCTCGACCGTCTCGCCCGGTTCGATGAAGCCGGCGAGCGCGGAATAGCGGCCGGGCGGCCAGCTATGCTGGCGACCGAGCAGGACACGGCCCTCATGCTCGGCGAGCATGATCGAGACCGGATCGACGCGCGGGAAATGTTCGGAGGCGCAGGATTCGCAGCGCCGCGCCCAGCCGGCCTTGTGCGCATGGGTCGGCCCACCGCAGACCGAGCAGAAGCGATGCCGGGCATGCCAGAAGACGAGGCTGCGCGCAGTGCCGTAGAGCGCAACGTCGGACGCGGAGACGAGATCGGCGAGGCCACGCGATCGCGGCGTCGCGTTGGGCCCCTGTTCCAGCGCCTCGACCAAATGGGCGAAGATCGGGCGATCCTGCAGATCGACGCCGAGCAGCACATGCTCCTCGATCGGGGCATCGGGGCCAAGCGGCGCCAGGGCCAGGCCATGATCGTCGGTCACCGGCTCCAGCCCTTCGAGGATCAGCAGCCGGGCGTCGGGCGAGGCAAAGGCCTGCGCATGGAGCGCGGGATGGCTGCGGATATGATCGACCCGATCGAGCGTGCCGCCGACGAAACCGGGTAGGCCGTGCGCTTGGGGGTCAGTTCCGTGCATCGTCCGTCAACTCCTTCATCGCCGCATCGGCCGCCCGCACAAACAGGGTGGGCAGCCCCGACTCGCCGATCCGGTCGCGCGGCCACCATTCGCCCGCGCCCGCCGGCACATGGTCCAGCCCCACATGGGTAGTGTGGACGCTGAGCGCCAGCGAGAAATGGGTGAAGACATGGGCAACCGGCGGATCGATGGTCTGCCACTGCGCGACGAAGGGCGGCGTGGCGTCAGGCGCAGCATTCCAGTCGGAACTGGGCAGCGCGCGCATGCCGCCCAGCAGTCCCTTGTCCGGGCGTCGCACCAGCCAGACCTGACCATCGCTGCGTTCGATCCACCAGGCATGGCCGAGGCGATGGGGTTTGGCCTTTTTCGGCGCCTTGACCGGGAAGGCGGCAGGATCGGCAGTGCGCACCGCCGCGCAATCCTGACGCAGCGGGCAAATGCCGCAGGCCGGGTTGCGCGCGGTGCAAATGGTGGCGCCCAGATCCATCATCGCCTGGGCAAAATCGCCGGCGCGCAGATCCGGCGTGATGCTGTCGGCGGCGGCGCGGATGTCCGGCCGGGCGGCGGGCAAGGGCGTCGCTATCGCGAACAGGCGGGCAACCACCCGTTCGACATTGGCGTCGACCACCACGGCACGGCGACCGAAGGCAATCGCGGCGACGGCGGCGGCGGTATAGGCGCCCAGGCCCGGAAGGGCGCGCAATGCGTCTTCGGTATCGGGGAAGCGGCCGCCATGGTCGGCGACCACGGCGCGGGCGCAGGCCAGCAGGTTGCGGGCGCGGGCATAATAGCCCAGTCCTGCCCAGGCGGCCATCAGGTCAGCGTCGGCGCTGGCGGCCAGATCCTCCACCGTCGGCCAGCGGACCGTGAATTTCTCGAAATAGGGGCCGACCGCCGCAACTGTGGTCTGTTGCAGCATCACTTCGGACAGCCAGACATGATAGGGATCGGCCGCATTGGCGCCCGGCGGCGCGCGCCAGGGCAGGCGCCGGGCATGGACGTCATAATGGGCCAACAGATCCCGTGCGATTTTTGAACCCGACATCTCGACGCGCATGGCGGCCCTATGCCATGTAGCGCGCCATGACGGAACGCCCCCCGACCGCGAAAAAGACGAGCCGCGCCGCGCCGCCGGCCGAGCGCCCCCGCACGGGTGCGCCGCGCGCGATCGCCGACCTGATGCCGGAAATCGGCCGCACCGCCTTTCGCAAGTTCGGTTTCGTCCAGTCGAGCATCGTCACCCGCTGGAACGATATCGTCGGCGCCGACTATGCCGCGATCACCGCGCCCGAATCGATCCGCTTCCCGGTCGGCCAGAAATCGGGCGGCACGCTGCAACTGACGGTGATGAGTGGCCATGCGCCGATGATCCAGCATGCGCTGCCCGACATCATCGAGCGGGTGAACCGCTTCTTCGGCTATGCCGCCGTCGCCAAGGTGGCGATGAAGCAGGGCATGGTCGGTCCCGCACCGGTCGAGCGGCGCCCTCCGCCCCGCAACCTCAAACCCATTCCGGTCGAGCTGGGGGATTCCCTGCGCGACATCGGTGATCCGGAATTGCGCAAAGTCCTCGAATCGCTGGCACAGGGGCTTGCGAATTCGAATGGCCTGCCCAAGATCGGTTGATGCAACCCGCCCCGTCCGGGGCGATGCCTTAGGACTGCCCCATGACCAAGTTCCGCCTTTCCCTGCTTGCCCTGATCGCCGTTCCCGCCATCGCCGTCGCCGCCGCGCCCAACTGGGTCGCGCAGGTGGTGCGTTCGTCGATCGGCGGCCATGTCATGGGCAACCCCACCGCGCCGACCAAGCTGGTCGAATATGTGAGCTATACCTGCAGCCACTGCGCCCATTTCGTGAATGACGCGAGTGCATCGCTGAAGGCCGATTATGTGAAGGGCGGCAAGGTCAGCGCCGAAGTGCGCAACGCGGTGCGCGACAAATATGACCTGACCGCCGCGCTGCTGGCCCGTTGCGGCGGCGCCAAGCGCTTCATGGGTAATCATGAGGCGCTGTTCGCCAACCAGGATGCCTGGATGGAGCAGATCATGGCGTACGACAAGGGCGCCGCCAAGCCGACCGAGCAGAAGGCGGCGCTGCGCGACATCGGCCAGAAGACCGGCCTCTATGCGCTGATGAACAAGCGCGGCTTCACGAACGCGCAGCTCGACGCCTGCATCGCCGACCCGGCATCGGAAAAGGCGATCCTGGCGATGACCGACGAGGCGTGGAACAAGGTCAAGATCACCGGCACGCCCGGCTTCGTCGTCAACGGCACGCTGGTCCAGGGATCGACCTGGGAGTTGCTCAAGGCCGCATTGCCCGCAGCCGCCCGCTGATCTAAACCGTCCCCAACTATCCATAATTCGGAGCGTCGCCCGTCGTGAAAGTCCTGTCCGGCCTTGCCCTTATCGCCCTGTCCCTGACGCTTGCCGGTTGCGGCAAGAAGGATGAGGGCAATGCAACCTCCGCCGCGCCGATCGCCGCCGTGGCCGCGCCCGCCGGCACCAGCTGGTCGGAAACCGTCGCCGAAACGCCCGAGGGCAATTTCGTGATGGGCAATCCCGCCGCCAAGCTGAAGCTGGTCGAATATGGCTCCTTCACCTGCAGCCACTGCCGCGACTTCGCCCATGAATCGTCGGAAGAACTGAAGGCGATGGTCGATAGCGGTAAGATCAGCTACGAATTCCGCGTCTATGTCCGCGACCCGATCGACATCACGACGGCGCTGCTGGCCCGTTGCGGCGGCAAGGACATTTATTATCCGCTGTCGGAACAGTTCTTCGCCAACCAGAGCGCGATGTTCGAAAAGGCGCAGGGCCTGGGCGACGCCCCCTATCAGGCGATGGTGTCGGCGCCGCCGGCGCAGCGTTTCGGCCAGTTGGCCAACGCGCTGGGCCTCATTGACTATGCCAAGCAGCGCGGCATCGCCGAGGATCAGGCCAAGCAGTGCCTGGCGGACACGGCAACTGCCGAGAAGCTGGCCAAGGGCGTCGAGGCGGCCAATGCCCAATACAACATCTCCGGCACGCCGACCTTCCTGATGAACGGCGTCGTGGTCGAAAATGCCTCCTCCTGGCCGGTGCTGAAGAACAAGCTCAAGGAAGCGGGTATCTGATTGGCGCAAGGGGGGGCGACATCTGAAGGCCTGAGGCCCAAGGAGACCGGGGCGGCACCCTGCCCCGGCGTTTCCCCATGCAGATAAAGCGGCTCAAGCTTTCGGGCTTCAAGAGCTTCGTCGATGCGACCGAATTGCGCATCGAGCCGGGCCTGACCGGCATTGTCGGCCCCAATGGCTGCGGCAAGTCCAACCTGCTGGAAGCGATCCGCTGGGTGATGGGCGAATCCAGCGCCAAGTCGATGCGCGGCGGCGGCATGGAAGATGTGATCTTTGCCGGCACCACCAGCCGGCCGCAGCGCGACTTTGCCGAAGTGTCGCTGCTGACCATCCAGGAACAGGGCGAGCTGTTCAACGCGGTCGATGTCGGCGCCGATGGCGAACTGGAAGTCACGCGCCGGATCGAACGCGGCGCGGGCAGCGCCTATCGCGCCAATGGCAAGGATGTGCGCGCCAAGGATGTGGCGCTGATCTTCGCCGATGCCGCCACCGGTGCGCACAGCCCGGCGCTGGTCAGCCAGGGGCGGATCGCCGCCGTTATCGCCGCCCGGCCACAGGAACGGCGCGCCATGCTGGAAGAGGCCGCAGGGATCGCCGGCCTGCATGTCCGGCGCAAGGATGCCGAGCAGAAATTGCGCGCGGCCGAGGGCAATCTGGCCCGGCTGGACGAGATATTGGCCGACATGGACAGTCGTGCCGGCAATTTGCGGCGCCAGGCGCGCGCGGCGGAACGCTACATCCGCCTGTCCGAACAGATCCGCATAGCCGAGGGTCGGGTGATCTTCGCCCGCTGGCGCGAGGCCAATGCCAGTGCCGAAGCGGCACGGGCCGAGGCGAAGCTGGCCGAGGCGACGGTGGGCGCGGCGCAGGAGGCGCTGACGGCAGCCAATGCTCATAGCGGCGCGGCCGTGACCGCGCTGGCCGAGCGGCGGGCCGAGGCATTGGCGACGCGCGATGCCGCCAGCGAATCCGGCCACCAGCTCAACACGCTGAAGGCCGAGCGCGACGGGGTCGTCCGGCGGCTGCATGACCTGGCGCAGCAGGCAGCGCGGCTGGACGAGGATCGCGAGCGCGAGGGCACGCTGGCCAATGACGCGGCCGAGGCGATCGCGCGGCTGACGGCCGAGGTCGCGAGCCTGAAGGCCCGGATTGCCGAGACCGAGGCGATGCGCCCCGATTTCGCCGCGCGCATCGCCCGCGCCGAGGATGGCGCGCGCGATGCCGAGCTGGAGCTGGCCAGGGCGATGGCCAAGCAGGCGGGCGAGCAGGCCGAGCTGCGCGTCGCCGAGGCGGCACTGGCGGCGGCGCGCGACCGGCTGGGCCGGGCGGAGCAGGCGATGCGGCGGCTGGAGGGAGAGGCAGCGGCCTTGCCCGATACCGCGCCGCTGGAAGCGAAGCGCGACGAGGCGGCGGCGGCGCAGACAAGCGCCAATGCGGATCGGGAGGCAGCGGAAGCGGCGATCGCGACGGCCGAGACGGAGCGGCAGGTGGCGAGCGAGGCGAGGGCGAGCGCAGAGGCCGCGCTGGCATCGGCGCGGGCGGCACTGGCGGCACTGGACAGCGAGGCGACGGCGCTGCGCAAGGCCATCGATGCCGGCGGCAGCGGCCGGGCGCGCGCGCTCGACCAGTTGAAGGCGGCGCCGGGCTATGAGCGGGCGTTGGCGGCGGCGCTGGGCGATGATCTGGAAGCACCGATCGGGGCGGAAGGGCCGCGCCGCTGGGCGGGTGCTGAAGCGTTGAAGGATGATCCCGGCTTGCCCGACGGCGCCAGCCCGCTGGCCGTGCATGTGACCGCGCCCGCAGCGCTGGCACGGCGATTGGCGCAGGTAGCGGTGGTGGAGCGCGACATCGGCCAGGCGCTGCAGGTCGGCCAGCGGCTTGTGACGCTGGATGGGCAATTGCGGCGCTGGGACGGCTATGTCGCGGTCGAGGGTGGCGCGGCGGCCGCCGAACGGCTGATCCGCATCAACCGGCTGGAGGCGATCGATGCTGCGCGCCCAGAGGCGGCGCAGGCGGTCGAGGGTGCGCAGGCGGAACAGGCCGAGGCTGGCGCGCGCGAGAAGGCGGCGGTGGATGCGCTGGCGGCCGGGCGCACCAAGCTGGGCGATGCGGACCAGCGGCTGCGGGCCGCCCTGCGCGCGGCAGACGAGGCAGCGGGTGCGCTGGAGCGGCTGAGCGGCAAGCGCGAGGCGATCGAGGAACGGCTGGCCGAGGCTCGGCGCGACCAGGCGGCGGCGCAGGCCGAGCATGACAAGGCGTCGGCCGCGCGCGCCGCCCTGCCCGATGGCGCCGAGACCCGCGCGCAGGTGGCGGCGCTGTCGCAGGCGAGCGAGAAGGCGCGCATGGCCGTCAGCCAGTTGCAGGCCGACCAGGCGCTGGCCGACCGGGCACTGTCGAGCGACCGCGAGCGCATGGCGGCGGCCGATGCCGAGGCCAAGGGCTGGAACACCCGCGCGGGCGAAGCGGCCAAGCGCATCGCCGCCATGGCATCGCGCGGCGAGACGGTGGTGCAGGAGCGTGCCGCGATCGAGGGCCAGCCCGAGGCGCTGGGTGCCACGATCGCCACGCTGACCGAGGAGCGCGAGGCGCAGGTCGAACGCGCGGAACAGGCCCGCCGCGCCGAGATCGAGGCCGAGGCGACGCTGAAGGCGGCCGAAAAGCGCGCGGCCGATGCCGGCGAGGCGCTGGCCGGCGCGCGCGAGGCGCGGGCGACGGCGGTGGCGCGGGCCGAGGCGGCGGACGAGCGGCGGATCGAGACCAATCGCCTGTCGGGCGAGCGGTTCGAATGCCCGCCGCCGGTGCTGCCGGAGAAACTGGGCTTTCCCAGCGCCGACATCCGCATCGCCCAGAGCGAACAGGCCGAGCATGACCGCCTTTCGGCCGAGCGCGAGCGGATCGGCCCAGTCAATCTGGTCGCAGCGCAGGAGCTGGAGGAGCTGGAGACGATCCAGGCGACCAGCCGGGCCGAAAGCGCGGAACTGACCCAGGCGATCAACCAGTTGCGCGGATCGATCGGCAGTCTCAACCGCGAGGGGCGGCAGCGGCTTCTGGCCGCGTTCGAGGCGGTGGACGGCCATTTCCGCCGGCTCTTCACCACTTTGTTCAATGGCGGCCAGGCGCATCTGGAGCTGATCGACAGCGACGATCCGCTGGAGGCGGGGCTGGAGATCATGGCCCAGCCGCCGGGCAAGAAGCTGGCGGCGCTGACCCTGTTGTCGGGCGGCGAGCAGGCGCTGACTGCGGTGGCGCTGATCTTCGGCCTATTCCTCACCAATCCGGCGCCGATCTGCGTGCTGGACGAAGTCGACGCGCCGCTGGACGATGCCAATGTCGAGCGTTTCTGCGACCTGCTCGACGCGATGGTCGCCCAGACCCGCACCCGCTACCTGATCGTCACCCATAATGCGGTGTCGATGGCGCGCATGCACCGCCTGTTCGGCGTCACCATGGTCGAGCGCGGCGTCAGCCGGCTGGTGTCGGTCAACCTGCATGGCGCCGAGGCGCTGCTGGCGGCGCAATAGGGCCAGCGCTGCGCAACCGGTCCTTGCCGCCACGCGGCGGCTGGCGAAGCTGGTGGCCTGATCACGGAGTTGTGCCATGGACCTGCCGCCCTTTGCCCTCGACCATTGGCTGTCGACCTATGATTTCGCGACGCCGCCGATCGCCTATAATCTGGCGTCGAGCACGGGGCCGCGCTGGAGCGTGGCGGAGATCTGCGCGCTGGGCGATACGCCGCTGGCGATCGACGATGTTGTGCTGAGCTATGCGCCGCCGGAGGGAAGCGCGGCCTTGCGCGCGGCGATCGCCGCCTTTCATGACAGCGAAGCTGACAGGGTGGTGGCGACCACCGGATCGTCGGAGGCGCTGTCGATCTTCTTCTGCCTCGCCGCGCGGCCGGGCGCGCATATGCTGATGCCCGATCCCGGCTATCCGGCCTATGCGGCGGTGGCGCAGGCCTGGGGACTGGGGACGCGGCGCTATGCGCTGACGCGAGAGACCGGCTTTGCGCAGGATGTGGATGCGATCCTGGCGCTGGTCGATGGCGACACCGCCGGCGTCGTGGTCAACACGCCGCATAATCCCAGCGGATCGGTGATGCCGCGCGCGGAGATCGCACGGCTGGCGGCGGCGCTGGCCGAGCGCGGCGTGCCGCTGCTGGTCGATGAGGTCTACCATCCGCTCTATTTCGGCGCGCCGCAGCAATCCGCCGCCGGCATCCCCAACGCCTATGTCACCAGCGACATGTCCAAGGCACTGTCGCTGCCGGGATTGCGGATGGGGTGGATCATCGCGCCCGACGACGCACAGCGCGCCCGGATCATCGACGCGCGCAGTTACTTCACGATCAGCAGTTCGCCGCTGCTGGAGCGGCTGGCGACCCATGCGCTGGAGCATAGCGCGGCCATCACCGATCGGTTGAAGGCCGTTGCCACTGTCAACATCGCTGTCCTCGACCGGCTGATCGCGGAAGCCGACGGCAGGTTGCAATGGGTGCGGCCGCAGGGTGGCACCACCGCCTTCCCCTGGCTGGGCGACGGGCGCGACAGCCGGCCGCTGTGCGAGGCGCTGGCGGCGCAGGGTGTGCTGCTGGCGCCGGGCGACTGTTTCGGCCAACCGGCGCATATCCGGCTGGGCTTCGCGCAGCAGGCCGAAGGCTTCGCGATCGCGGTGGAGCGGATCGCGACTGCCCTCACCATAGTTTAGCTCCGGCCGAACCAGCCTTTCATCCGGCGGAACAGGCCGCGTTCGCTGACCGGTTCGAACATCTCGTCCGGGCCTTCGGGATCGAGCACCTCATTATCGGCGAGCCAGGCCTGGACATCGGCGAGGTCCGGCACCTCATAGGGGCGCAGGGTGCGGCCCGGCTTGGTGCGCAATTCCTCGATCGCGGCGATCAGGCCGCGCTGGGCGATCACCGCCGACACACGCTCGCGCGGCAAGTCGAGATGTTCGGCGATCAGGTCGTCGCGAATGGCCAGGATCGCCTCCTGCCGGCCGTCATTGCCGGGCAGCGCGGTGTCGATCACCACGTCGCATTCGGTGTCGAGCCGCATCGAGCGGTTGTTCATGTTGGACGATCCGACGCGGATCAGCCGATCGTCGACGATCAATATCTTGGCATGGACATAAATGGGGGCGCCGCGCGTGGTGAAGGGGTGGTAGATGCGCAGCTTGCCATGCGGGTCGCGCTCCTTGAGCGCCTCGAACAGGCGGGCGCGGGCGGTGTCCATCGCCTGCTGTTCCAGCCAGCCATCGGCCTGGAGCGGGTTGATGATGACGATGTCCGGCCCGTCGGGATCACCCAGCCGCTTGGCGATCGCCTCGGCAATGCGGCGCGAGGCGAAATATTGGCTTTCGGCATAGATGCAGTGCCGAGCAGCCGCGATCTGGTGGAAATAGAGCTTCTCGATCTCGATCAGTTCGTCCTGATCGTCCATCTTCGGCGCTGAGCGGGCGATGGCGACGTCGACATGCTCGAAATGGACCGGCAGCGCATCGGGCCAGCAATCATATTCGCCCTCGACCGGGGCCAGTGCATCGCCGCCGGCACCGACCCAACGGGCGCGGGCATGGTCGCCCAGCGCCATCGCCACCGGCCCCTGCAACGCGGTCGTGGCATCATGCCAGGGGCCATAGGGAGAGCCATCGGGATGGCGGCGCGCGGGATCCTCGTCGCGATGATGGCGCGTGTCCCAGCGGTCGCCGGTCATGTCGATGCCGCCGCAAAAGGCGAAGCAATCGTCGATCACGACGATCTTCTGATGATGCGAGGCGGCGGGGGGATGATGGCCGTCCAGCTTCACCGTGACGCGCGGATGGGCCATCCATTTGAGCGTGGTGAAGAGGTTGGTCGGCCGGACCATCGACTTCATCGCGCCCATGTCCCAGCGCAGCAGATAGATTTCCAGATCCGGCGTACGTTCCACCAGCCAGCTGATGAAGTCGCCGATCACCACCGGCGCGCCATCATCAGCCTGGTCTTCACGGATCAGGCTGATCGCGGCGTCGAAATCCCAGCCGATCAGCATGATCCGCTTCTTCGCCTTCAGCATCGCGGCTCGGGCATGGCGGAAATAGGCGTCGGCATCGACGATCACGCTGGCGCGCACCGCCTGTTCGATGCGCCAGCAATCCTCGCCGGGGGTGGGAAGGGCGGTGATGCTCATGCGCCGGCACTCCCGACGACCAGACAGGCAAGGAACATCAGCAATCCTGCAAAACGGTTGGAGCGGAATTTGACCAGCGGATCGGTGCCGTCTTCCTTCAGCGTACCGACCTGCCAGAGCAGATGGGCGGCCATCGGCGCCAGCGCGACCAGCGCCAGCAGCTGCGGCCGGACCTGCCAGATGGCACTGGCCCAGAGCGCGAGCGCGACGAGATAGCAGAGCGTCACCCCGCCCCGGACATGGCGGCCCATCGACAGGGCGCTGGAGCCGATGCCGATCAGCGCGTCATCCTCCCGATCCTGCAGCGCATAGATGGTGTCATAGCCCAGCACCCAGAAGATGCAGCCGGCATAGAGGCACAGGCCCGGCAGGGTCAGCGCCCCGGCAATCTCGCTCCAGCCGACCAGCGCCGCCCAGGAGAAGACGATGCCGAGCCAGACCTGCGGCCAGCCGGTGATCCGCTTCATGAAGGGATAGGCGGCGACCAGCGCCAGCGAGCCGAGCGCCACGACCTGGGCATAGCCGCTGAGCTGAAACAGCACGATCAGGCCGATCAGACAGAGCGCGAGCAGCCAGGCCCAGGCGGTCTTGACCGACATCGCCCCGCTGGCGAGCGGCCGGGCGGCGGTGCGCGCGACCCGCGCATCGAGATCGCGATCGACGATGTCGTTGAAGACGCAGCCCGCGCCGCGCATCGCGATGCTGCCGAGCAGCAGCCAGAGGATCAGCGGCCAGCGGACAAAGGCACCGCCCGCCAGCGCCACCGCCCAGGCGCCGGGCCAGAATAGCAGCCACCAGCCGATCGGCCGGTCGAGTCGGGCCAGCGAGGCCAGGATTCGCGGGGTTTCCGGCAGGCGCGCAAGCAGGCCGCGCGCTTCGCTGTCGGGGACGATCGACTGATTCACTGCAACTCCGTTCGTCCCGCGCTTGTCGGGAACGCGCTTTCCTCTTTAGGGAAGATCGGGCCGACGACAAGCGCGGCCGGAATGGACGAGACAAAATGACCGCTACCCCCGCCTGGCCGCCGCAGAGCGCCCCGCGCCTGCATGTCGAAACACTGCTGGGCGAAGGGGTCGCCGTGCCGGTGGACGGCAATGGTGCCCATTACCTCATCAGCGTGATGCGGGTGAAGCCGGACGATATCGTGCTGCTGTTCGACGGCAAGTCGGGCGAATGGGCGGCGCGGGCGCGGGATATCCGCAAGCGCGATCTGGTGCTGGAATGCGTGCAGCAAACCAAGCCGCCGGAGGTGGTGCCCGATTTCTGGCTGTGCTGCGCGCCGATCAAGAAGGGGCGGATCGACCTGATCGCGGAAAAGGCGTGCGAACTGGGCGTGGCGCGATTGCAGCCGGTGCTGACCCGGCGGGCAGTGGTCGACAAGCTCAATCTCGACCGGCTGCATGCCCATCTGGTCGAGGCGGCCGAACAATGTGGCCGCACCGCCCTGCCTGACCTCGCCGAGATGGTGAAGCTCGACGCGCTGCTGAAGGGCTGGTCGGCGGAGCGGCATCTGTTCTTCGCCGACGAGACCGGCGGGGCATCACTGGACGAAACCTTGCGCGCCCATCCCGGCCCGGCGGCCTTCCTGGTCGGGCCGGAGGGCGGATTCGACCCCGCCGAGCGCGAGGCGATCCGGGCGACGCCGGGCGCAGTTCCGGTATCGCTCGGCCCGCGAATCCTGCGTGCGGAGACCGCGGCGATCGCCGCCACGGCGGCCTGGATGACGGTGAATGGCGACTGGGGCTAATGGTTTTCTTCCGCAACCAATTGAAGCGGACATAGGCCTGCCTTATCTGTCGCATTCGCGCCTCGATTTGACGCGCAGAGGGGAAAGACTAAGGGCGGGGCATGAGCACCAGAACAGACTCGGGCGGACATGATCCCGTCATCGAAAGCCGCGACCAGCTGATCGCGGCCTTTGCCAAGGGCGCCAAGCCCAAGGATCGCTGGCGGATCGGCACCGAACACGAGAAATTCGTCTATTCGACGAAGGACCATCACGCCCCGGCCTATGAGGAAAAGGGCGGCATCCACACGTTGCTGATCGGCCTGACCCGCTATGGCTGGAGCCCGGTGTTCGAGGGCGAGAATATCATCGCTTTGTCCGGCGCCGACGGCACCATCAGCCTGGAACCGGCGGGCCAGCTGGAACTGAGCGGTGCGCCGCTCGACAACCTGCACCAGACCTGCGCCGAGACCGGCCGCCATCTGGAACAGGTCAAATATGTCGGCGACATGCTGGGGCTGGGCTTCCTGGGTCTGGGCATGTGGCCGGACAAGACCCGCGCCGAGCTGCCGATGATGCCCAAGGGCCGGTACGACATCATGCTGCGGCACATGCCGCGCGTAGGATCGATGGGCCTGGACATGATGCTGCGCACCTGCACCATCCAGACCAACCTCGACTATGGCAGCGAGGCGGACATGGTGCAGAAGTTCCGTGTCTCGCTGGCGCTGCAGCCGCTGGGCACCGCGCTGTTCGCCAATTCGCCCTTCACCGAGGGCAAGCCGAACGGCTTCCTATCCTATCGCAGCCATATCTGGTCGGATACCGACCCGCAGCGCACCGGCATGCTGCCCTTCGTGTTCGAGGATGGCTTTGGTTATGAGCGCTATGCCGACTATGCGCTCGATGTGCCGATGTATTTCGTCTATCGCGACGGCAAATATATCGATGCGGCGGGCCTGTCCTTCCGCGACTTCCTCGACGGCAAGCTGTCGGTTCTGCCCGGCGAGAAGCCGACCGAGAAGGATTGGGAGGATCATCTCTCCACCGCCTTCCCCGAAGTGCGCCTCAAGAGCTTCCTGGAAATGCGCGGGTCCGATGGCGGGCCATGGAATCGCATCTGCGCGCTGCCGGCTTTGTGGGTCGGCCTGCTTTATGACCAAGGCGCGCTCGATGCCGCCTGGGATCTGGTCAAGGACTGGAGCATGGAAGAGCGGCAGATACTGCGCGATTCCGTGCCGAAGCTCGGCCTAGACGCGCCGGTGTCGGGCGGGCGCACGCTGCGCGACATCGCGCCGCAGGTGCTGGATATTGCTCGCTCGGGCCTGGCCGCGCGCCAGCGGTTCAACGCCGCGGGCGACAATGAGACCGGCTATCTGTCGGCGCTCGATGAAGTGATCGCCACCGGCAAGACCCCGGCCGAGCGGCTGCTCGACCGCTATCATGGCGAATGGAGCGGCGATGTCAGCCGCGTCTATGCCGAGGAAAGCTTCTGATCCTACCCGGCCCGCCGGTCATTCGGCGGGCTGGGTTTCCCGTGGCGCGTCCGGCTTGCGGCCGACGACCCAGGCGAAGAAGCGCGGCACCGGCGCATTGCGCGCCATCCAGTCGCTATAGGCCCGATAGGCGGGATCGGCGGACAGATGCTGCTCCTCCGTCTTGGCCCGCCAATAATAGACAGCGTTGGTGACCCCCAGCAGCGCGCAATTGCGCACCATGTCGGTCAGGCTGCCCGTGGTGGTGAGGAAGGGCAGCGACGAGAACCACCAGAAGAGATTCTTGGTCAGATAGGCGGGGTGGCGGGTCCAGCGATAGGGCCCATGGGTCAATATGCCGCGATGGGTGAGGTTGGAGAAGCGGATGCCGAAGGCGACCGTCGCCCAGGCATAGATGGCGGTCAGCAGCACCAGCAAGGCGCCCAGCCCCCATTGCAGCGCCGGCATGCCCCGCGTCCAGACATCCCATTCGGCGCCGCCGCCATGATAGTCGAACGGGCCGCCCGCCCCCATCATGACGAAGGGCGGATAGCAGAGCAAAGCCGCGAGCCAGCCGCCCAGATAGGGATTGGCGGTGCGGATATGGGAATCCAGCGGCTTCATCGTCAGCAGATAGCCGACCGTCGCCATGCAGACGTCGATCATGAACATGATGCCGATCAGGAAACCGGTCAGCGCGACCGGATTGTGCAGCAGGTCGTCGAGCCGCCAGTCGATGACGCTGGAAAAATTGCCCGGCACGATGCTGATCATGAAGGCGGTGAAAAAGCCCTTCACCGCCCAGGCGCGGGCATGGTTGGCGACCTGCGCCATGTCCGCCTTGCCGACCGCGCCGCCAATGACCCATTGGCCGAAGGCGAAACAGGCATCGCGCGGTTCGACCAGCCGGCGGTCGAGCCAGATGACATAGGGGATGGACAGCAAGAGCAGCCAGGGCGCCGCCGCCATCAGCAGGTCCATGGCGAAGCGATAGCTGCCGGTCCAATACCAGCGACCGATGCAGTAGCAGACGGCAATCGCCAGCCATGTGGCCCACAGGCCCGCAATCTTCACCAGGCTGATGTCGAGCATGCTGCGGACCGAGCGAGCCGGCGCGTTCCAGTCGACGCCGGTGCTGGTGTTGCGATGCACCTTGTCCACCAGCAGCGACCAGAGCACCATCGGTATGCCACAGGCGACCACCGCGGCCAGACCGGCATTCGGCCCGTTCATGCCATAATGGCGCGCCACCAGGGTCCACAGGCCAAGGCCGACCAGGCCGGCAATGCCGACACCATGGCTGACGGCGGATTTGGGGCAGGGATCGGCGCTCTTGCTCATGGGACCGGGCTTATAGCCGATATTGGTAAGCAAGCCATGAAGCCCATGGCTCAACCGCCCAGTACGTTGATGGTGAAGGCGAGGATGCCGAGGTTGAAGACGAAGGCGGCGAGGCAATGGAGCGTCACCGTGCGGCGCATGCCGGTCGAGGTGATCGACACGTCGGAGGTCTGGAAGGTCATGCCCAGGGTGAAGCCGAAATAGAGGAAGTCCCAATAGACCGGCTCGTCCGTGTCCGGGAAATCCAGGCCGCCCGCATCCTTGCCCTTGTCGTCGGCGAGGTAGAAGGCATGGGCATAGTGCATCGCATAGACGAGGTTGGAAAAGAGCCAGGCGATGACGAGCGTCGCCAGAAGCAATATGATGCTTTCGGCATCGGGATGGCCCGGCGCGCTGGCGGCGACGCCGACCGCAACCAGGATGACGATGCAGACCACCCCGGTCAGCAGCAGCATCAATTGCCGGTTCGCATCATTGAGCACGGCCTTGCGCCGCATCTGGGCCGGATCGGAATCGATGAGCGGCACGGCGGCGAGGCAGAAGGCGATGGCGGCAAGGTCGAACCCGCCCATCACCGCCTCATGCCAGGGCAGCCACAGCATCAGTGGCGCGATCGACAGCAGCAGCATGAGGAACATGCCATAGCGCCAGGGGAAGAGGGTGGATCGCTTCTGCGTCTTGGCCATGGCGCATCAAAGGCCTGAAAATGCCGCCGCGCAAGCGTTTAGAGCACGGTCGCCACCAGCCCCAGCGCGGCGGCCTCATTGGCTTCCAGATACCAGTTTTCCGGCGCGCGCTGCAGCACCTCCTCCATCGTCACCTGCGATCCCAGGATCAGATTGGCAAAACCCTCATTCTGGATCGCGATCGATGCCTCGATCTCGTGCAGCGAGGCCTTGAGCGTAGCGATGCAGGTGGAAAGCGGCCCTTCGAGATGGATATTCTTGGTGATGAGCCGCTCATGGATCATCAACCGGGTGCCGCGCGTCAGATAGCGGTTTTCGGTGGCGAAGAAGCTCATGAAGGTGGCGCCGGCGGAATAGACCGCGGTCTTGCCGAGGAAGACCAGCCGCCGTTCGGGATAGAGGTCCGAATGGAAGCGGATATCCTCCCCCATCATCCGCGCAATCTCCGGATCGCCACCCAAAGTGGAGATTTCCACCACCACCAGCCCCTGCTGCGGCGCGGTGGACAGGCAATTCTTGAAATGCAGATACATGCCATGGTCGACCACGCCCGACAGCATGATCGCGGGAAATTCGAAATCCTTCGGGGTCAGCATCGGCGCGGTCATCAGCATCGTCTCTTGGTCCTCTGGCGGATGGCAATCGACCGGCATTACGCACGGGCCGCCATTTGGTGCCCGAGCGGCCATGCGCTTTTGGCTGGCGCGGGGCGCAAGAGGCTGTAAAGAACAGATCATGACCATGGGGCAATGGCGATGATCGCAAAACTCAAAGGACGGCTGGACAGCACAGGCATCGACCATGCCATCATCGATGTCGGCGGGGTCGGCTATCTGGTCGGCGCGTCTTCGCGGACGCTGGCGGCGCTCGGCCCGGTGGGCGAGGCGGTGACCATCCATACCGAGATGCTGGTGGCCGAGGATTCGATCCGGCTGGTCGGCTTTGCCCGTGCCGAGGAGCGCGACTGGTACCGGCTGCTGACCCATGTGCAGGGCGTCGGATCGCGCGTGGCGCTGGCCATCCTTTCGGCGCTGGAGCCGCTGGAACTGCATCGCGCGATCATGATGGGCGACAAGGCGATGATCGCGCGCGCCAATGGCGTCGGCCCCAAGCTGGCCCAGCGCATCGTTAACGAGTTGAAGGACAAGATCGGCGCGGCCCCGGCCGGGGCGCCGGGCATGCCGGGCGTGGTCGCGCTGCCGACCGGCAGCTTTGCCGCCGACGCGCTGTCGGCGCTGCAGAATCTGGGCTTCAAACCGGCCGAGGCGAGCGGCGCTGTAGCTGCCGCCGAAGACGAACTGGGTGAAGGCGCCAGCCTTGACGCGCTGGTCCGCCTGGCGCTGCGGAAGGCGGCGAAGTGAGCGAAGAGGATCGCCTGATCACCCCCGCCCGCCGGGCCGAGGATGTCGATGCGGCGCTGCGGCCCAAGTCGCTCGACGAATTTGTCGGGCAGCAGGCGGCGCGCGAGAATTTGCGTATCTTCATCCAGGCGGCGCGCACCCGTGGCGAGGCGCTGGACCATGTGCTGTTCTTTGGCCCGCCGGGCCTTGGCAAGACGACGCTGGCGCAGATCGTCGCCAAGGAAATGGGCGTGGGTTTCCGCGCCACGTCCGGCCCGGTGATCGCCAAGTCCGGTGATCTGGCCGCCCTGCTCACCAATCTGGACGAAGGCGATGTCCTGTTCGTCGACGAGATTCACCGGCTCAATCCGGCGGTCGAGGAAGTGCTCTATCCCGCGATGGAAGACCGGGCGCTCGACCTGATGATCGGCGAAGGGCCGTCGGCCCGGTCGGTGCGGATCGACCTGCCGCGCTTCACCCTGGTCGGCGCGACCACGCGCCAGGGGCTGCTGACGACGCCGCTGCGCGACCGGTTCGGCATTCCGGTGCGGCTGCAATTCTACACGGTCGATGAACTGGAACTGGTGGTGCGGCGCGCGGCGCGACTGCTGGACCTGGCGATCACGTCGGACGGCGCGATCGAGATTGCCCGCCGGTCGCGCGGGACGCCGCGCATCGCCGGGCGGCTGCTGCGCCGGGTGCGCGACTTTGCAAATGTCGCCGGCGCCCCGACCGTCGATGCCAAGGTGGCGGACGCCGCGTTGCAACGGCTGGAGGTCGATCATCTCGGCCTCGACCTGATGGACCGGCGCTATCTGCACATGATCGCCGACATTTATCGCGGCGGGCCGGTGGGGGTCGAGACGCTGGCGGCCGGACTGTCCGAAGCGCGGGACACGATCGAGGAAGTGGTCGAACCCTATCTGATCCAATTGGGACTGATCGCCCGCACCGCGCGGGGGCGTTGCCTCAACGGGCCGGGCTGGAAGCATCTGGGCCTCAATCCCCCGGCCGGGTCGCAGGACGGGCTGTTCGACTGATCCCATTGGCGCTTGCGCCATGCGGCCAGCCTTTCTAGAGCGCGCGCTTTCCCGATTCGACGCAGCGATATGCGCCGAAACCCGTTATAGTGCATGGCCGTTACGGCAAGGCCGGGCTATAGCCAGCTGGCGCTGCAGGCGCGCGGCAGACGCGCCGATGTAAGAGGAGTTGAGCCTGTGAGGGCGATCGAACGTTTCCCCAATCTGGTCACCATGTTCTTTGCCCGTGCCAAGGAAAAGGGCGACGCGCCCTTCCTGTGGCGCAAGACGCAGGGCACATGGCAGTCGCTGAGCTGGGCCGAAGTCGCGCGCCAGGTGGCGGCGATGGCGGCCGGGCTGAAGGCGGAAGGGCTCAAGCCCGGCGACCCGGTGATGCTGGTCAGCGAAAATCGCCCGGAATTCTGCATCGCCGATCTGGCGATCATGGCGGCCGGCTGTATCACGGTGCCGACCTACACAACCAATACGACGCGGGACCATCAGCATATCCTGACCGACAGCGGCTCGCGCGCGGTGATCGTGTCGACCGCCAAGCTGGCGACAACGCTGATGCCGGCCGTGCTGCGATCGCAGGTTAGCCTGGTCATTCCGATGGAGCCGATCCGCGGTGCGCAGGGCAATTATACCTGCCGCCTGTGGTCCGACCTGATCGCCGCCCATCCGGCCGATGTCGATGCCTGTGCGCTGGCCCAGACCGCCGCGCGCAGCGACCAGGCGTGCATCATCTATACCAGCGGCACCGGCGGCGCCCCGCGCGGCGTGATGCAGCATCATGGCGCGATCCTGGCCAATGTCGAAGGCGCGGGACAGGTGGTGCTGGAGGATTTCGGCTGGGGCGACGAGGTTTTCCTGTCCTTCCTGCCCCTGAGCCATGCCTATGAGCATAGTGGCGGCCAGTTCCTGCCGATGCTGCTGGGCGGGCAGATCTATTATGCCGAAGGGCTGGAGAAGCTGGCCAGCAATATCGAGGAAGCCCGGCCGACCATCATGGTCGTGGTGCCGCGCCTGTTCGAGGTGCTGCGCACCCGCATCATCAAGTCGATCGAGAAGCAGGGCAAATTCCCCACCTATCTGCTCAACCAGGCGCTGCGCATCGCCGCCAAGGAACAGCATGGCAAGTCGTCGATCGTCGACCTGCCGATGAAGGCGCTGCTATCGCGCACCCTGATCCCCAAGATTCGTGCCCGTTTCGGCGGGCGGATGAAGGCGCTGGTGTCGGGCGGCGCGCCGCTGAACCCGGATGTCGGCCTGTTCTTCGAGGCGATGGGGTTGATGCTGCTGCAGGGCTATGGCCAGACCGAGGCCGGCCCGGTGATCAGCTGCAACCGCCCCGCCGCCGGCATCGCGATGGACACGGTCGGCCCGCCGCTGGACGGGGTCGAGGTGAAGATCGCCGAGGATGGCGAGATATTGGTGCGCGGCGAGCTGGTGATGCACGGCTATTGGCGCAACCCGGCCGAGACCGAGAAGGTGCTGAAGGATGGCTGGCTGCACACCGGCGACATTGGCGAGATCGACGATCGCGGCCGTATTCGCATCACCGATCGCAAGAAGGATCTGATCGTCAACGACAAGGGCGACAATGTGTCGCCGCAGAAGGTCGAGGGCATGCTGACGCTGCAGCCGGAGATCGGCCAGGCGATGGTCTATGGCGATCGTCGCCCGCATCTGGTCGGCCTGCTGGTACCGGATTCGGAATGGACGATGGAATGGGCGGCCGCCAATGGCCGGCCGATCAAGGGCATCACCGATGATCCGACCTATCTGGCGGCGCTGCGCGCGGCAGTCGACCGGGTCAATGACGATCTGTCGGTGATCGAGCGGGTGCGCCGCTTCATCCTGGCGGATGAGCCGTTCGCGATCGAAAATGAGGAACTGACGCCGTCGATGAAGATCCGGCGCCATGTCATCCGCAAACGCTATCAGGACCGGCTGGACGCACTCTACAAGGGGTAGGCGCGTCCAATCGGGCTTACGGGGCCGGCGGACGATAGGGAATGAAATCGCCCAGCGCGCAATTGCCGGTCGGAACGCCGATCGTCAGATCCGCGCTGTTCGTGATGTCGCCCCGGCAATATTGCGAGCCGAAGGTGCGCACGATCATCGTGTCTCCCCGCGCCAGGCCATTGCAGCTGCCGATCAGTTCATTCTTGTAGATGAGCTTGCGGCTGACCCTGTACAGCAGCGTATTGCCGCTGATGACGGTGAAATTGGTCTGCGGCTCTCGGTTGACGCAGGTCACCTTGTCGCCCGGCACCAGTCCGGCCAGCGCCTTGTCCATCTTGGCCGCCTGCTTGTCGGTCAGCGGCGTGGGCTCATAAGTGCCGCTGCAGGCCGCCAGCGCCAGCGGGGCCAGACATATCCATGCGCGCATCGCCTCTCTCCATCCATGTCCTTGCAAACAGGACGCCATGATAACGCGGAATCCGTCGAGGACCGCGCCTAAAATGCGTCCTTGCCGGCGCGCCGCTCCGCCAGTTGGGCGACGTCCTGCGCGCGCATGAAGATGTTGGTGTCGCGCTCTTGCGCGATCGTCGTAGGCACCGTCGGCTCGCCATGCGCACGGGCAGCAACGACATCCGCCATGCGCGCCTGAAGCGCGGCATTGTCCGGCTCCACCGTCAGCGCGAAGCGGCCGTTGCTCTCCGTATATTCATGGGCGCAATAGACGATGGTATCGCCCGGCAGCGCCTTGAACCGCTGCATATTGGCGAACATCTGCGCCGCTGTCCCTTCGAACAGGCGGCCGCAGCCCATGGCGAAGAGCGTGTCGCCGACGAAGAGGATCGCGTCATCGGCCAGATGATAGGCGACATGGCCGGCGGTATGGGCGGGAACGGCCATCACCATGGCGACATGATCGCCGATGCGGACGCTGTCCCCCTCCCCCACCTGTCGATCGAGCGTGTCGATCTTCGCCGCTTCGGCCGCCGGGCCGGTGATGAGGCAGCCGGTCGCGGCCTTGATGCCGGCATTGCCGCCGACATGATCGGGGTGCCAATGGGTGTTCCAGATCTGGTCGATGGTCCAGCCGCGTTCCGCAGCCGCCGCCAGCACGGGGTCGGCGACCGACGGGTCGACCGCGACCGTCTGGCCGCTGGCATCATCATGCAGCAGCCAGACATAATTGTCCGAGAGGACGGGGACGCGGACGACCTGCAGCATCGGCTTACCAGGCCCCGATATTGGGCATCGACACCCAGGGTTCGGCCGGGTCGAGCCGGCCGTCCTGCAGCAGTTCGACCGAGATATTGTCGGGGGTGCGGATGAAGGCCATGTGGCCATCGCGCGGCGGGCGGTTGATGGTGATGCCGGCGTCCATCAGCCGCTGGCAGGTCTCGTAGATATTGTCGACCTGATAGGCGAGATGGCCGAAATTGCGGCCGCCATCATAGACTTCCGCCGGGCTGCCATCCTGCGGCGGCCAGTTGTAGGTGAGTTCCACCTGCGCGTCCTCGTCACCCGGCGCAGCCAGGTAGACGAGGGTGAAGCGGCCCGCCTCGCTGTCGAACCGCTTGACCTCGCTGAGGCCGAGCAGCTCGAAAAAACCGATGGTCTTGTCGAGATCCGTGACGCGGATCATCGTGTGCAGATATTTGAGCAAGGCTTTCTCCGTTCGTCGCCATAAAGCAACGGTTCATCGGTAGATTGGCAGATAGCTCCCTAGATAGGACCGGGACCGGCCCGGCGGAAGAGGAAAGCGATCATGGCTCTGGAAATGCGGGACAAGGTGCTTCTGGGTTCGGCGGCGGTATTGGCGGTCGGCGTGATCGCGGGCGGCTACCTGCTGGGTGACGGCCTCAAGCGCGCGAGGGCGGCGGACCGGTCGGTCACGGTACGCGGCCTGGCCGAGAAGGACGTGACCGCCGACCTTGCCACCTGGTCGATCAGCTATTCGGCGACCGGCACCGACCTGCCGACGGTGCGAGCGGAAATCGACGCCAATACCCAGGAACTCAAGGCCTATTTCGCCAGCCTGGGGTTCAAGCCCGATGCGCTGACCCCGGTCGGCGCGGGCGTGAACCAGTATCTCAACAATGGCATCAACAATATCACCATCACCCAGCGGATGCTGCTGCGCACCACCGACATTGCCCGCGCCCAGCGGGCCGTCGCGCAGCAGTTCGACCTGGTCCGGCGCGGCGTGACGCTGCAGGAGGGGTCGGGGATGCGCTACAGCTTCACCAGACTCAACGACCTCAAACCCCCGATGGTGGCGGCGGCGACACGCGATGCGCGCGCGGCGGCCGAGCAGTTCGCCAAGGACTCAGGCGCCGGTGTCGGCGGCATCAAGAGCGCGACCCAGGGCTATTTCTCGATCGACCCGCGCGACGGCGAGGGCGGCGACGGATCGAGCGACACGCCCTACAAGAAGGTGCGCGTCGTCACGACCGTGGATTTCTACCTGAAATAGCGGCTCAGTTCGCCGGGGGTGACGCCGGCGCGGGCAGTCGGCCCAGATTGTCGGCCGCTGCCTTGCCGGCCGGCGCATCCGGCGCCAGCTTCACCGCACGCTGCCAAGCCGAGCGGGCGATGTCCGCATGGTCGGTCAGGACGGCGATATTACCCTCTTCCAGCGCGACCGAGGCATCATCGGGCGACAATTGCACGGCGCGGGCGATATGCGCCTGGGCCAGTGACAGTTCGCCAGTGCGGCGCGCCAGCGTGGCCGACAGCAGCCAGGCGAGCGGATCCTTGGGCGCCTGGGTCAGCGCGGTGTCGAGTGAACCACGCGCGCCATCGACATCGCCCAGCGCCACCAGCGCGCGGGCGCGATCGAGATGCAGTTCGCCCTTTTCCATGCCATCGGGCAGGCCGCGCGCCAGTGCCGCGTCGAAATCCTCCCGCGCCTTCTTCGCGTCGCCGCTGGCAAGGGCGGCATTGCCGGCCTGGCCCCAGAGGCGCGCGCTCTGCACGATCTCGCCGCCGCGCTCGGCTTCCTCGGCTGCCTGTTCGAAGGCGACGATCGCCGGCCCCCAGCGCTCCGCCCGCGACAGGGCAAAGCCCATGCAGTGGCGGGCGTAGAAGCTGCCGCCGTCGATCCGCCAATTCTGGGCGAAGGTGATCGCCTTGTCCGGCGATTCCAGCGCCTGGTCGAGGCAGGCCTGGAACGGTCCGGCAAATTTGGCCGGGACCGGGATGCGCCCGTCGGCATCGGGCGCCGAACGGGCGGCCGCGGCCTGTTGGACTGACGCTGCGGAGGCGGCCGCCGCTGCGGCATCCTCCTTCTTCTTGCGGCTGTTGCGCATCACCGCCTCGATCTCGGGATCATAGGCCTGCATGAACATCAGGAGGGGGAGGATGACGGGCATCAGCGATTGTCCAGAAGAGCAGCGACGGTGCGGATCAGCAGGGCGATGTCGCCGTCGCGGGAAAGGCGATGGTCGCCATCCTTAATGAGCAGCGTCTGCACATCGGATGAACGCAGCCGATCAGCCGTGCGCAACGCAATCTCCCAGGGGACATCCGTATCGCACTGGCCCTGGAGCAGCCGGACCGGGCAGTCGATCGCGATTGCATCGTCCAGCAGCCTATGCGCCTGACCGGACTGCCAGAAGGCCAGCGTCGTTACATAGGGATGGTCGCCATAAGGCGTGGGTTCCTCGATCCGCCCCTCGGTCGCCAGCAGCGCCTTGTCGGCGTCGGTAAAGCCCCATTCCGTGAAGTCGGGCGCGGCGGCGATGCCGACCAGTCCCATGACCCTTTCCGGCCGCGCCAGCGCGATCAGCAGCGCCAGCCAGCCGCCCATCGACGATCCGACCAGCAGCAGCGGCCCCTGCGTCAGCCCGTCGATCAGGGCCAGAGCATCGTCACGCCAGCTGGCGAGCGTGCCGTCCTCGAACCGACCCTCGCTGGCGCCGCAACCGGCATAGTCGAGCCGCAGCATCGCCCTGCCCTGCTCCGCGGCCCAGGCGTCGAGCGCGAGCGCCTTGCTCCCTTCCATGTCGGACATGTAGCCCGGCAGGAAGAGGATGGTCGGCCCCTCCCCCGGACGATGGCGATAGGCGAGGCGCAGCCCGTCGGCACGCGCAAGAAATTGGGGGGAAGATTCGGGCGCGTTCAAGTTTCAAAGGCTCCATCGCTGCGGACCGGGGCACGGCATGGCCCCGGATTGCCATGTTTTGACGGCAAAAATAGCCCTTTCTCGTGAAAGTTCAAAAAAAACGCATTGCCGCGTTGACAGGTCTGGAGGCCGCCGTTAGAGGCGCACTCCTACCCCGTGCCCAGATGGCGGAATTGGTAGACGCACCAGCTTCAGGTGCTGGCGATCGCAAGGTCGTGGAGGTTCGAGTCCTCTTCTGGGCACCACTGACGCCTCTGGATTCGTCCAGAGGCGTCCGGTAAGCGGCTGGTTTAACAGCATTTTCTGACAAAGAATCGCCAGACACCGTCCGGTGAAATCCGGCTAGGACCACCAGCAGCAGCCACAAATGTTGCTCTTATTGGTGCTCTCGGATTGACCCGGCTTTGCTGGGAAATCGACTATGCTGACCTACATCCAGATCAATGCTGCCAAGCCGAAAGAGAAGGCTTGGACCCTGAGCGACTCTCAAGGCCTTCTGCTCGTCATCCAACCCAACGGCTCGAAGCTCTGGCGCTTCAAATATCGCTTCCTCGACAAGCAAAAGACTCTCCATCTCGGTGGCTGGCCGCAGGTGAGCCTTGCCGATGCCCGGGTGCGGCGTGACGAGGCGAAGAAAAAGATCGCGGAAGGGGTCGATCCGGCGCTGGAGAAGAAACGGGCCAGGATCGCCGCCAAATATGCTGCCGCCAACACCTTCGAGGAGGTGGCGAAGGAGTGGCTCGTCAAATGCGAGCGAGACGGCCTCGCCCCGGTGACCGTAGACAAAATCCGCTGGCTGCTCGCCAAGGCTTACCCGGTGATCGGCACCATACCGATCGCGCAGATCACTCCGCACGAGGCGCTTGCGGTCCTGCGCAAAATTGAGGCCACCAGCGCCTTTGAAAGCGCACGGCGGATGCGAAGCGTCCTTAGCCGCGTTTTCCGCTATGGCGTCGCGACGGTGCGATGCGACAAGGACGTTGCGGCCGATTTGCGTGGTGCAATCGCCTCGCCAAAGGTCAAGCACTTCGCCGCCATCACCAAGCCGTCGGAAGTCGGTGCGCTGCTGCGGGCCATCGACGGATACAGCGGTCACAAGGTGACGGTGATGGCGATGCGGCTGTCGCCGCACGTTCTACTCCGCCCGGGCGAACTAAGACAAGCGGAGTGGGCCGACATCGACTTCGAGGAGGCCATCTGGTTTATTCCTGCCGAACGGATGAAGATGCGTCGCCCGCATCGGGTACCGCTGTCCCGTCAGGTGATTGACATGCTGCAGGAACTGCATGAACACACCCATTGGTGGAAGTATCTTTTCCCGGCTCTCGGTCGCCCGCGCAAGGCGATGTCGGAAAATACGGTGAACCAAGGCCTCCGACGCCTCGGCTACACGAGCGACCAGATGACGGCGCATGGCTTCCGCGCCATGGCCGCCACCCTTCTCAACGAGAGGGGAGAATGGAATCCCGATGCGATTGAGCGGCAACTCGCGCATGTCGATACCAACCAGGTTCGACGGGCTTACGCCAGAGGCGAGTATTGGGACGAGCGCGTACATATGATGCAGAGTTGGTCGGATTATCTCGACGAGTTGCGAGATGGCGGCAAGATTCTCCGCCCCAGTTTCTCATCAGCCCGGCGCGCGGTCTGAATTTGGTTCGACACGCTGGTGGTCCTCGGATCGCCAGCGTGCATTGAAAGCCCGAATTTATTGCAAGAAATTATCATGTCCAAGTACGTCAATCCACACCGCCCGCCCTGCCGATAGACGGGGGCAAGACCGTAGGAAGTCTAGCGCAAGCCAAACGGCACATACGCAGTCTCGAAGGGGTGATCGCCATTGAGGACCCCAAGCGCGGCGTGCTTAGCTTGGCCATTCCGTATCAAGCCCGAGGGTCGCTGCGCCGAATTGGCCTTCGACTTTCACGAACTCACCATCACCCGGGTTCAGTTGTTCAATCGATAAGGGAATGTCCGGCAATGGACAATTGGCCCACGGATTCCGAACAAGACGCGCCAAGCGTCTCCATGGGCGACAGTTACTCATATGATCGAAGGCTAGGACCGCGCGGGCTCCACGCATTCCCGCTCGGCGCCCATCGTGCAGCGCCCCGTTATTGTCCCGACCGCTCTCCGATGTGCCTCCGTCTCGCGGTGATGTCCGGCTCACCAAGGCATGGAATGACGCGGCCCAGCGCTGGGATGCGCGGCAGAACGTCGAAACTTATGGCTATTGCCGGCCGCTCGATTAAGCCGATTCAGTCAGGCGTCGTAAGCGTACCTCGAAAGTGCTGCCCTCGTTCGGAGCGCTGCGCGCGAGCGCGATCGTGCCACCGTGAAGATCGACAAGCTGCCGGACCAGCGCCAGACCTATGCCCAGGCCGTCCTGGCTGCTCCGTTCCACCTGCTCGAAGATCTCGAAAATCCGGCCTTGCTGCTCAGGTGCAATGCCGATTCCATTGTCGTTAACCTCCATGATAGCCCAGTCGCCCTCTTGCCGAAGCACAAGGCCGATTTCGCCGCCGGGAGGCGTGTATTTCGCAGCATTCCCGAGAAGATTGCCGATGATCTGGGCAACACGAGCCGGGTCGGCTTCCAGCCAGATCGGTTCAGACGTTATGGTTAGCCGGAGAGAATGTCGGCCAGCCTCTATCGCGGGCTGTGCCGTCTCGACTGCGAAAGCGATCACCTCCTGGAGATGAATCTGCTCCTTCTTCAGCGAAATCTTGCCCTGGTCGATACGGGCGATATCGAGCAGGTCTTCGATGAGACGGGTCATATGTTTGAGACTGCGATCCATGCCGGTGCGGATCTTGTGCGCGGCGTCGGTTCCCTCCCGTTTTTCCAGAAGCTGCACGCCGGCGGCAAGCGCCGCGATTGGGTTGCGCAGTTCGTGACCGAGAACGGCAAGGAAGCGGTTCTTCTGCCGATGGGCGCTCTGGAGGGCTTCCGTAAGCACGGAGAGCTCATCCCGCTGTGCCGCGAGTTCATCGCGCTGCGCGACGATCTGCCGCCGCTGGTCGTATAGGTCGAGGAAGACTTTGGCCTTGGACCGCAGGATGTCGGCCTCGATCGGCTTCTGGATGAAATCGACGGCGCCGGCTTCATAGCCACGGAAACGCCGCGACACGCCCGCGGTGCCGGCGGTAACGAAGATGATCGGGATATGCCGCGAGCGATCGTTGACGCGCATGATCTCGGCGAGTTCGAAGCCGTCGATGCCGGGCATCTGGACATCGAGGAGAGCGAGGGCATAGTCATGGACCAGCATGAGCTCGAGAGCTTCCTCGCCGCTGCGCGCCGTGTGGAGGTCCAGCCCCTCGCGCTTGAGCAGCGAAACCAGCGCAAGCAGGTTTTCTTCGAGATCATCGACTAGCAGGAACCGGATGGGGTGGTCGAGTGGCGTCATTGCGGTGCGGTCTCTTTCAGGAAGTTGGAGATCTGGTCGAGCGTCATGACTTCTGCCGTCGGGCATGCCGCGAGCGCGGCAGCGGGCATGATCGGCACTTCGGCGCTGGCGGGATCTTCGACGATCGCGGTCCCGCCTGCAAGTCCGACCGCTTTCAGCCCGGCGGCGCCGTCATGATTGGCGCCGGTCAGCACGATTCCTGTTAGCCCCGGCCCAAATGCGTCGGCGGCGGTCTCGAACAGCGCGTCGATCGCTGGTCGCGAATGATTGATGGCCTCGTCGGACGACAATGCGAGGGAGTTCTCGGTCTCGACCAGCAGATGATAATTGGGCGGAGCGAGATAGATGATGCCATTGGCGAGCGGTTCCTTGTCTTCGGCCTCCTTGACCGGGAGCGGGCACTTCTTGGCGAAGAGTTCGACCAGCGCGTTGGGCTTGCGGGGCGGCACGTGCACGACGACGAGGATCGGCATCGAAAGCGCTTCCGGCAATCGGGGCAGGATACGGGAAAGGGCCTGGACGCCTCCCGCCGATGTGCCGATGACGATCGCCCTTTCGCTCATGGCTCGTTCCTCTGGTAGATCTTCTCGGACGCGACGAATTCGCTGAAGGCGCTCGCATGATCGGAAAAGCGCAGGCTCTCTTTCGCGCCGATGCCCAGGAAGCCCTTTCGTGCGAGGGATTCCCTGAAAAGTCCCACCGCCCGATCCTGCAACACGCGGTCGAAATAGATCAGGACATTGCGGCAGGAGATCAGGTGCATCTCGCCGAACACGGCGTCGGTGACGAGGCTATGATCAGAGAAGACGACCTGGCTGCGCAGGGATTTGTCGAACGCCGCGCGGCCATAGTCCGCGGTATAATAATCCGAGAGCGATGAGTGCCCGCCCGATTTCTGATGATTTTCGGTGTAGGTGCGGATCAGGTCGAGCGGATAGACGCCCGCCTCCGCCGCCTTCAGCGCCGCGGGATTGATGTCGGTCGCATAGAACAGGGTCTTGTCGGCAAGCCCCTCTTCGCGAAACAGGATGGAGAGGGAATAGACCTCTTCGCCGTTACTGCATCCCGCCACCCAGACCTTGAGCGAGGGATAGGTGCGCAGGTGCGGGATCACTTTCTCGCGCAGCGCGCGGAAATAGGAAGGATCGCGAAACATCTCGCTGACCTGCACCGTCAGATAGTTGAGCAGCCGCGGGAGCATCGTCTCGTCGTGGAGGAGATCCGCCTGCATGGCCGAGAAGCTGGCATAGCCGAGTTGCCCGCGGGCCTGGACGAGGCGCCGTTTGATCGAGGCGCGGGCATAGTGCCTGAAGTCGTAATGATATTGCTGGAAGAGTGCCTCCAGCAGCAGCTGGATTTCTATGTCCTCGACGGTTTCGCGCATCAGCGGGGCATCCACACGCGAACCAGCGACAACAGTTTGTCGACATCGATGGGTTTGGCCATGTAATCGTTGGCGCCGGCTTCGAGGCACTTCTTCTGGTCGTCGGGCATGGCCTTGGCGGTCAGCATGACGATCGGCAGCTTGGACCAGCGCGCGTCGTTGCGGATCGCGCTGGTGGCGGTGAGGCCGTCCATCACCGGCATCATCACGTCCATGAGAACGAGGTCGATCGTCTTGGCGGGATCGTCACCGGCGGCTTCGAGCGCATCGAGCGCCTCCTGTCCGTTGCGCGCGATCTGGGTGAGGGCGCCGCGCGGTTCGAGCACGCTGGTGAGGGAATAGACGTTGCGGACGTCGTCCTCGACGATGAGGATCCGCCGCCCTTCGAGCGCGGCGTCGCGGTGCCGCGCCTTCTCGATCATCTTGCGCTGTTCGGGCGGCAGTTCGGAAACCACCTGGTGCAGGAACAGTGAGACTTCGTCGAGCAGGCGCTCGGGCGACTTGGCACCCTTGATGATGATCGAACTCGAATAGCGGCGAAGGCGCTGTTCCTCATCCGCCGAGAGATCGCGGCCGGTATATACGATCACGGGCGGGAAACTGTGGTCGCCATCCTCGCTCAGGGTCTCGAGCAGCGAGAAGCCCGATGCCTCGGGCAGCGAGAGATCCAGGACCATGCAGTCGTAGGTTTGCTGGCGTAGCTCCTCGAGGCATTCGGCGGCGGTGCCGACACCGACGGTTTCGACATCCTGCGTCTGCAGCAGCTTGGCGACCGCGTCGCGCTGAACCTCGTCGTCCTCGACGATCAGGAGCCGGCGCATGCGGGAGGCGAGCTTGGCCTGAAGACTTTCAAGGACTTCGGCAAGCTGTGCGCGCTTTGCGGGCTTGAGAAGATAGCCCACAGCTCCCAGCGCCAGGGCAGTCTGGCTGTGGTCGGCCGCCGAGATGACGTGGATCGGGATGTGGCGGGTTTCGTCATCATGCTTCAGTCGATCGAGCACGGTGAGGCCCGACTGATCTGGCAACCCCAGGTCGAGAATGACGGCGCTCGGACGGAATTCGCGGGCAAGGTCGACGGCTTCCTGGCCGGTGGCCGCGACGATGCACTGGAAGCCCATCTCGCGCGAGAGATCGCATACGATCGACGCGAAAACCTCGTCGTCTTCGATGATCAGTAGCACCCGCTTCCCTTCCGCAAGTGCGCCGCGATCATCTTCTATGCTCCAGGGCGAAACCCTGGGGGATGGATCGCTGAACGTCGCGGCCGGCGCGACCGCTTCCGCCGCGGACGCTGGCGCGTTCTTGCGTGCCGGAACAAGCGCAGGATCATAGGCGAGGGGAATGGTGACGGTGAATTGGCTTCCCTCGCCGACCTTGCTCTCGAGCGTGATGGAGCCGCCTAGCAAGCGAGCGAGTTCGCGCGAAATCGACAAGCCGAGCCCAGTGCCGCCGTACTTGCGGCTGATCGTGCCGTCGGCTTGGTGGAACGCCTCGAAAATATTGGCTTGTTGCTCAGGCGATATCCCGATGCCCGTGTCCGTGACGGCCAGCGCGAGCTTGTCGTCGCCAACGCGCGAAACGGCAAGCCGAACGCTGCCTCGTTCGGTGAATTTTAGTGCGTTCGACAGGAGGTTCTTGAGAATCTGTTCCAGGCGCAAGCGATCGGTCTCGATCGTCCGTGGGAGGTCGCTGGAAAGTTCGATCTGCAGGGTAAGGCCGCGCTCGTTGGCGATTGGCTGGAAAACCTTTTGCAGGTCGCCGGTTAGACGGTCGAGAGGGATCGGTGCCGGCTGGATCTCGACATGACCCGCTTCGATTTTCGAGAGGTCGAGGATGTCGTTGATCAAGGTCAGCAGGTCGTTGCCCGAGGACTCGATAGTCCGGGCGAACTTGATCTGGTCGGCCGAGAGATTGCCGTCGGCATTGTCGCCGAGCAGCTTCGAGAGGATCAGCAGCGAGTTGAGCGGCGTGCGCAGCTCGTGGCTCATATTGGCCAGGAAATCCGACTTGTACTGGCTCGCCTGTTCGAGCTCTCGGGCTTTCAACTGCAGGGAAGCGCCCGCGCGTTCCAGTTCGTCGCGCTGCGCCTCCAACGTCTGCGTTTGTTCCTCCAGTTGGCTGTTCGTTTGCTCGAGTTCGACCTGTTGCAGTTCGAGGCGCGCCTGCGATTCCTTGAGCGCGGTGCCCTGTTCCTCCAGTTCCTCGTTTGATACGCGCAGTTCCTCGCTCTGCGCCTGGAGTTCGCCTGCCTGACGCTGAGTTTCCTCCAGGGCATCCTGAAGCCGCGATCGGAATCGCGCGGAGCGCAGGGCGATTCCGATCGATGCCGCCGATTGTTCGAGCAATTCGACGACGAGGTCATCCACGGGCTCGAAGAAACCGAGTTCAAGCACGGCATTTACCGCATCGTCGGCTTTTGCAGGTGCAATCACTAGATGGCGTGGGACGTCTCGACCGAGCGCCGATCCGATGGTTAGATAGCCTGGTGGAACATCGTTGAAAGCCATCAACCTCCCTTCGGCTGCGACCCGGCCCATAAGACCCTCGTTCAGCGCGAAGGCCTCTGGCATCGGGGCGTCGCCGGGGACACCGATTGTACCATCGCGGTGGAAGCGGCCCGCTTCTCCTTTGTAGAGCGCACCGGCCTGGGCACCTGTCTTATCGCAGAGAAAGGCGAGAACCGCCTCAGCGAGTTCCGTGATCGTCTTATCGCCGCGCATGGCGTTGGCGAGACCGACCTGCCCTGTCTGCAGCCATTGCTGGCGGGTGCGGGCGCGGCTGCCGCGTATCAGCAGCACGAAAATCGCGATTGTAAGGATGCTGCCGATGAGGCTGGTCATGATCGCGCCTGTCATCGCGGTCCTGGACGCCAAACCCATGTCTTCCATGTGCGACGTCCGTAGCCTTAGTTCCTCGCGCGCCATCGTCTCGAGCTGCGACCGAATGGCGTCCATCTCCGTTTTGCCGCGATCGGTCGCCACCACGGCGAGCGCCGCAGCGAAGCCCTCATTTCGCCTCAATTCTATCGTCGCGCTAAGTTCGCTGAGCTTCGCGTCAACGTGGTGTCGCAGGACGGCCAGGTTCTCGCGTTGAACCGGGTTGTCCCGTGTCAAAGCCGCCAGGGCATTCATGCGCTGGCTGGTGCTCGCGGCTGCGGCTGTGTAGGGTTCCAGATAGCGATTATTGCCCGTGAGCAAATACCCTCGCTGGCCAGTCTCGGCGTCCTGGGCTGCCGAGCGGAGGCCTTGCAGTGCAAGTATGACCTCGTGGGTATGTCGAATGGCGCCGTCGCTTTCGCGAATGTTCTGGATGTTCAGATAGGCCAAGGCCCCGCTGACAAGAAAGAAGACTAGGCCGGCAATCAGCCCGACAATGGACCACCGATCTGCTGGACTGCGTGAGCTGGAGGCTATAGCTGAATTCTTCACTGAATTGGATCTCGCGAGAACGGGCCTCCTGCCTAGCGACCTGTGCAGCTAAGACGCAAGGGGGGACGCAGAGAGCGCCGAACCGGGAGCGACCGGCGGACTTGTCGTTAATGCCAAGCGGGTCAGGATTTGACCGGTTTCCTATCCTGAAGCCGCGCGTTTCCCTGTCAGCGCCTGATCGCCGGGCGGATGCGCCGCGCTTAAGCGGCATAGTCGATCGAGAACAGCCCTCATTACGGCGCATAACGAGAAGGCGTCGCAGCACATGGTCGACATCGCGCAGAGCGAAATCCGAATTGCGGGCAATTGCGACGATATCCCCCTCGATCAGATCATGCTTGAGATCCAGACCCGGCTCGACCGCGCCAGATCAGGGCAAACCTAGACATTCTTTAGGGAAAGCATCCGTTTTTTTTTGGGGGGGGGACCGCAAACCGGTTCTTCCGCTCCTGTCGAGCAGGACATAGCTTCAAGATCGGCTTTTCATTCGCACAATATAACGGTCAGGCGCATGTAGGCGCCAGACCCAGTGCACACCACCAGACTTTGTGACAGACATGGCCCATATCCTAGTTGTCGACGAGGAAAGCCTGCTTCTCATGCTGCTCGCCGACATTCTTGGGGATTAATGTTACGATATCGAAACAGTTTGAAATGGCGCTGAGGCTTTAGCCTGCGCCAGAGCATGTGCCCCGTCTTTTGATCATCACTGATTTCATGATGCCGGTCATGACCGGCCTTGATCTCGCCAGCGCGGTTCGCGCCGAAGGACAGATTTGCGATGTGCCGATCATCTGGGTGAGCGGCGCACAAGCCCAGATCGGCCGTAGCCACCCCGATCTTTTTCAGGCTGTCGTCGACAAGCCCTACAACGATGAAACGCTGCTGACCGAGGTCCGCCGCCTTATGGCAAATTGCTAAAATTCGGAGAGCTTCGAGCTTTCGCTTTACCCGGCGGGCGGGAACTGTAGGAACATAACACGACCGCTCCAGGAGATACCCACCAATGCAGCAAGCACACCGTCTAGCGAGCGGGATAGACGGCCTAGACCAGATTTTGGCGGGCGGTTTCATCTCCGGCGCCTCCTACATCATCCAGGGGCAGCCGGGCGCGGGCAAGACAATCCTTTCCAACCAGATCGCCTTCGCGCATGTCGCGGGGGGAGGGCGAGTGCTCTATGTGACACTCCTGTCCGAAAGCCATGAGCGGCTGTTCCAGACAATGGATCCGCTGGGCTTTTTCGATCGCTCGCAATTGGGCGCGGCGATTACCTATATCAGCGTCTTCCAGACTTTGCGCGACGAAGGGCTCGATGCTGTCGTCAAGATGCTGCGCAAAGAAACCAAACGCCAGGATGCCACCCTACTCGTGTTTGACGGCCTGCTTAACGCACGGGACCGCGCCGACACGGACTTCGACGTCAAGACCTTTGTCGCGGAGGTGCAGGGGCAGGCTGCCTTCGTTGGATGTACAGTGCTTTTCCTCACCAGTTCCAGCGTGACCGATCTCAATCCCGAACATACGATGGTTGATGGCGTGATCGATCTCACCGATACGCTTGCCGGCGTCCGCACCGTGCGCGAGCTGCAGGTCCGCAAGTCGCGCGGCAGCCAGGCGCTGGGGGGCCTGCATAAATTCGAAATCAGTGATGCGGGCATCACCGTCTATCCCCGGATCGAGTCTCTGCCTGCACGGGCTGAGGCCAGCGTACGGGCCGAGAGCAAGCTCAGCATCGGTGTTCCTGGGCTTGATGCGATGCTGGGCGGCGGCCTTCCTGAAGGGTCGATCACCTTGCTGGCCGGGCCTTCCGGCAGTGGCAAGACGACCCTGGGCATTCATTTTCTGTCGCGAGCAAGCGATGCTGAACCCGCGCTTCATTTCGGTTTCTTCGAAACGCCTGATCGCTTGCGCAAGAAAGCGGCGGCTCTCGGCATTCGCCTGGCCGATCAGGAAGGCCGGGTGCTAACAATCGAACGCATGCCGCTCGCGGACAATATCCTGGACAAGCTGGCCCATCAGTTGCTTGCCCAGGTACGCTCGCTCGGTATCAAGAGGCTGTTCATCGATGGCTTCGGCGGCTTTGAACGCGCGGCTGTTCACCGCCCACGGCTTATTGAGTTTTTCGCCTGTCTGATGGATCAACTCAGGGCCGAAGGCGTTACCACATTGGCGACGTGGGAAATCCGCGAACTGGTCGGTTCCGACGTCGCGGCACCAGCCAGGGAAATTTCCGCCATTCTCGACAATATGATCCTCCTGCGGCTCTTTGAGGAGGACAACCAACTTATTCGGGCTGTCTCTATCCAAAAGATGCGCGACAGCCATTTCGATACGTCGGTCCACGCGGTGGACTTCGCTCCGAACGGGTTGATGCTCGGCGGGGCGCTCAGTGCCCGCCAGGTGCCTCCCCATCCTCAACGCTAAGCGGCACACAGCCGTGGGGATGAACCCGGGGAGAGACTAGACTATGGCGCATATCCTCGTAGTGGACGACGAATTTCTCCTCGCCATGATGCTTACCGACATATTGGAGGACGAAGGGTACGAGGTGGACACCGTGTCCAACGGCGAGGCCGCACTCGCTGCGGTGCGTAAAAGACGGCCCGATGTCGTAGTCACCGACTTCATGATGCCCATGATGACGGGTCTGGAGTTCGCCGAGGCGGTGCGCGCAGATGCGGCGCTTGCAAACCTGCCGATCATTCTTGTCAGCGGCGCGCAAGGTAACATCGCCCGTGAGCGGCCCGAACTTTTTCAGGCGGTGTTCGACAAGCCCTACAGGAACAGCGCCATTCTGGAAGCCATCGCAAACCATGTTGCGACAGACCAGGAATAATGGCCTGCCACACTTCAAAAGAATCCAAAAACTCTCCTCAGCCTCTCTTTACCCAAATCACTCGGTGTAAGTTCGCGACGTTCGCGACGTGCTTCGTTGCATAGTTTGCCCTATCAGGGTTGCGTTGCGCATCGTCGCAGCTGTCCCGCTGCACTCGTGAGGAAGCCAATTTGTCCGACCACGCCAACATTCCTCACAGTCGCTCTGGCAAGAGCGTCGCAGATGACGAACGTATCACCAGCGAATTGAGGGGGCTTGACCCTTTCACTGATCCGTTCGTCGCCGCCGTCCATTCTACCCGCATGCCAATGATCATCACCGATCCGAGGCTTCCGGATAATCCGGTGGTCTTCGCTAACGGCGCCTTTTGCAGGCTGACCGGCTACGAGCGTGATGAAATCCTTGGTCGCAATTGTCGGTTCCTGCAGGGCAAGGACACGGATCCCGAGACAAGGCGCAAGCTGCACCATGCGGTGGAGCAGGCTGAACCGGTTGAGGTGGATATCGGATTTCACGGTATGCGATAGTCTCAAGGTCACGGTTGCCGGTGAGACCCTGGCCTATCGCCTTTACCACTTCCGCCTGGCGGCGAGTGGCTGGGAGCATGCGGCTGTCGTGCTGGGCGGGGAGAGCTTTGCCGCCCTTTCGGAGCACCTGCAGGATGCGTTGTGGAAGCTGGGCGGTGCGCCGGCCGAACACCGCAGCGATTCCCTGTCAGCCGCCTACAAAAACCTCGACGCCGATGCGCAGCGGGATTTCACGCGAAGCTACGACGAGCTGTGCCGTCATTACGGCATGCTTGCCACCCGCAACAACCGCGGCGAGGCGCACGAGAACGGATCGATCGAAGGTCCGCACGGTCACCTCAAGCGGCGCCTCGATCAGGCCCTGCGCCGGCGGGGCAGCCGCGATTTCGTCAGCATCGAGGCCTGGCGCGAGTTCGTTGACGCTGAGGTCGCCAGGCAGAACCGACGGCATGCCGCGCGCATCGATGCAGAACGCAGGGTACGGTCAGTGGAGGCGCTGAACAGCCCGCATGATCCTGAGTTAGAATATACGTCGCTTGTAGAGCATCGGCCGATATCCATGCACTGTTCCTAAGAACGGCACACCCCTTCGCTTAACGCTAACCATCGCTGGCTGTGGATATCTACAGTTACGCACTGTCAGGCGTTCCTAGGGCTTCCTAGCTGAGGTGTCAGAGGTGTCATGGG
>JAESGL010000233.1_pt1 | contig 49453 bp, 33 predicted proteins | sample 9269711 | NCBI WGS metagenome assembly JAESGL01 (sample SAMN14515918, study PRJNA621676) | algae metagenome | isolation source: Kastovskya adunca ATA6-11-RM4 and co-occurring heterotrophs from soil and... | place: Chile: Atacama Desert | collected 2011-06-27 | reverse complement strand
AATTTCCCACTGGGGGTCAGTAAGTCTCTCTTGTTGAGTCTGCATAAGTAAATGAGTTTAGTCGCTTTTATTCTTACGCAACTGACCCTCTTTTTTATGCCCTCTTCAAAATTTAAACATGATCTAAAGCATATATATTGAGTGAAATGAATTCTCAATTATTAAAGGAATGCAGGATTAATTTACTGATTAAGGGTAAACCCTTACGTATCGTATATTTTTAGATTTCATGATTTTTACCCATAAACGAGGCTGATATTCTGATTTTAATTATGTGGTATTCACTATTTGTGCATTATATATTTTAGTTTTATTTCCTAAATCTTTTTTGGTCATACATATGTAAGAGTGGCAATCGTACATGTAATGCTTGGGGAGATGCGTGTTGTACCTTTGAGCTGTTAAAGTTTAAGTACAACTTTTTATGGAAAAATTAACGAAGGTCTGCGTTGTTGTTTTGGGGCTGATGGCTGCCAGCGTACCGGCTCTTGCACAAACCGATCAGCAAGATTTGTATGACATGTCGCTGGAGGAACTGCTGAACATTTCCATTGTGTCGGCATCTAAAGAAAAAGAGCGGCAATTCGATGCTCCCCTTGCTGCTTATAGTATCACTCGCGATAAAATTGCAAAAGCTGGTGTGTGGTCAATACCTGAAGCATTGAGGTTGGTGCCTGGTGTTCTAGTTCGTGAAACCAGCAATGGTGTTTATGATATTCACCTGCGGGGTTTTGATAATACTTCTCAATACACCTTAGGGATCAACCAGATCAATACCCTGACCCTGGTTATGATTAATAACCGCCCGGTATTTAATTATAACCTTGGTGGTACTGCCTGGGATGCGCTGCCCATAGATCTGGCAGATGTGGAACGTATAGAAGTTGTATGTGGGCCATCGGCGCCACTCTTCGGACCTAATGCAGTAACAGGCGTAATCAATATTATTACACGCGAGTTTAAACAAAGGGAGCTGCTGGTCTCTGGCCAGTTGCAGGGTTCATTGCCTTCCGGCTCTTTAAACGGAAGCCTGGCGGCTGGCAGGCAGCTGAGCAGCAAATTCGGCCTTGGCCTTAGCGGTAATTATCAGAAAAATAACCGCCTCGATGATGAGCAATACATTTATGCCAGCGGCGACAGGCCAGCCTTTTATATGAAAAGCAGTGAATACCAGGCCGAAAGGGTAAAAGCACTGGGCCTGGATCCTGAGGTGGCAATTGAGCGAAGCGGTTTAAATGCTTATGCTACTTATAATCCTTCTGAACGGGTTTCTTTTGAGTTTTCTTCTGGTATACAGACTGCCGAAAGTCAGAAGGTGTTTTTGACGATGGGCACCCCCTTTTCCTATTCAAATATTACCAGTTACTACAGTAATTTAAACAGCAGGATCAATGATCTGAACCTGCGGCTTTCTTACCTGAAAGGAGAAGATGATGTCAACAGATTGAATGAATACGTAACTTCTTCCTATGACTTCAGGATTATGGATGTTGCAGCAGATTATGATCTTAAACTGCACAGTAAGCTACGCATTCGTCCGTCGGTGGGCTACCAGTCCATGCGATATAATGATCTGGAGCAAAGCAAAAACTTTCCTTTTGGGGGGTTGATACAGGGGGATCACAGCATGAATATCCTGTCGGGCTCCTTGCGTGCCGATTACACTCCACTGAAAGGGTTAAGGTTGATAGGCAGCGGTCGATTCGATAAATTTGATGTGACTGAACATATGTTCCTGTCTTACCAGTTTGCCTCCACCTATGCTATAAACCAGCGATTGATGGTGCGTGCTGTTCATGCCAGATCGCACAGTGGCATATTCTATAGTAATGCTTTTGTTAATACTACTTACGGAATAGGTCCTAATACCAATATCAGAATATTATCTAATCAGGATGTGCACCCAGCCAGCAACACCATGACCGAACTGGGGCTCCGGGCACAATTGCTGACCAACCTACAGCTTGATGTAAGCCTTTTCAGCCAGCTGCTGGAAGATGCAAGTGTATATGTTTTTAAAAGGGCAGAGCTGCAGGGAAACAATCTATTCCTGATCAACCAACCTGAAAATGTGCCTTATACGGCACATCAGAACGGTATATCAGCTTCTGTTACCTGGATTCCTAATAAGCAGTGGCAGATACGTCCGTTCATTACCCTGCAGGAAACAGAGCTTCGTAACTTTGATTATTACAATAACCCTACGCAAACAGGTGTGGCTTACCAGGGCAGAGAGCTTAAGCATGAGAATACACCTACTTTGTTTGGTGGCTGGTATGTTAACTGGTCTCCGGTGGCAAAGCTTAATGTTAATACCTCCTCTTACTTCTTTGGCGAACATACCCTGACAACCCAGCAGGATATTGCCTATAAGAGCGAAGACGGCAGGATTGCAGGTAAAATGTTACTGAATGCAAGGGTATCCTACCAGGTATATAAAAAGCTAAGTGTTTATGCCGGTGCCAAAAACCTGTTAAACCAAAACAGCCGCGAATACTATGGTACCGACCGTATGGGCAGCCAGTACTTCAGTGGCATCAGCTATAACCTGTAAGAGAACAGGTTCGGGCAGTCAAAGCAGCAGCTTATTGTAAGCCTGGTGTAGGTGTAAAAGCAAGCCTCCTGTTTTAGTAATCCGAAAGCTTAACTTTCATATCACTAAAGCAGGAGGCTTGTTATTTTATGCGCTGATGCCGACTATTTTTTTTGCTGGATAAACAGGAATAGTCTGTTCAGAATAACGACTATAACCATTCTAGCTGCAGCCAGACTTTAAAAATAGGTGCTTTGAAGCCTAGTTTTGATCATAGAATCGATCATCTCCAGGGCATTGGCTGCAAAAGTTTTTCTATCATACTTTTCTACTGTCTCGAGTATGTCATGTACAACTGCCTGGGCTACATGATGCTTATAGAAGCTATTTTTACCATTCATATGCCTTCCAAAGCTTTGAGAGATGCTGTGGTTGGAGATAATGTCTCTTTCTGCATTTGCCTGGAACAATGTGATGCGCCAGTTCTGCAGGTTTTCGCTAATGTTTCCGTCAACTGTAGCGGCACCTCTGTCGGCACCTGCACCTGAACGAACGGATAGTACTGTGTATTTTTGAAGGAGCCTTGCGGGAACTGCCTTTTTCAGAAAAGAAGCAATAATGAGCTGGGGCTGAAAATGTGCTGCAGCTGCTTCCATGGCTGCCTCTGAATTAACGGGCTGTACGCTAACAGTATGACCTCGTTCTACTAATTCAACATATGTCCGCTGGCTAAGACCATTGTGAGTTGTTGTAAACAGGAGTATTCTCATAGCTATTGGCCTAAAAGTTATATCACCCTTGTTGCGGGATACTCCCTATACGGTCACCGGCAAAAAAAAGATTGATTTTGGTATGGGTTTTTATTACAACATAATAGGTAGTTGTATGTAATATCATCCGCAACTTCTTAAATAAATTCAGGCGCATGATGTATATAAGTGGCTAAAAGTTAAACAGACTAATAGATGCTGTTAAGCTTTAACTGCGAGAAGAGCCGTTTACTTGAACGGTAGATATATATGTAAAGAAAGATTTGTGAAGTACTTTCTGGTATGCTTGTATGTAATGAAATATCAATTAGCGTCTTAAAATTACTGTCTTACGTGGCAGCTATACTGAGCAGAGGATGCAAGAAAAAGCGTCAGAGTTAACACTTAGCTTTTTATTTTAATATTTTGAATTGCTCAGGCAACCATTTGAGTCTGGGTATGCGTACTGGCAAAAAGCTTTGCCGGGATACCAGTACCGGATAGGAGCAGATGCGCTTTAGGGATTACTTTACATCAGCCAGACATTCTCAACTTAATTTTTATAACTATGAAAAAGCAAATTTTACTGTATGTGTCTGCTCTACTACTAGTTTTTTCCGCTTGCGACGACAAGGCTGTTGATCCTGTACTGCAGGATGCTTCTGCCGAAAAAGGCGCCTCTAAAGTGGTAAATTTAAGAGCTCATTTAAGTGGTGATCAGGAGGTAAGTCAGGTACCGGTTGTAACCAACGCAACCGGCCAGGCTATTTTTAAGCTTAGCAAAGATGGTACTGAACTGTACTACAAGCTAATTGTAGCAAACATTGAAAATGTGCACATGGCGCACATCCACCTTGCTCCGGTTGGTGTTAACGGTGGCGTGGTGGTGTGGCTTTATCCTTCTGGTCCGCCGCCAGTGTTGATCCCCGGCAGGTTTAGTGGTATTCTGGCAGAAGGCACAATCACATCCGCCAGTTTGCAAGGTGCGCTGGCAGGTAAAACCCTTACTGTTCTGGTAAACCTGATGATAGACGGGCAGACATATGTAAACGTTCATACCATGCAGTACGGTGGCGGAGAAATACGCGGACAGATTAGCAGCAATGCAGTGCTGGATACATGGTAAGCCCTGCTTCCGTATAGTGACCTTCAGGCGATAAGATCACTTATTGCTACAAATACTTTGCTGCCCTAAGTAAGGCAGTTTAAGGCAGAAACTATCTTATAGAGCAGCAGTTTTAGATTGGTAAAACAACCTAAAACTGCTGCTCTTATTTATTATGTACCTGTATATCACCAGCAGCTGCTGATTTGATGTATGTCTCTGCTTATACCCAAAAATCCTGATAAAAATATTCACTAACTGTCAGTAATTCTATCAAAACGATCTGCTACAGGAGTGATTGCAGCCGCAGGAGTAGTTCAAGGAGTGATTAGCAGGTATAAACTTTATTTGCTGTAATGTTTTTATAAGTAGTATGCGTGCAGCTTTGGAATAGTCTTGAACGTTGAATAAATTTAACAAACAACAACTGAAAAGTTCGACAATTTGTAATCTAACATTGCATAATTGCCTGTTTCACCCTTGATAGTGATGGATATATACAAAAAGTTTAATGTTAAAGTATTGGGGCAGGGAGAACAGTATATGCTTTTTGCCCATGGTTTTGGATGTGACCAGCACATGTGGCGGTTTATTACCCCTGCCTTCGAAAAGCATTTTAAGCTGGTGCTGTTTGATTATATAGGCCATGGCAAATCCGATAGCAGTGCTTACAACCCTGAGAAATATAGCACACTGCAGGGCTATGCCAATGATGTACTTGAGATCTGCAAAGCACTGTCTGTAACCGATGGCATTTTTGTAGGCCATTCGGTAAGTGCCATGATTGGTGCACTGGCGGCTGTAAAGCAGCCTGAAGTTTTCGAAAAACTGGTGATGGTGGGACCCTCACCCTGTTACATTAACAAGGAGGATTATTACGGCGGATTTTCAAGAGAAGATATTAAATCACTCATAAACTCCCTGGAGAGCAATTACCTGGGCTGGTCCAGCACGATGGCCCCCGTTATTATGGGAAATCCCGATCAGCCGGAACTGAGTGAGGAGCTCACGAACAGTTTTTGCAGCACCAATCCTGAAATCGCCAAACAATTTGCCCAGGTTACTTTTTTCTCTGATAACCGGGATGACCTGCTGAAGCTAACCGTTCCTACACTTATTCTTCAGTGCTCTGAAGATGTAATTGCCCCAATGGAAGTTGGGCAGTATGTGGTAAAGCAGGTGGCGCAAGGCAAGCTTATTGTCTTGGATGCAACAGGCCATTGTCCGCACCTTAGCGCACCCGATGAAACCATTGCTGCCATAAAACCATTTCTTAATCTTGATTAATTTGGCAGTCAATAAAAACCATGGAGACAAATACATTGCAGCAGCACTTATCGAGGAGAGTGCAGAAGATCTCTATGAAAATGCTCCCTGTGGCTACCTGTCTACCCTTCCCAACGGCCTGATTATTAAAATAAATACCACTTTTCTGCAGTGGATTGGTTTTGAACGCCACGAGGTGCTTTTTGAAAAGAAGCTGCAGGATTTTTTTACAATTGGTGGAAAGATATTTTATGAAACCCACCATGCTCCCCTGCTGAAAATGCAGGGTTTTGTGAATGAGCTTAATTATGAGCTGCTGCAAAAGAAGGGTAATACCCTGCCAGTGTTACTCAATGCTGTACTTGTTAAAGACAATGCCGGTGCGCCTTTGCTCAACCGGGCCACTGTTTTTAATATTACCGACAGGAAGAAATATGAAATGGAGCTTCTGCATGCCAAAAAAAAGGCAGAAGAAGCAACAAAGGTTAAGGCTGCTTTTCTTTCTACGGTAAGCCATGAGTTCCGTACCCCCATGAATGCCATCATTGGTATTGCTAATCTCCTGCAACGAACTCCCCTTACACCTCAGCAGGAGCAATACATCGATGTGCTGAAATTCTCTTCTGAAAATCTGCTAAACCTGATCAATGATATACTGGACTTCAGTAAAATTGAATCTGGTAAAATTGTGCTTGAAGAAAAGCACTTCAATATAAAATATTTGCTGCACAGCATTCTGCTTGGATTGCATTACAAAGCCGAAGAAAAAGGGCTGCAGCTGGAGCTGAAGATCGATGAAAAGATGCCTCCATATTTGTATGGTGATGCTGTTAAGCTTGGGCAGGTAGTAACAAACCTCCTGGCCAACGCTATTAAGTTTACAGCGCAGGGTACTGTTAGCCTCCAGCTGCAAATGCTGGAGCAAAACAACCAGATAGCCAGGTTTCTGGTGCAGGTGAAAGATACTGGTATTGGAATTTCTGAAGACAAGCAGGAAGAAATATTTGAGGAGTTTGCCCAGGCTAGTCCGGAAATAAATCTAAAATATGGCGGTACCGGCTTGGGACTGGCTATTTGTCAGCGCCTGTTACAGTTGTTTGGTAGTAAGCTATCCGTGAAAAGCAGGGTAGGGGCTGGCTCGGAGTTCTTTTTTACACTGGAGCTGGCAGTTGGTAAGGAAGAAACAGCAGAAAAATCAATAGAGAGTTTTGTGCCAGCAGCTAATACCTCAGTCAAAGGAGTGCGCCTGTTGCTGGCAGAAGATAATGCCATCAATGTAATGGTAGTAAGCGAGTACCTGAACGAATGGGGAGTGCTTTATGATGTAGCATCCGATGGGGAACAAGCAGTGGCACTGGCAGAGAAAAACACATACGATTTAGTCCTCATGGATCTGCAGATGCCTGTTATGGATGGTTACAGGGCAAGTGCTGCCATCAGATCTCTGAAGAATAAAGATTACCGGCAACTGCCAATCATTGCTTTTACTGCTTCTGCTAAATACGATTTCAAAGGCAGAATAGAAGAATCGGGAATTACGGATTTACTGACCAAACCCTTCAGGCCTGAGGCCTTGTATGCTGCCATTGTGCGTTATGGTGTAAGCAAACCTGCAGCAGCCGAGGTTGCAAGGGAAAGCTCAAAAGCTGCAGCCACACACCCGGCCCTGGAAAGTAATACCAGCAGTGAATGCAGAGTTATCTCCCTGCAGCAGTATAGAAAAGTTACCCGCACAAACAGTGACTCCTTCAAAAAACTAATACAACTTACAGTCGATCATTTTCAGAATTACAAGGCCAGCTTTACAGAGGCATTGTTAAACAGGGATGCAGTAAAGCTGGGGGAACTAGCTCATAAGATTAAAATGACACTTCAGTTGCTGGAGGCAAAAGAACTGGAGCAAGCCATTAGCATCAGCCGTTCTGTTTTGTTCATCGCAGATAAAAACAGGCTTCGCCAGTTAAATAACCATCTGGTGGAGTCTTTTGATCGGGCCATTATGGAGCTAAATAAGCAGGCCAGGGAGTAGTGTTGTAAAGTAACGTACAGTATGTTACTACTGGTCATTATCCATTCTTAACAGCTGTATAAGCCAGTCAGGCATTTGCCTACTGTTAAAGCTTAATAAGTTGATCCTTTAAGCAGTTGAAAGAGGTTTATAAATTATGAGTTGCAACAACCTCAGATATGCACAGAATCCTGCATATGCGTAGTTTTAAGTCGCTGCATTGCTGTAAATACCAATATAAAACCGTAGATCATCGTTTCAAAAAACGCCACGAAGGCAATAAACACCGGGTTAAAGTTTATACTGATGTTGGTAGCCTCATTAATGGTAGAGACAAATTGTTGGTTTAATAAACCATAAACACCCAGGAATACAGCAAAAATCAGGGAACCCACCAATACGATAAACATTCCTAGGCTAAGGCCTTTTAAATAAGTCCAGTGACGCAGCGTATGGTGTTTGAAATGCTGCATGCCCCGGTAGGCAAAAAGGAATATAAACACCAGGTTAACAAAACGCAGCCATATTTCATCTTCCCATCCAAACAGCGCCATCAGCAGAAAAAAGCCTGTATTAGCACCGGCCAGCATCAGGCCATATTTAAACCCGATTTGCTCCACTGTAATACGTTGTGGTTGTACAGTATCCATGATCCCTCCTTTTTATAAAGGAACATGGTTTAGTGCAAAGTGTTAGTAAATCAGTAAAAATATAGAGGTGTAAATACTTGAAAATGAATATAATAAATCTAAATACCCAGTGACTGGCGCCTGGACCAGATCTCATACAGGGGCTCTCCCTTGCTGTTCTTACCACTATGGTGCCATTTGCCATCCTTCAGCGCATAGTCAAAAGATAAACTGGCGCCTACACGGGAGTTGTCTCTGGAAAAGAAGTCAATGTTTTCTGTGTATTTACCATCCCTGGTGGTGTAGGAGCCGCCGCCGGTGCCAAAGAATTCTCCGGTTTCGCTGTTATAGGCTATCCACTGAAAGCGGCTTCCGGATAAGATCTTCATGGTTTTGCGTGCTCCCGGGGTCATGGCTTCCATTTCGCCATCAACTTCACGGCCCGTAATAAGCCAGGCACCTTTCAAAGCCCCTGGTGAGCCATCATCAACCCGTTTCCAGCTTTTACCAGCTGTTTCCAGGGTATTGTCCTTTAGTTTGTAGCCAACTGATTGTTGCTGTCCCACCAGCTTTGGCTCTTTTGTATTAAACTCCCAGGTTAAACTAAGTTTTCCATCGGGAGTAAGCGACCATTTGCCCCCCTCGGTACTGATAAATTCAGGTTTGTCTCTATTGTAATAAGTGACGGAAAAATGCTCGTCTTCCATAATCCAGAGGCCCCGGCTGCCATCAGGCATGGTTGTCTCCCAAGCACCAAAAAGTGGCTGCTTGGTATTGGGCTGGTGTTGATAAACAGAGGCCAGCAGGCTTAAGCAAAGCAAAAGTAAATGTACCATATTAAAAAATTTATAAACCCAAGATAAGGAATGGGTGCATGATTATAAAAATTTACCGTCGGATTATCACCACTGGTCCTGACCGTAGGATGTAAAGGTCCAAATATCAGCCAAATAACAAACTCTTAAGCTCGGAGCCGGCACAGGTTTTTGCTCCAGTTCCTGTTTCGAACTGATCAATGTATTAAATCATCATTCCGGCGCTGGTAATTCCGTGAAAATGAGCTGCTTTTACTGCTCGATATTAGAATATAATACAAGCGTAAGTTAGGTATGAAGAAGGTGAAATCAGCACAAAGTTATCCCCATGGTAAATTATTAAAAGTTGAAATCAGTGGCAAATGCCGCATGTATCTTCCGGTTTAGCATTACCAATACCGTTGAAAATTTGTATTTGAAATTTAATTATTCCGCATTTTATTTTGGAAATCCCCCTGACATTACCTGCCGTATTGATTCCTCGCCTGGAGTTGAAGTATTACTTGCACCCCGTCTTATATCTTTGTGCAAATTCTCATTAATGTATTCAGAATAAATCACTAAAGCCGAGACAGATACACTTTTGACTTAACTGCGGTATGTACGAAGAAATCTCTGCATCTGCCCGGGTTTTTCGCTGCTGCTACCACTGGATACTGAATAGAACAAGCCTGCTGTTAACAAACAATTCCTTCATTAAATAAAGCTTAATCTTCGCCGAATACTTAGTCTCAACCACTGCCAAATGACGAAATTTTACGGACTATTCTTACTACTGTTTTACTCCACACTGGCTTTTGGCCAGACGAAGGGCCTGATCTTTCAACCGGCCTCCACGGCAGCGGGTAGAACTGTACTTGATCCGAACAGCGACGGTTATACATCTGCCTCATCAGAAGGATTTAAAGCCAACGACTGGGGCTGGGGCGAGAGCGAGATCAAATACCAGCCAATTCCCATCCTTGAAAATGAACCCATTCAGGATCCATTAAGAGGACCAGCCTGTGGATTTACTGATATGGTAGATTCAGGCGAAGGGGACCCTGTATACTTCTATTTCGACAACAAAGTAGCAGGCAGTGAGAATTTTCTCGTGCGTTTCAGGCTCAATAAAACCTCACCAAACTCAAAAGGCTACAGTGTTCTGATCGATGCTGATAAAAAGTTTGGTTTCTCTGGCGCTGGTGCAGACCCCAACGCAGTGGCTGGTAACCCGGGCTTTGAGTATGAACTGGTGTTAATGAGCAACCACAGCGTAGGCTTATATTATATTGATGGCACCACTGCACCTGTGCTCATACAGAGCTTCCCTTACGAAGCGCATACCCAGAAATCTATTGCCTATACAGAGCGCTGTGACGATCCCGACTATTTTTACGATTTCTATTTACCCTTCAGCGCCTTCTCATCGCATAGCCATCCAATCAAGATTCTTAAGGATACCCCAATCCGGATGACGGCCCTTACGGTAATGAATCCCCATGCAGCTACGGGCAATAATGCCAAGTCGGATGTGGGTGGTGTTGATGACCGGAAGTACAATGGAAATTACGACCTTCTGTTTCAGGATTTTATTGAAAACTTTAACCCAACTGCTCCGCAGGATAATAATACAGGTATAAAAGCCAGGAGCAAATGCCCCTCTGTAAATGCACCCATACTGATCAGCTCCGGCAGCATTACCGGCACCTCGGCAGAAACAGGTGCTACCATCAGGGTATTCAGAAATGGCGTAGCTTTTACATCTACAGCCCAGGTTACCTCAAATGGAACCTGGTCACTTTCTGTTTCAGGCCTGGCAGAAGGCGATGTGATCACAGCATCGGCCAGGGCAACAGGCAAGGAAGAATCTGAAAGCAACTGTAGCGGCGTTCTGGTGGGGCAGGCCTGTACCCGCCCGGTACCGCCAAGCCTCACAGGCTCCAACGGTAACAGTAATAAATACGTAACAATAACAGTAACACAAACAGGTTTGCTGGACTTGTACCTGGGCGATCAGCTGTTGCTACCAAAAGTAAATGTTGTTTCCGGTACCACTTACTATTACTGCCAGGCTGCTGGTTTAACTACTGCTACCAACAACTGCTCCGGTGGCAATAACCTTGCTGCGGGTGTTTACCGTGCTACCCTTACAGTCTCCGGCTGTACCTCTAATTCTTCTTTTCTGTGTGTTAACACTTCTACGGCATCAGGAACTCCTGTAGTAAGCGCACCTATTACAACACTTTCGCGCTACATCAGTGGTACTGCTGTTGCCAGTGCTTCTGTAATTATCAAAATAAACGGAGCCGAGAGAGTTCGTGTAACAGCAGATGCTAGCGGCAACTGGTCGGTGCCTGCTTCTTCTTTCGGTTTGGCCGATGCAGATAAAATCACTGCTTATACCATTGAAAACGGAAAATGTCAGTCGGCAGAATCTGCTATTGTAACTGTTTCCAAGCCAACCTCCGTAGCTCCTTCTATTACAGGCAGCTACTGTGGTACCACCAATGTGGCTACCGGCTATTCTTCAGAAGCCTCCGGTACCACCATCAAATTTTACATTAACAGCGCTACCACAGCGAATGCCACCACCACAACAGATGCAAAAGGCTACTGGCAGATCTCCGGGCTTGCGCTGGCTCCTGGCACCCAGATTAAAACTACTGCTACTGCCAGTGGTAAAAATGAAAGTACTGCATCTGCAACTGTTACAGTTCAGGCTACTTCTTCCAGTGCTGGCCTTACCGTAAACAGCACCACCGATCCTGCTACCAGTGAAAAATACATTATGGAGAACGTTAGCTCCATTTCAGGTACAGGACCGGCCGGAACAGGTACTGTAAAAATCTATACCGACGAAATATTCATTGGCTCCGGCACGCTCTCGGGCGGGCTATGGACGGTTACCAAAGCAGCAAATCCAAACAATTTCTATCTCTATGCAGGTGCCCGTTTAACAGTTACCTATACAGCTTCAGGTTCCTGCGAAAGCGATCCTGTAACTCCTGCAGTTGCCATACGCTGTGCGCCACCTGCTAACAAAACTATCGATCCTAAAAACCTGACACTTTGCTCGGGTGCTATGCCGCAGCTAACGGTAAAGGCATCAGAAGCTTATATCATTTACCAGCTCTACAGGGGATCAACGGCCATCAGCACCTCTGTATTGGGTACGGGTGGCGATATTATACTCAAAACAAACACCCCGCTGCTCACCACAACACCCTCTACACTGATCGATCTTAGTGTTCAGGCATCAAAAATAGCTTATGTAAAAGGAGTGAACTGTGCCACTACGCTGGCAGATCCGCTGGCCATAGTGCTTAACCCGGAGATCAAAGAAAATACCATAGCGGCACCTGCTGCCGGAATCACTTACTGCGGTACTACAAATGTAGAGCAGATCGCTGGTTCGCAACCGGGAGGTGGCAGCGGTACTTATGCCTATCAATGGCAGCAGAGTGTAAACAATACCAGCTGGACAAATATCTCTGCTGCTACCGGCCAGCATTATACACCAGGTGCAGTAGCTGCTACTACCTACTTCAGAAGAAAGGTATTCAGTGGGTCCTGCTCGGATGATAATCCCAGTGCTTCCATTAAAATAACTATCACCAGCACTACTGTCAGCAACAGCCTTACCTACAACGGCGCAACCAGCTTTCAGGGCAGTGGTGATCCGGCACAGATCAGCGGTAATGCAATTACTTCTTCTACCTACCAGTGGCAGTTAAGTACCGATGGTGCCAACTACAATGACATTAGCGGGGCAACTGCTGCCAGCTATAATCCGGAGGTGATTACCAGGAGTAGCTGGTTCAGAAGGCTTATCCTTACCGGCAGCTGTACCAGCATCAGTGCGCCCATTGCCTTTACTGTCGTAGCCGATGCGCCTCCTGTAGCTAAAAGTGCCACGCTGAGTCTTGATGAAAATACAGCTAATGGTACAGCAGTGCATACAGTTGCTGCTTCAGATCCGGATAATGATCCGCTGCAGTACAGCTTTATATCAGGAAATGAGAGTGGTGCTTTTGTAATCAATGCCACAAGCGGAGCCATTAGTGTACTAGATGCAGGTAAACTTGATTATGAGGCTGTTAAACAGTTCGTGCTGAAAATAAGGGTAGCCGATGCCAGCAATGCAGCAGAGGCAACCATCATCATTAACCTGAACAACCTTAACGACAACAGTCCAATAACTACTAACGCAGCTGTAAGCATATATGAAAACACAGATGCAGGCACACTGGTACATACGGTTACGGCTTCCGATGCCGATGGTAACACTTTAACCTATACCATTACAGGTGGCAACGGTACCGGCTTAGGAGCTTTTGCCATAGATGCAGCCAGCGGTGCCATTACAGTAGCTGACGAGAGCCAGTTAGATTATGAGCTTACCCAGAAATTTGAATTAGGCATAGGTGTATCTGATGGTACTAACGCAGCTACCGCTACGATAACAATTAATTTACTGGATGTAAACGAGGCGGTACTCACTGCCAACAATGCCACTGTAACCCTCAATGAGAATGCGGCAAATGGTACGGCTGTACATAATGTGGTGGCTACTGATCCTCAAAATGATCCGCTCACCTACAGCATCACTGCCGGTAATGAGGCGGGTGCTTTCACCATCAATACCAATACAGGTGCGATCACAGTACTGGACTACACTAAGCTTAACTATGAATCTGCTACGAAAACTTATACTTTAACTGTAGCTGTTAGTGATGGAAATGGTTCACAAACCAGCGCAACCATTACCATTAACCTGCAGGATGTAAATGAAGCGCCTGTTGCACAAGGTGCTACGGTAGAAATCAATGAAAATACAGCCAATGCAACGCTGCTTCATAAGGTAATGGCTACAGACCCTGATGCAGGAGATGTGCTAAGCTATACTATTACAGCCGGTAATGCCGCTGGCGGCTTTCACATAGATGCAACCACTGGTGAAGTATTTGTGGCTGAAAGGAGCAAACTGAACTATGAAGTTACGCCCAGCTTTAGCCTGACTGTATCAGTGACAGACAGCAAAGGGCTTAGCAGCATAGCTACTGTAACAGTTAATCTGAAAGATGTGAACGAAGCACCTGAAGCACAGGGAGCTACTGTGCAGTTGAACGAGAATTCGCCCAACGGAACAGCCGTTCACACAGTAGTTGCTCTGGATATAGATGCGGGTGATGCACTTAGCTACAGCATTATTGGTGGAAATACCGGCAGTGCCTTTATCATTAACAGCACCACTGGCGCCATTACTGTTGCCGATGCTGCTAAATTAAATTTTGAGGCAGCAGCCTCTTTTAATCTGCTGGTGAAAGTTACAGACAAAGCAGGGGCCTATGCCGAAGCTGAAGTTAAGGTGGCTTTGATTGACATAAACGAAGCACCTGTCGCACAGCATGCTACCATAGAAATCAACGAGAATCTGGCCAATGCCAGCCTGGTACATCAGGTGGTTGCCAGCGATGCAGATGCAGGCGATCTGCTGAAGTACGCAATCAAGTCTGGTAACAGCAGTGGTGCTTTCTCCATAGATGCTGCAAGCGGAGAAATAAAGATAGCCGATAGAAACCAGCTGGATTATGAAACTACCCCAAGCTTTAGCTTAACTATTGAAGTAAGCGATAAAAGCGGTTTAACAACTTCGGTTACTATCGCCATAAGGCTGCAGGATGTAAACGAAGCCCCTGTAGCACAGCATGCCACTGTAGCGCTTAACGAAAATAGTGCTGCCGGAACAGCGGTTGCTACCGTGCAGGCGCAGGATGCTGATGCCGGAGACGTATTGCGCTACAGCATTATCAGCGGAAATGAAAACAGTTTCTTCACAATCAATAACATTAGCGGAGCAATAACGGTGGCCGATGCCGGCAAGCTCGATTTTGAGTTACAATCTGTTTACTCGCTGGGTGTAGAAGTAAGCGACAGCAAAGGCCTGACAACCACTGCCACCATTACCGTAAACCTGCAGAATGTAAACGAAGCTCCTTCAGTACAGGGTGCTACCGTGGAGCTGGCTGAAAATGCAGCCAATGGAACTGCAGTATACACTGTAGCAGCCTCTGATGCAGATGCAGCTGATATGCTTAGTTACAGCATAACGGGTGGAAATACAGGTGGTGCTTTTACCATCAACGCTACCACTGGCGCCATAACCGTGGCCGATGCTACCAGGCTTGATTATGAGAGCCTACAGCAATACAACTTAACAGTAGAAGTGACGGACAAAGCCGGACTGAAAGCTACTGCTGCTATTACTGTTAATCTGAAAGATATAAACGAAGCACCGGTTGCACAGAATGCAGACATTCATATTAATGAAAATACAGCCAATGCAACACGGGTGCATAAGGTGGTGGCAACAGACCCAGATGCCGGAGATGTGCTGAACTACTCCATTACAGCCGGAAACGAGCAGGCTGCCTTTCGCATAGATGCTGCCACAGGAGAGATTTTTGTGGCTGATGCGGGCAAGCTGAACTATGAAAGCACTGTTGTCTTCAGTCTTACAGTAAAAGTAACAGATAGCAAAGGCCATAGCAGCACAGCCAACATTGGCATTAAGCTGGATGACATGAATGAAGCTCCGGTTGCACAGACTGCAGCTGTAGAGCTTGCGGAAAATAGCACCAATGGAACAGCCGTTCACAAGGTGGTTGCTACTGATGCAGATGCTGGCGATGTGCTAAGCTATGCCATCACGGCAGGCAATACCGGCAATGCCTTTGCCATTAACAGCACTACAGGTGCAATCACTGTTGCCGATGGCACCAGGCTTGATTTCGAAAGTCAGAAGACCTACGTACTTACAATAGAAGTAAGTGACAGGGGTGGGCTGAAATCACAGGCCACCATCACCATTAGCCTTCAGGATGTAAATGAGGCGCCTGTTGCACAAAGTGCTACTGCTACCATAGATGAAAATTCAGCCAATGCTACCCTGGTGCATAGTATAGTGGCTACCGATCCGGATGCTGGCGATGTGCTTAGCTATCGCATAGTAAGTGGAAACACCGGCGGAGCTTTTACAATCAACAGCACTTCAGGTGCCATCACGGTGGCAAATGCTTCTGTGCTTGATTTTGAAACCACCACCCTCTTTACACTGGTAGTTGAGGTGCTCGACAGCAAGGCGTTTAAAGCAATAGCAACAATCACTGTAAATCTTAAAGATGTAAATGAAGCTCCTGTAGCCCGGGATGCATCAGCAGAGATTAGCGAAAAAGCTGCCAATGGCAGTGCCGTGCATACTGTTGCAGCAACAGATCCCGATGCCGGTGATGTGTTAAGTTATGTTTTCCAGTCTGGCCATGAAAGTGGAGTCTTTGCCATCAACAGTGCAACAGGGGCCATTACCATTACCGATGCCACTAAGCTGGATTTTGCTTCCACATCTTCTTATACACTGGTGGTAAAAGTTACAGATAAAGCAGGCAACCAGGATACCGCAACTATTACCATTACAGTAGAAGAAAGCAACGAAGCGCCTACCACCCAAAATGCTACAGTGGCGCTAAATGAAAATAGTATAAATGGCACCCTGGTGCACACAGTACAGGCAAGTGATACTGATGCCGGTGATGTACTCACTTATGCTATTGTCTCTGGCAATGCCGGCGGCCTGTTTGCCATAGAAGCGGCAAGCGGCATAATAACCGTAGCCGATGGCAGCAAGCTGGATTATGAAACCATTCCTGCCTATGCGCTGGGCGTGGTGGTAACAGACAAAAGAGGCGCAAAGGCAAGCGCTACCATCACCGTAAACCTGCAGAATGTAAACGAAGCTCCTGCAGCACAGGCTGCTACCGTGGAGCTGGCTGAAAATGCAGTGAACGGAGCAGCAGTACACACTGTAGCAGCCTCTGATGCAGATGCAGCTGATGTACTTAGTTACAGCATAACGGGTGGAAATACAGGTGGTGCTTTTACCATCAACGCTAGCACTGGTGCCATAACCGTGGCCGATGCTACCAAACTTGATTATGAGAGCCTACAGCAATACAGCTTAACAGTAGAGGTAATAGACAAAGCCGGCCTGAAAACTACTGCTGCTATTACTGTTAATCTGAAAGATGTAAACGAAGCACCTGTTGCACAGGCTGCTACCGTTCAGCTGGCCGAACACAGCAGCAATGGCACCGCTGTACATACCATAGCCGCTACTGATGCAGATGCAGGCGATGTACTAACCTACAGCATTGTAAGTGGCAATACCGGCAATGCCTTTACCATTAACAGCACTACAGGTGAAATTACTGTTGCTGATGTGGCTAAGCTCGATCACGAAACAACTACCTCCTTTAACCTGGTGGTGAAGGTAAGCGATAAAGCAGGCGCCGCCACACTAACCGAAGTTGTTGTAAATCTGATTGATGTTAACGAAGCACCGGTAGCAGATGCTGCGCTGGTAAAGTTGGCCGAAAGCGCTGGCAATGCTGCACTTGTACACCAGGTGGTGGCCAGGGATGCCGACAAAGATGATGAACTTAGCTATGCCATTACAGGCGGCAACAGCAGTGGTGCTTTTACTATTGATGCAGCTACGGGAGCAATAAAAGTGGCCGATGCAAGCCAGCTCGACTTTGAAACTACCCCACGCTATGGCTTAACCGTAGAAGTAAGCGATAAAGCAGGGCTGAAAGCCAGTAACAGCATCACCATTGAAATGGAGGATGCAGATGAAGCACCAGTAGCACAGGATGCAATTGCTTCCGTAGCAGAGCATGCTGTAAATGGAGCAGCTGTTGCTACTGTGCAGGCGCAGGATGCTGATGCCGGAGATGTGCTGCGCTACAGCATCATTGGCGGAAATGAAAACGGTGCTTTCCATATTGATGCAGCTACCGGCACAATTACCGTTGCAGATGCCAGTCAGCTGAATTATGAAAACCAGTCGGTGTACAGCCTAAGCATAGTAGTTACCGACAGCAAAGGCTTAACAGCCACTGCTACCATTACGGTAAACCTGCTGGATGTAAACGAAGCGCCTGTAGCCCAAAATGAAACAGTAGCGATCAATGAAAATGGGGCAAACGGAAGCAACGTACATACTGTAGCTGTGAGTGATCCAGATGCCGGAGATGTAATGCATTTCGCCATCACCGCTGGCAATAACTCTGGGGCCTTCACCATCGATGCAGCTACCGGTGCCATAACTGTGGCCGATGGGGCGAAGCTTGATAACGAAAGCCTGCAGCAATACAGCTTAACAGTAGAAGTAACAGACAGCAAAGGTGCTACAACCACTGCTACCATTACCATCAACCTCAATGATGTGAATGAAAAGCCTGTGATGGAAAACAGCGCTGTTGCAGTGGACGAAGACGGCGCCTACACCGGAACAAGCCTGCTGGCTGATGCCAGCGATCCTGAAGGGAATACCCTTAGCATCAATACCACCCCACTGGTAGCGCCGGTGCATGGCACCCTTATCATCAATACAGATGGCACTTACACCTATACACCAGCAGCTAACTTCTGGGGCACCGATAGCTTTACCTATGAGGTTTGCGACAACGGAAACCCCGGCCAGTGCAGCAGTGCAACAGTAAGTATTACGGTAAATGCTGTAAACGATGCACCCCTTGCAACAGCTGGCAATGCAGAAGTAGCGGAAGGAAGCGCTGTAGGCGGCAACCTGCTGGCCCTTGTTTCAGATGCGGATGGTGACGGACTCACCATCAATACCCAGGCGGTAAGCGGGCCTGCAAATGGTACACTCACCATTCATGCAGACGGCACTTATACCTACACGCCAAATACAGGCTTTACCGGCAGCGATAGCTTTACTTACGAGGTTTGCGACATGCAGGAGCCAGCAGCCTGTACACAGGGCACCATCAACATCTTGGTAGTACCCTCTGGAACTGTGGTGCCAGAGGAGCCAGAGCTACCAGAGTTACCATACGACAGCGATGGCGACGGTATTCCCGACAGTGTGGAAGCAGGTTCTGATACTGCCAGTCCTGTAGATACCGATGGAGATGGTATACCTGACTACCTGGACCTTGACTCAGACAATGATGGAGTTTCAGATAGTGTGGAAGCTGGAGAAAACCCTGCACAGCCAAGAGATTCTGATGGCGATGGCATCGCGGATTACCGCGATACAGATGATGATGGAGACGGTATCCTCACCAAAGTGGAAATAGAGAAAGGGGGGACTGATGGCGACTGTAACTACAATGGCACGCCAGACTACCTGGATCCGGCCATCTGTGGCCTTGAAATCTCTCTTGGTTTCTCACCTAACGGAGACCGTGATAATGACAGCTGGGAGATCAGGGGCATTGAAGCCTATGCCGGCAACAAGCTGAAGATCTTCAACCGCTGGGGCAACATAGTATATGAAGTAACGGGCTATAACAACGAAGATAAGGTTTGGCGCGGCGAGTCTGACGGCAAATACATACCCGGTAAAAAAGAAGTGCCCGACGGGACCTATTTCTACATACTGGATCTGGGTAATGGCGGCAAGCCACTTAGCGGATTCATTATCATTAAACGATAGCGCATCATAATCATGAGAAAATATAATATACTTCATCTGGGTTTTTGGCTGATTTGCCTGCTGGCGGCCACACAGGCACAGGGCCAGCAACACGTAATGTTCACCCAATATATGTTCAACGGCCTGGCGCTTAACCCTGCCTATGCAGGCAGTCACGATGGCCTTAGTCTCACAGCATTGGGCCGTAAGCAATGGACGGGTCTGGAAGGGGCGCCCAGCACCCAGACATTTTCGGCACATAGTCCGCTGCGGCAGGAGAAGGTAGGCCTGGGCCTCTTAGTTCTGCATGATCAGATTGGGGTTACCAACCAGACGGGTGTGTATGGCTCATACGCCTACCGGCTGCAGTTCCCGGAGCGGGGCACCCTGTCCATGGGTTTACAGGCAGGGGTTAACCATTTCAACTCCAGGTTCAGCAGGGTATCGGTGAGCGATCCCACTTTTGCAGGTCAGGATGTTAGCGAATGGCAGCCAAGCTTCGGTTTTGGTCTTTACTATCATACCAGGCGTTTTTATGCAGGGGCTTCTATTCCCCAGTTTAACCAGAATATCTTCACCCGGAATAAAGACTGGCAATATCTGAACCAGGTAAGGCACTATTTTATAACGGCCGGTTATGTGCTGGATCTGAATGAATCGCTGAAATTAAAGCCAAATGTGCTGATCAAGGCTGTGGAAGGTGCTCCGGTAGAGCTGGACCTGAACGCAAACCTGCTGATCAAAGAAGTATTGTGGGTGGGAGCTTCCTGGCGCTCGTTCGATTCCGTAGATGCCCTCTTCCAGCTTCAGCTCACCCCTAAGCTGCAGTTTGGCTACGCCTACGATTTTATTACCTCTTCCGAGATGAGGAGGGTAAATTCCGGCTCTCATGAGCTGATGATCAACTACCGTCTGGGCGCTTCCGGTAGTAAAATTATAACTCCAAGATACTTTTAAGCAGAGAGCAACAACATGAAAAAAGTTTACAGCACCGCTCTTGCATGCCTGTTTGCCTTTCAGTTACTGGCACAATCTGGCGGAAGCATAGGCATCTGGTTTAAAAGCACAAAAAAGCAGGGCGATTGGTATTACAGCCAGTATGCTTACCTGGATGCACTGCAGGCCTATCAGAAAGCCTACCAGAAAGATACCATCAACGAGGGGGTAAAAGTTAAGATAGCCGACTCCTATCATAAGCTTAACAAGCCAGAAGCAGCAGCAGCCTGGTACGGCAGGGTACTGGGTAAAGACTCGCTGTTTCAGGCAGCGCAAATGCTGCACTTTGCACAGGCGCTGGGCAGTACCGGTAATTATGCCGAGGCCGACCAGTGGTACAAGCGTTACCAGCAGCAAATGCAGGAGAGGGGCAGCTACAAGGGCAGGAAAGCGGAAGCAACGCCTTTTATCGCGCCGGAGCAGAACACTAACGCTCATGTGCTCATAGCACCTGTTGCCTTTAACTCGCCGGCGGCAGATTTCAGCCCGGGCTTTTATCATCAGGGGCTGGTGTTTGTATCCGGAAGAACCAATAACCAGAGCGCTACGCAGTTCAAATGGGATCAATCAGACTTCCTGAACCTGTATCATGTTTCCTTAAGTACTGATGACAGGGCTGCCAGGCCAAAAGAATTTAGCAGCGATATAAACTCGCCCTACCACGAAGGGCCTATGATTTTTTACCAGCATGGAGAAAAACTAATCTTTACCCGCAACAACTATATCAGCAAAAGAGGCAAAAGCAGTGATGGGGTAACCAAGCTTAAGCTGATGTACAGCGAAAAGACTGCCAAAGGTGGCTGGAGTAAGCCGGTGGTACTGCCCTTTAACAGCGATGAATATTCTAGCGGGCATCCGGCCATCAGCCAGGATGGTACAGTACTCTACTTTGCCAGCGACAGGCCCGGCGGTTTTGGTGGTACCGATCTTTATAAATCTGTTTTTAAGGATGGCCAGTGGCAGGAGCCTGTTAATCTCGGAGACAAGATCAATACCGATGGCAATGAAATGTTTCCCTTCCTGCACCAGGACCAGTTCCTGTATTTTGCCAGCAACGGACATCCCGGCCTGGGGGGGCTGGATGTTTTTGCGGCAGACCTGCACCTGAACGAATATACCGTATTAAACCTGGGAGCACCCATCAACACCAGGTCCGATGATTTTGGTCTGATTATAGCAAATGCCGGTAACGAAGGCTACTTCTCCAGTAACCGGGAGGGCGGGGCCGGCAATGATGATGTGTACAGCTTTATTACAAAAAGACCTTTCTTCTATGGCAGCAGCATCACAGGCACTGTACAGGCACTCCCCATTAATAAGCCTCTTGCTGCGGCTGTGGTTTCTCTGCTGGATGATAAAGGCATGATACTCGAAACCCAATTGAGCAATGAAGATGGCAGCTATTTCTTCAAAACCGAAGCATTGAAGAAATACCAGCTAAAGGCCGAAAAAGAAGGCTACCTGGCTACACAGAGTAAGCTGATTAGCCTGAAGGAAAAAGAAACATCAAAGAACATAAACCTGCAGTTGCAGGATAAGAATGTATACTTACTCCATGCCACCATCCAGGATGCTTTTTCCGGGGAGCCTATTCCTGGGGTTATGGTAAGGATTAAGGAAGCAGCAAGTGGCGCCCTTTTTGTGGAAGAGGAAAGCGGGCTGGAGGGAGATTTTATCTATCGGCTTATAAACAAAAAGCCACAGGAAAATATCAGCTATCAGTTAAAGCTAACCAAAAATGGATACCTGAGTAAGCGCGTTCACTACAGCACTACCCTGGGTGAGCCTGGCGTGCTCGAGCTGCACGAGCTTCTGAAATCAAGCATTACCAAAATTGAACTGGGAATGGACGTAGGCAAATTTATAGGCATGAATCCCATTTATTTTGACCTGGGTAAATCTGCCATACGTCCGGATGCGGCTGCCGAGCTGGATAAGGTGGTTGTATTGTTGAAGGAAAATCCTGAAGTAGCCATTGAGCTGGGTTCACATACCGATGCGAGGGGAAGCAGTGCAGCTAACCTCCAGCTTTCAGAAAAAAGAGCGCAGGCCTCAGTAGCCTATATCATATCAAAAGGGATTGATGTTTCCCGCATAAAGGGGAAAGGCTATGGAGAATCGCAGATCATGAACCACTGCCAGGAAGCTGTAAACTGCTCAGAAGCTGAACATCAGGAAAACAGAAGAACGGTATTAAAAATCGTACAATTTTAGGTATAACCTCCTGTTGCTGTGCACAGGTACTACCTGTTATATATCAGATCAAGGGGTAGTATACATCGTCTGCAAGTATTACGCTTTATAAAAGCTCTGGATCAACATCCGGAGCTTTTTTTATTTTCAGGCTTATGAGTTACAGCAGTAGAAATCAAGTAGTAGTATGAGCGTAAGTCTTTAGTAAGACTAACATAAGGTATAATTTTACGTAGAAGTTGATAACAGAGATTATGCTGCATACAGCAGAAACCTTTTTTATTTTCAATCAATGAGAAAAGTAGCGCAAATAGTATTTTACAGCCTGCTGTTTATCGTGATATTGCTTTTTAGTGTAGGTGCATATTATTATGTGCCTGATATACCTGTTGAGGCACTGAACAAAAAATATGGTGTTAAACCCTCTGATTATATTGAGGTAGAGGGAATGCAGGTACATTACCGGTTTGAGGGGCTTGCGTCTGATTCGGTACCCGTGGTGCTGATTCATGGCACGGGTTCTTCCTTATATTCCTGGAATGGCTGGACGGAGCAACTAAAGGATGACCAGGCTATTCTGCGCTTCGACCTGCCTGGATTTGGTTTAACGGGGCCGCATCCTGCCGGAGACTACACCATTGAGGCCTACCTCCAGTTTATGCACAGCCTGCTGGCGCGCTTTAATATCAAAAGATGTGTACTGGCCGGTAATTCTATAGGAGGGGAAATTGCATGGCGCTATGCGCTTAACTATCCCGAACAGGTGCAGCAGCTGATTTTGATCGATGCAGCTGGTTACCCCCTGGAAATCGATGATATTCCCCTCTCTGATTTACCCATATCGTACATGATTATGCGGGTGCCAGCCCTTAGAGATTTAATGGAAATGATGACACCTCCTGAGGTGATCAGGGGTAGCCTTGAATTTTTGTATGGAGATGATGACAAGATTACGGAAGAGCTGGTTGAGTTATATTTCGACATGACCTGCCGGGAAGGCAATCGTGAGGCCTTAACGGAACGTATGGAAAGTATTGCGCTACCATCGCCATGGGAGCAGATGTCTTCCATTAAGGTTCCGGTATTGGTTATGTGGGGCGACCTTGATAAGCTGATTCCCTTGCGGCATGCCAAGCAATTCCATGAGGATCTGCCAAACAGCAGCCTGCTTATTCTTGAGGGAGCCGGGCACATGCCTATGGAGGAATTACCGCAGGAAACAGTCATGGCAGCAGATAAATTCCTTAAAACAGCCCTGCCTGCAGCGCCACCTGTTTTCCCGGTGCATATAAGTGTTAATGAGCATACTTCAGTGCTCTAGCATTCTGATTCCTGTATTGTTCCCATTGCTATTGGCTGCGGCCTGCTGCAGGCATGTAAACAGCACACTGCTTTTTTGTGTTTGGTAGTTTAATATCAACAGGCAAACAATGGCACAGGCAGCACAGGATCTATGGTGGCAATCAGCAGTTATTTACGAGGTTTATGCCCGATCATTCCAGGATACTAACAGAGATGGCATAGGAGACATCAGAGGCCTGATACAGCGGCTGGATTACCTGCAGTGGCTGGGGGTAAATGCGGTATGGCTTACACCAGTGTATCCATCACCCATGAAAGATCTGGGCTACGATATATCTGACTATACCGGCATAGATGCTGTGTTTGGTAAAATGGACGATTTTGATGAGCTGCTCAGAGAAGTGCACAGTCGTGACATGAAGCTGATCGTAGATTTTATTCCAAACCACTCCTCGAATCTGCACCCCTGGTTCAAGGAGTCGCGCTCCTCGCGCGATAACCCAAAGCGTGACTGGTACATCTGGAAAGAGGCAGGGCCTAATGGTGCAGAACCAAACAACTGGCTAAGTGTATTAGGCGGACCCGCCTGGGAGTGGGATGAGCAAACAAAACAGTATTACTACCACTCCTTTCTGAAGGAACAGCCGGAGCTGAACCTAAGAAATCCGGAAGTGATGGAAGCAATCCTGGAGGCCATGCGCTTTTGGCTGGATAAAGGTGTAGACGGCTTTAGGGTAGACGTGATGTGGTACCTGATCAAAGACGAGAAATTCAGGGATAATCCTATCAATCCTGACTATAAATCCGGCATGCCCAGCAGTGAGCAGCTGATTCAGGCCTACTCCAGCAACCAGCCCGAGGTGCACGATATTGTGCGCCAGTTCCGTAAGCTGCTGGATGAGTACAGCGAGAAGGTAATGATCGGAGAGCTGTATCTTTCTGTTAACAAAATAATGGATTATTACGGGGCTGATAACCGGGGTGCTCACCTGCCGGGCAATCACCAGCTACTGCTGCTGCCCTGGGAGGTAAAAAAAGTTGCTGCTGCCATTGATAAATACGAAGCAGCCCTGCCGGATGGGGCATGGCCCAACTGGGTAATCGGCAATCATGATCAGCCCCGTGTGATCAGCCGCATCGGGAGAGCACAGGCAAAAGTGGCTGCCATGCTACTGCTTACCCTGCGTGGTACACCCATTATGTATTATGGCGATGAGATAGGTATGGAGAATGTAGAGATACCGAGAGAAGAGCAGAAAGATCCGCAGGGACTGCTCATGGAAAATAACAAGAGCCGGGATCCGCAGCGTACACCCATGCAGTGGGATGCTTCCAGAAATGCAGGCTTCAGCACGGGTAAGCCATGGCTTCGCCTGCCGGAAAGCTACGATCAGCAGAATGTGGAGGCCCAGAAGAAAGATCCCGATTCGCTCCTGAGCTTTTACAGGCGGCTTATTGCGCTGCGCCAGCAAGAACCCACACTCATGAAGGGCGACTATTATCCTGTGGTTACGGATGGAAAGCTGTTGGCATATACAAGAAGAGGAGCGGGCAATAAAGCATTCCTGATAGTTCTGAACCTGACTGATGCGGCTGTTGATTTCAAACCAAAAGATCCGGGTATAAAAGGTAAAGTTGTGCTTTCTACCAGCATGGAGCGTGAGGGGCAGGAGCTGAAAGAAGGCAGCAGCCTGGAGGCTAATGAGGGCATTCTGGCCCAAATAATTGAATAACCAGCACTTATAGCGCCTGGGAGTGATAGAGGAAAGTTGACTGCTGTTCGGTGTGTTGTATTACCTTGCAGTTATTTGCTTTTTTGCTCTGGTTCAGCAACCATTCCCTGGCTGTGTTTGCATCGTTGTGGGTATACACATAATAGCTGCCGTTGCATATTTTCTCAAAGCTTTGCAGCGACAGATGTGCGAAGATGTTATCAGAAACAATAACTGACATATACTTAAGGCCGGCTTTTTTCGCTCTTGGGTTCCAGCTGCTGGCGTACCAGCTGTTTGCCTTATTCCAGGGGCCGGTAATTTTCTTATTGCAGATCAAGGCTTTCTGCGCCTTTGTTTCCTCAGTCATTGCCAGAAGTTCTTCAGACCCCTGCTTTACCATTTCAACATCCAGGTAACCATCCCAATCTACAAATATATATTCTTCTTCGGGAACATAGATTATTTTAACAAAAGTACTGCCATTGGGGCGTTTTAAGATCCTTTCCATCTTTATCATTCCAGGAACAAGATTTTAGAGGTAATTAGCGACTTTAAATGGTGTAAACGGTAGACTTATTTAAATAATTTCGTCTAACAATAAATAGCTGATATTTAGCTGTTAGTGAAATTTATAGCTATACAAAACCCATTTAATTGGCGAGAAAAAAGGATTCAAAGACAATGATTAAAAATATAATTTATTTCAGATTATATCAAATTGCTGCAGCGGAAAAACTGTAATAATTTTTGATAAGCACTCCTGTACCAGCAGTTTCAGATTTAAGGGAAATTGCAGGGCAAAACGGCTGCTGATGGCTAGGGCAGGGCACAAAAAAAAGCCTTGCGGTAAGCAAGGCTTCTTCAATGATGGCTTATAGTTAAAACTAAGCGCGCTTAACATTAACCGCGTTTAATCCTTTTCTTCCTTCCTGAAGGTCAAAAGTTACTTCGTCATTTTCTCTTACTTCGTCAACAAGCTCTGAAATGTGTACGAAATACTCTTGATCTGTTCCTGTCTCTTTAATAAAACCGAATCCCTTCTGTTCATTAAAAAATTTTACTGTTCCTGTATTCATTGGTAATTTGTTCAATATACACCTACTACATTTTCAGCGGCAGATGCGTTCATTAATTTGTACAATATTGAATAAAAAGTTTACAATATCCTATTAATACTTCAAAAACAGCAGAAATACTTCTAATAATCTCATTATAAAGTGGAAATATGCTTATCAATATACTCCGCCACTCCAGGTGTAAAGATTTTGAGTGCATTTGCCTTTCCGTCTGCTGCATGAGCAGGAGTAACTATTTTGTAGCAGCGAAGCGAATACTGATGTTAGCGGCAGAAACAGCAGAGGCTGGCTGCTTGTCCTTACCTTATACCGTGTTTTGGCGGGAGGCACAAAAAAAGCCCTTGGAGCATTTCTGCTGCAGGGCTGGCGTATGTTAAGAGCCTTTTGGCTACACTAGTCTCGTTTAGCTTTCTTTTTTGCCTCCTTGTCGGCTTTTTTCTCTTTAAGGCTCTTTGCAGGCTCTTTCTTTTTTTCCTTGATGGAAGATTTCTCTTTTGACTTAGACATTGTTAGTGTTGTTTCAGATGCTGAATGGTAATTCGTCAGGAAGATAACCTATAATTAACTGGTTTAGTCCCGCTATCCCCTAAAAAAATTGATTTTTTTGATCTAGTCAGGCCAAAGTGCTCCAGCTTTATAATCGTTGTATGGCTATCTCCTGGTTTTCCAGCACAAGGTACAGATGCCCGTGGACAGAAGCCTGAGGTCTACAGCGTAAGCACCTGCTGCTGATTTCCTCCCTCGATAAGGCTGGAGCAGTGTGAGGGGATGCTGCACTTTTGTTTCCTTATGTACTCGTCCAGGGTTAAAAACACCAACAGCACTAATGATAAACAGCCTCTAATGCAATGATCAGGTGTGGTGGGAACCGGATGTCGAGCTTGTCCCGCTTTACTTTCTTCTGTATAGCACTTATCTTTTCCTTATCCTCAATAAATTCCTCCAGCATTTCTTCCGTTCTGCGCTTGCCGGGGCGTGGGCCCATCCAATTATCCCAATAGTTAAATCTCTCGTCGGTTTCAAGGTAAAACAGCTTGAGCTGTCCTTCAATGGCCAGATATACAATTTTATGTACCTCAAATTCACTCGTTCCGATAGTAACCGGACCAGCACTGTAACGATAAGTTCGGATATCATAAAGTTGGCTATTACCTTTAACTTCCTTGTAACAAAGGTAAAACCTATTGTTGCTCTTGTTCTGGCACAGCGAATATCTGCCATCCGATTCATCAGCAATAACCCGGAGTGCTTTGTAGCTTGGTGCTTTTTCCAGCACTGCAAACTCTTTTCCCTCGTGATAAACCTTGAAAAAGGTAAAATAGCCATCACGTAATGGCAGGGTGTAATATTGCTGACCAGCATAGTTAAAACTTTCTACATCAGAGGGTTTATAGATTTCTGGGTTACTATCATACCTCAGTTTGTAGTGCAGCAGGTCTGCTTTGTCATCCAGGCTTATCCAGAGCAGTGCCTGAGTCCCGTCAGCAAGTAAAACTGTTTGCTGTTCAAAGGGCAGCTGCTGTGCCTGCACTGGCAGGTTAAGCAGCAAAGTAACGATAAGCAGAAGGAGTGGGGTTTTCAATGGACCTGTAGTTTAATATACAACACCTGATTCTCAATGCCTGCAACAACTATAAACCATGGCTGAAGCCTATTGCCTACCTAATGCTTAGTTTCCCTGCTGATCTCTGAATTTCCAGGGCGCCATAGCGGCAGGATCTTTCCAAAGCCCTATCTTTTTTGCTTTGGCTTCGGTTTCCAGCTGGGCAAGTTTAGAGTCTTGCGAGTATTTCTTGTAATGCCAGGAACAGCCATTCCTAAGCATCTCTTCTGCTAAATCTTTGTCTCCAACAGTTACAACGCCCTCAGTTCTGCCAAGCTTATCGGTGCCTGTAGGAGATAGAGTAAGTGATTTATCTTTCAGGTAGTTGTTAAGGAACTCCTTTGATTCAGATCCATAAGCCTGATCATTCTCCGGGCTGTCGATGCCATAGATACGAACCCTGAGGGCACGGCCATTTTCCTGTGTCATGTAAAAGGAATCACCATCGATCACGTAGCCAAGTTTACCTTTAACTGTTTGGGCGCTAAGACTGGTGGTAAAGCAGCAAAGCAGGAGTGTGAAAAGCAGGAGCCTGGATGTAGAAGACATTTCTATAGCTTTGAGATTAGAGTGCAAAGCTAAAAACAATGCCACGGGCAGAAAGATGAATCATACCATAAACATTACGTGTGTATAACTGCTTGTCTGCTGCATAAAGCCATGCAGGTTTATCCTGGTTAACAATCCCTGCTAGTGATAATAGATCAAAGTGCACCATCAGGTGGCTGTAAAGCTTTTGTTTTAAAGTGACTCTCCGCAGGTTTATTTCACTACAAACTGTACTCTTCTGTTTCGGGCCTTGCCTTCTTCAGTAGCATTGTTTGCAACAGGGTGGCTGCTGCCATAGCCATTAATTTCAATACGCAGTGGGTCAATGCCCGCATCCTGCAGGTAAGTAGCCACTGCTTTTGCCCTGTAAACCGACAACGACTGGTTTATTAAGGGGTCTCCTACATTATCGGTATGACCTTCGATCCTGATCTTTAGAATGGGGTATTTTTTTAAGGTTCTTACAAGCTTGTCTAATGCTGCTGACGATGCTGGCAGCAGGATGTATTTTCCCTGCTCAAACAACACATTGTTGAGCGGCACTTCTCTTCCGGGTTTAAGATCTTCAAACACATTTTCATCAGGCGGCTCCGGTACTGCCGCTACACCCGCTGCTGGTAAATCTTCTGAAGTTCCAGGGCTTAATGTTGCGCTACTATTGAGGTTTCGTTCAGGCGCAGGAGGCCGGTTTGCAACTGTTTTTTCCTGCGCTGGCTGTGCCTTTTCGCGATTAGATGTATCATTAACCACCTCCGTCCGTATGCCTGCAATAGCAGTGGGAGGCTCTTTTTCAGGAGTTTTTTGGTATAAGTATTTGTTTGGGATTGGATGCCTGATACGCTCATTTCTAAAAAAGCTAAAAAGGTTAAACTCTTCCTCTGGCATTTCCCACAAAAGCTGCATAATGCCGTGGATAGGGCCATTGTAGTATTCAATTTTAAGCGGGTAGTATTCGCCTCCCTTTAGCTTCAGCTGTCCAGCGTAGGTGGTTGCTTCCTGTAACTTCCATTGATCAAGTATTTTTACTCCATTCAGCCATACCCGAATGCCATCATCTACCCGAACGCTTAGCTTATATGTACCCGTAACTGGGGCATAGAGACTGCCCGTCCACCTAATAGAGTAGTATTCACCTCTTACACCGGGTGCAGGGCTTTGCCTGGTATAGGAAAAATTGATTACATCGTCGATTTGTGTATGTGCCTTCTGTTCGAAGTTAATGCCATTGTAGTATTCACCGAGTAGGCCATTTACAGGCTGACTGCCTGTATTATATGCTTCGGTAGTATCTTGAGCCTGTAGCCTGGCAGGCGTTAAGCTTAAGAGATAGCTGCTAAAAATAAATATTAAAAAATACTTCATGGGGCGTGGCATTTCGTGCGCTAAAAAATAATTAGCTTAATATATTATGTATAATACTAACATCAAATGTACATTAGTCTTCTATTGTTATTTTATTGATGAACTGTCACTTTTCATCGATAAACGGCTGACCACTAGCTGAAGTAGCATGCGTTTGCTGCCTATACCAAACAACGATTGATCTGCAGAGAACTTTGGCTGATTGTTGTTGTGAGGGTAATGGGCTAAGACAGGAAAACAGGATGGAACATCAAAATGTAACAAAATCCATTACCACTACCCATGGAACCTGTTTACCTGCTGCTATACTACTAAACCCAGTATGGCGTGCACATGCGTGCCCGTTAAGTGTAGGCTTACTGCCTGATCATTATTATGAGTAAAGTGTCAGTATTTCTTACATTCAACAATAGAAAAAGGTGTAAAAGGAGCTTCCCAATTGATTTAACTGCTTTTTAACACTAGCTTTCGCTACTCATAAGGTTCAAGCCGTTTCGTAAAAAAAATCAATAATCAATTAAGGTTTTCAGAAAAAAATCTATGAAGAAGTTTATGCCTTTTTGGCTTTGGTGTACCCTGTTTTTATTTTCATGTGCCAAAGAAGAAGTCAACCCAGTTAATCCAAACCTGAATGGTAATAGCATTATTGTTGCTACCGTAAAAATGAATGGAAACGTTGTTGGCAAAGGTGTGAGGGTATTAACAGATCCTTACACGGTAGAATTGAAAACAGACGAGTTTGGCCAGGTGAAGTTTGAAAATATCAGGGCTGGCAGCTACGATGTTTACAGTTACGTAGAAAAGTTCAGTAGCGGAAAAACCTCTGTAAGGCTGGGGGAGAAAGATCTGCAAAATATAGATATTGAACTGCTTCGCGGCGTTCTGCTGGAGCCAAATGTCGATATCATTACACCAGAGGCAGGACAAGGTTTTGCAAGTGGGGAAGAGATTATTTTCAAAGCAAACATCAGTGATAACCGCACCGCCCTCAATGAGCTAACCTACGTTTGGGAAAGTAGTGTAGACGGCACTCTGAATAGTGCAACTGTGGATGCCAAAGGGGTAGTGACACTTAAAACCAACAGGTTTTCAGAAGCCGAGCATATCATAAGGCTGAAAGTTACAAACAAGATGGGCGTTACTGCCAAGGATTCTGTTTCCATCAATACACTTTCTCCCAGAAGTTTAGTAGCCTCCCTGGTAAAGAATGCCAATGCTACCATCAACATCAGCTGGAACTCAACCAATACAAATTTTAACCGTTTGGAGGTTTTCAGGTATACCTCCGAGAACAGTGAAGCAGCATTGATTGCCTCTATTGAGGGTGCACAAACCACCAATTATCTGGATAAGCTGGTGCCATTTGCCGATTCAGTATTTTATTATGTAAAGGCTTATAATACAGGGGGCTATTCAAGCAAGAGTAATGTAGTTAAAGCCAAAGGAACGCCAATCTTCTCTATTGCAGTAGAGCAGGTGGAGATGCATCCAACCCAAAGCATTCTGTACCTGAAATCAGGTAATACCATTACTGCCATCGATTATGCTACCATGACCAAAGTACGGGAACTAAGCTTTGGAGGTACCATTGGTTATTTTCATGTGGCTAATAACGGGTATGGTAACGAATTGTACATACCAAGCTCCGACGGGTGGTTGTACATCTATGATCTGGCTTCTTTCACGCTGAAAGAAAGCATTAATGTGGGTGTGTCGGTAGAGTGCGTGATCAGTGACGGCAAAGGATTGTTGTACACCTCTGTGAGGCCCTCTCCATGGTGGGAGCAGCCTTTAAGAGTATACAACCGCAGAACTTTAAGCTATGTAACCGGTGGGGGTGATTTTGATGATACACGTCTGCGCTTATTGCCAAGTGGAAACGAAATTATTGAAATTTCTACCAGCATCAGCCCTGTAGATGTAGATTATTATCGCTTCGATCAGAATGGTTTTATTCTTCAGCATGCTGATGATAAATATCATGGTGATCATCCGCTTGATCCAAACATATTCAGGATTGCACCCTTCAATAACTACTTTATTACTGCTTCCAGCGGAGCCATTTACTCTGCAGATGCTGGCTTGACCTACCAGGGGTCGCTGCCACGAGGTGCTGATGAGTTTACTGATTTTGAATTCAACAGCCAGGCTACCCAGATTTATGCCGGTGTGCAAAACAAAAAGAGTGTGTTTGTTTATACAAAGCAAACACTTAACAAAGTAGCTGAATACCAGATTGCAGGTTATCCGCAGTTTATGTTCAGGAAAGATAATCAACTCATTATTGTAAGTTCACCTGAGCCAGTATACTCTTACTGGGACAAGCCAGCTAAAGTGGGTGTGGAGATTGTCAGTTTATAACACAGTTTGACTGGTTTTATCAAAAAAAGTAGCCTAAGGGGCAGCCTTGATGTTTCAACTGATCTTTAGAGCTGGTTCCGTTAATTCCACATAACTGGTCCGGATACTCAAAAGTGCATTTACTGTCTTGCAGATTTAAGAACAGCCCGTGAGTGATCATAGGGCTGTTTTTTTTATTCCCAAGCCTGGCGGAAACAGTGAATCAGTGCAGGGGCTAACATTTTAGCGGCCAGCCTTCATTCGGCTGCTGTTACTGTTTTTTGTTCAGATGGCTTTATGTGCCATTGGATACATATGTACTATATCCTGATACATCAGAAAAAATATCAATGCTACATTCCGGAGGTTTGCAGGGCTGAAAAACAAGAAAGAATCTGTTTCAATCTTTATGTTTTGGTCTATGGGGAAAAGTTTAATTATGCTTTCCTGCTCCTTGTTTTTATGCTTTGCTACTTACGCACAGCAGACAAATAAAAACTGAATGCAGGACCTTAACAGGGATCTGGAGCAATTCATGGCCTGCGATAATGTGGTTGCGGCAGGTATTAATCCATGCAATAGGTTTATAGGCGGTTCACTTAGTTCAGTATACAAAATCAACGACTTTTACTCAAAAGGGCTGGGCCGGTATATGCTGGTAAGTGAAATAGCCACCTACTTGAGCGGGAATCAAAAATGGAGCCTGCTGGGGAAGGGCTTTGAGCAAAAAGCGCTGGTACAGGCACAGGAGCTTGCCAATACAGGCAAAGCTGTTGTAGCCATTTACCTGAATAACGAAGGTATCGGACATGTATCCATTATTTTGCCAGGCGAGCTTAAACCCTCCGGTACCTGGGGGTTCCAGGTACCCAATTCTGCTTCTTTCTTTATCTCCACTCCCGAAAGGTCGTATGTAGGCAAAGGACTTTCTTATGCCTTTGAACGGCCCCTGCTCAACGGGGTGCTGCTTTACGCCAGAAACTACTGACTATTAGCTGGCCTCTAAGGCTAGAGCTTTATAATCTGGATATTTCCCTGCTCTATTTGCTTTACAGCCCAATCACTTGCCCTGCTTATTAAAGCTTTTTAGTGAGTGGTGGATTCCGGCAGGCCAGGAATCCATACAGGAGCCTTCAGAAAGAAATACTTTAGCGGCGAGAGGTTATCTTCAGATCTTTGAAAGTGCCCTCGGAATTATAACCTACCCAGAAACCAACCCAGCCGCGGCTGTCTGCCCTTAACTGGGTTACGGACAGCGAGGGCTCTTTGGCATCATTAACATAAACCTTTACCTGAGGACGGTCTATCTGAATGGTAACATGGAACCATTCGTCAGGGTCTACTACTGGCTGTATGGTGTTTTCATATTTGCCGGGGTGGCTGCTTCTGAGTTTATCCCAGGAGTAAGCAGGATGTGAAATGTATTGTACAGCATGGGCTTTTCTATCAGGATTCCTGAAATTAAAAGGCCGGAAATAGATAGCCTCATAGGTGCTGTCGTTCACGCCATGAAAGGCCAGGCCTACAAAACTTTTTCCCGGATTGTTTTTGCCTTTTACACTGAATGTGATGGTGCCATCAGAAAACTCCAGTCCCTTCAGCCACAGAATACCATCGCTTAACGCTGCATCTAAATGCACCTCGCCCTGCTGGTAAGTGGCCTTCCGTTTAATAAGGTTCCACAGCGAAGTATCGTGGATGCCTGCCAGATCGGGAACAGTTTCTTTTTGCTGGGCGAGTACTACGTTTCCATAGGGAAGCATCAGCATGAGCCAGGCAAGCAACAAGGCCGGAATGGAATAAACTTTAGAATAGTGCATGGTTTTAGGTTTGGGATTTTTGTAATTTGTTATTCGCAAGCAAGTAGGAGCTAATGGAGCAAATAACCCATTCAAAGCCTGTTCAACCTTGTTCAATCCTGTTCAAGCATGAAACCCGACACTAAACCTGAAGCATATTACCTGGAGCTCTGTAGGAAACTGGTAGAGGAAAAGCTGGGCTGGGGGAGTAGTGCTGCCTGGTCGCAGGCCGATTTTCAGGAGGCGGCAGAGAAAATTTGGGAGGTAACCGGCATCAGCTTAAGTGTTACTACCCTTAAAAGGCTATGGGGAAAAGTAAATTATACCGGTAGTCCCTCTACGAGCACGCTTAATGCGCTGGTCCTGTACCTGGGGTATGAAAACTGGAGGGCTTTTAAACTCCAACAGGATTCTGCTGAAGCGGAAAGCATGCAGCAGGTTATGCCTGCACCGGTGCAGGAGCAACAGCCTGTGCAGCCTGTGGTGAACACCCGTATGTCTGCCCCTAAAAAAAGGCGCAATAAGTTAATGCCCTACCTGAGCCTGCTGTTGATATTAGCGGCCGGGCTTGTTTTCTATGCAGCTAAGGAGAAGGAGCCCGCTACAGTGGTTACAGGCAGCATTGAGTTTAACAGCGAACCCCTGGCCAAAGGCATTCCAAACACAGTAGTGTTTAATTATAACCTGGAGGGGCAGTCTTTCGACAGTGCTTTTATTCAGCAGAACTGGGATCCAAAAAGACGAGAACGGATCAGTAGCGAAAACAGGCAGCATACTTCTGTTTACTACTATCCGGGGCATTTCCATGCAAAGCTGATCATCAACGACCAGGTGGTGAAAGAGCATGGGCTGCTGGTTGCCAGCGAGGGCTGGCTGGGCCTTGTGGAGCGTGAGGACTATGATAAGCCGCTCTACATCCTGCCTGATCAGCTTGCCACAGGCGGTGTTCTACATGCATCGCCCCGGGTGCTCACCGCTAAAAAAGTAGATACCACGAAGGATTTCAGCATGTCTTATGCTAATGCCAGGGATTTTGGTGTGGAAGCCGATAATTTCACTTTTGAAGCCTCCGTGAAAAACGATCCCCAGGCCGGAGGGCAGCTTTGCCAGGAGGTGAGGATCTTTATTGATGGCGAGGATGGCGTCATGTGGTTTCCACTTTCTGCCCCGGGCTGTGTAGGCAACCTAAGCCTGAACTTTGGCGACGTAAATGTTAGTGGGAAAAATAAGGATCTTTCCGCCTTTGGAGCCGATCTGTCGGTATGGAATAAGATACGCTGCAGTGTAAAAGATAAAGATGTACACCTGTACCTGAACGACCAGCTGGTTTACAGCCTTAGTTATGAGAGCCCCGTAGGCAGGGTAATGGGTATAAACCTGAGATTTCATGGGGCTGGTGCGGTAGACTACGTGCGCCTGCTCAATGCCGACAATCAGACTGTTTATGAAGATAATTTTGACGCAGTGGCTGAATAGCATTACCACAACCATGCCCACCATACAGGCAGGTTTCTCCTGATATTCCACTTTACTTCCCAGTTTCCAAAAAAGCATTACATTTTAGCGCAAAGCAGCTACCAGCCAGCATGCGTGCTGTTTCTGTAGCAGCAGCAGGTGTTTTGTGGCGCACAGTAATCTTTTTGAAGTTCAGCTGTCTTACTATAAATCCACTTGCTCCGCCATCGGACCGTTGGTGTAAATCTTGTTTTGCCTTTTTTGAAATTCCTCCACCTTCCGGTAAAGTTACAGTTTATGAAGAAGCTATACCTGCTCGGACTTTTACTCTTAATAATATATAGCACTACCGCAGCCCATGCCCGGCAGACGGGCATAACGGGCAAGCTGCAGGACCAGACTGGTGCCCCGGTTGCTTATGCCAATGTAGCCGTGCTTCGTGCTGACGATGCCTCCCTGCACAGTGGTGCTGTTACGAACAGTGATGGTACTTTTGCTATTGCAACCCCGCCGGCAGGCACTTATGTGTTGCGGCTAAGTGCTATTGGTCTGAAGGAACATAAAACGGCTTCCTTTACCGTAACAGGCCCTGCTTACACAAAAGATTTTGGTGTTATTACCCTGCAGGAGGAGGTGGAAACCCTTGAAGAAGTTACCGTTAAGGCCCTGCGGCCCACCATTACCCAGGAGGCCGATAAAATGGTGGTGAGCGTTGAAGGCACTGCCCTGGCAGCAGGAAGCACCGCTTTTGATGTGCTGTCGAAATCTCCGGGTGTATTCATAGATCATGATGGTAATGTGCAGCTGAATGGTAAGGCCGGTGCCACCATTATGCTCGATGGCCGCTTAACCTATATGTCGGCCAAAGAACTGCGCACCATGCTGGAGGGCATGTCTGCAGAAAACATTAAAAACATTGAGATCATCACCAACCCTTCTTCCAAATATGATGCGGAGGGATCCTCGGGAATTCTCAACATTAACCTGAAAAAGAACGATCAGCGGGGCATGAACGGCAGCGTGTACGGCAGCTACACTTACAACAAGCTGCACAGCTATGCCGGAGGGGGTAATATTAACTATAAGAACGGACCCTGGAACCTGTTTGTAAACGTAGATGTGGCGCGCAGGGCCAGGGGTCGAAGAGGCACCTTCACAAGGGTATTCAACGGTGAGCAGGAGAGTACTTACCTTGATCAGAAGGCCCGTGAAAATGTATCCAGGGATGTGCCTTCGGTGCGTTTTGGATCTGACTATAAAATAAACGACCGCCATAGTGTGGGCTTTATGGCTAACGTGGTAACACAGGATGCTACTTTCGACTTTCAGACCGATACCTACATCGGGTCTGCCCCGGGTAAGCCTGCCCTCTATATAGATGCCGATAACTTTACCAGCATGCGGTATTCTAATTATACAACCAACCTCCACTACAGCGGTACGCTCGATACCCTGGGCACCACAATTACAGCAGACCTGGATTATGTAAAGATACAGGACAAGTCAGAGGCAAGCTTCGATAATCGATATGTTGAGCTGAATGATGGAGGAGCCATGTATCAGGATAATCTGCTAAGTAATAACCCCAGTGGCTATGATATCTACGCTGCAAAAGTAGATTTCACACATCCTTTTCGGAGAGGACCTAAAATGGAGGCGGGAGCCAAGGTAAGCCGTGTTATATCAGATAATGACCTGCGCTTTTACTTTAATAACCAGGAAGCACCAGTGGCAGATCCTGACCGTACCAACCACTTCATTTACAAGGAGTCAATTTATGCTGCCTACCTGAACCTCAGCAGGAAATTCAATGATCGCTTTAGTGTGCAGGCAGGATTGCGAGCCGAGCAGACCTACTCAAAGGGCGAGTCTAAAACCACCGGCCAGATTACCGAACGTAATTATCTGAACTTGTTCCCCAGCCTGTTTGTGCAGCAAAAGGTTAGTGATGATTACGAGGTAAAATACAACTACAGCCGCCGCATTCAGCGTCCGGATTACGATCAGCTGAACCCCTTTATCTTTTACCTCGATCCCTTTACCTGGGCTCAGGGAAATCCATATCTGCGGCCGCAGTATACCCATGCTGTTGGGGTAACACAAACTTTTAAGCAAACCTATAACCTGGTGCTGGAGTACCAGCTTACAAAAGATTTTATTGCCGAAGTGCCTTCCCAGGATGTGGAAACAAGTACCACGATCTTTAACCGTGACAATGTAGACGATGCCCAGAACCTAAGCGCCACAGCCATTGTACCTGTTAAAATCCTGAAAATCTGGGATACTAACAACACAGCGGTAGTGGCTTATCAGGAGTTCAGCACCCATGTAGATGGCGAGCAGGTGCTGAACAACCAGGTTTTTTATATGCTGCAGTCAAATCATAACCTACAGCTGCCATGGGAGGTGCGTATGGAGGTAAATGCCGGCTACCAGGGCCCGGTGGTATGGGGGCTTTACCGCCTGCAAAAACAGTGGTGGGTAAACATTGGCCTCAAGAAAAGCCTGCTGCAGGATAAGCTTGATGTGAGTGTTAATGCAAATGATATTTTCCGCGGGCAGCGTGTGGTGGGTGGTGCCAATGTAAGCGGCAATGTAAACCAGTTCAACCAGTACTTCTTTAACCGCAGCATCAGCCTCAGCCTGCGTTATCGCTTTAGCAGGGGAGAGCAGTTCGATGCACAGCGCCGCAACTCCAGCCTGGAAGAGCTAAACCGTGCTGGTGGAAATTAGAAAGTCTGGTTTGCAGAAGGATTTTGCGCGCATAAAAAGAAGGCCAGCTCGCGTTTGGGAGCTGGCCATTAAAAGGCCGGGTGTGAAAAAATAGTACTCCTGCTTTGGCCTTATTTTTTGGTGATGTTGGGCTTGCTCATGTCTACCTGGAACATTTTTCTGAATTCCTGACCATTCTTTGATTCATACATAACCCATTGAATGGTATTTCCCTGTGGTACTATTTCATGTCTTATGTTAAAGGCATCTTCATCTTCCATGAATTCTTCCAGAAATATGTGTTTGTTGCCCTCTTTGTTTTGTATTTTCATTTTTGAAGCCATGAGCCCTTTCAGATCGGCATCAACCCAGGCTGTTTCGTATACATCCTCCTGGGCATTGTAGGTGATTACCCAAACATGCCCGCGAATTTCCTGGTTCTCGCGTGATTTTGGCTTCATTTCTCCAACCAGTACAATGTCATTGAAGTAGTTGAATGACACTTCACCGGTATCTTTATATTCCTTATTTTGTTCGTTCCAGTAAGTGGTGTTGGTAGCCCAGTTTCCGGCCAGGAAATTTAATGCCTGGTGTTTCTTGTCTAGTACAGCCATCTTGGCACTTGCACCCCTGGATACATTCCGTTCAAAACTGCCCTGCTTTTTATAGGCTTGTACAGCGCCTTCATAATATTTTCGGGCTTCCTCTTTTTCTCCCAGCCGCACCAGCACATCGCCATAAGAATCTTGCGGGTTTATGGCATCAGGGTACTCCACCATGTTGAGCCAGAATACTTTTTTAGCAGCCTGGGCATCGCTGTCATTATTCATTATCTTATACCCGATATTATTAAGCTGGTGCTCATCAAAAGTATATTCTAAGGCTTTTTTCTTTTTCAGGGTATGATAGGTTTCTATGGCCTTATCTATCCCTTTTTCTTTGTAGACTGCATAAACCTCGTCGCCAATCTCTTTTTTTTCAGCATCCTGGGCATAGGAAGAGCTAATGCAAGCCAGCATCAGCATGATCATAATGAAGTTTGGTAGTAATGATTTCATAGTGTTAGCTTTTTAGTAAATATTTATTTCTAAAGTTTTGTGACATATGAAAGCACTAGCACCTGGCAGAATACAGATTTTGTCTGAATCAAGAATAATGAGAAGTAGTAAATAGCCTTAAAGTATTGTATATCAGAGCTTATGATTGCCCGATAGGATAAAGATAGTTTGTGGCATTCTTGAAAAACATCCTTATTAATAAGTATATTTCCGGAAAAAGTTCTGTATTTGCTTCTAAAAGTTAAAACTGCTTGGGTACAAAAGCTATATTCCAAAAACTGGCAAATGAGATGAGCAAACTCACGGCAGACCCTGATGAGACAGCTGCTCTTGAAATGCGCCTGGAAAATGCAGGTTCCCTGAATAATGTTCTTTCAACGGGCCCTGTTATTGTTTCAATATTTAACCACCTGACTTATAAGTACGACTACATAAGCCCAAATGTAGAAGCCATCATTGGTATCCCTGCAGAGGCTTTTAAGCAACTCGATCACAGGAAGTTTCTGGAGCAGCACATGCATCCCAAAGACATGGAAATTGTAGCCCTTAAATTAATGCCTGATGTTGTTGGCTGTATGGGGCAGCATAATAACAGGGATGTTATGAAATTTTCCGTCCACTACAATTATAGGGCGAAAACTGTATCGGGCAAATGGGTGAAGATTGACCAGCAAAGCAGTGCATTAAAGCTGGATGATAAAGGAAAGATCATTCTGGAGCAGTCTTTTTATGCCCAGACTGGGGAGGCCAGTTTTGATGATTCGTGCCCGGTAAAACTGCTCATTTCTTATAGAAACGAACATGGTTTTTATGAGCCATGCCTATCCCGTATTTACCTGCACAATAGCGTAAAGTCGGAATCACTCACACCCCGGGAAATTGAAATACTGGTGCTGCTAGCCCATGGCGATACCAGTAGTGTAATAGCTGAAGCGCTTCACATCAGTGAAACCACCATTATGACCCACCGGCGCAACATGCTGCATAAGCTTAAGCTAAAGAATACCAACGAGCTTGTAGCCTGGGCTTTTCAGTCAGGTCTTCTGTAATTCTTGTCTGCAATAATTCCATTCCTACCCTAAACTGCCGGCACCAACAGCAGGGTAAACAGCAATAGATGCAGTGCCAGGCAACTTAATTGGCGAGTAGAGCGAAGGTGTTGCTGTAATGGTGTTTTCCTTTTATGTAAGCAGTGATATTGCTGTATAAAAAGGAAGGCAGATCATCAGCTGTCTACTGGCTTAAACTAACAATATAGTCAATGAGGGCTTCTTTTTCTGCATCAGGCAATGATGTGATGAGGCCTTTATACATCAGTGACTCTTTTTCATTTTCTGTTTTTAAGATGTCGCTGCGCCTGATTTTAACCACATGATTACCTGTCATCATCAGCGAGATCTCTTCTTCATTTGCATTTACTACCCTGCCGATCAACGACTGCCCGTTCGTTTTGAATACCCGCAGGGCCATCATGCTTGGTTTTATTCTTTCGGAGGGTTCTTGTATTTCTTCCAGAATTTCGGTTCTGCTTAGCCGTTTTGCCACATCCTTCAGGTTTGGTCCCAAGAGCTCTGTACTGCCGTCTACAGCATGACAACCCAGGCAGGCACGTTCTGCAAACAGCTGTTTTCCGGCTTCCAGTGAATTTTTTGAGAATGATTTGGTAAGCCCGGCCCTTACTTTTGCCGGTTTGTCTGAAAGCGTGGCATCATAAACCAGTTTATAGAACGCCCCTTCGTTTTCATATACAGCATTATACCAATAGTCTGCCTTGCCGTGCTGCGACAGGTAGAGCGCGCCATCTTTACCAAATGCCAGGTTGGAGAGCTTCGGTATATCGGCAACAGGATATTCACTGTAGGTATAACTGCCATCGGGCAGCTGGTGCATTACAATGCGGCCAACACCACCGCGGGTCCAGCGCTCACCGGGACCGTAAAAAGATACGAAAAGGTTTCCGGCAGTGCCGCCAAAGTTGTTATCACCTTTGTTGAATTCTATACCGGAAGGAGCCATTTCGGTTTCCAGTGCATAAACGGGTTCTGTTTTGGATTCAAAAGTGTATTTTGCCGGGTTATGCCCATAAAATCCATGGGTAACCAGCTGATTTAGCTCTTCCTGGGAATTGCCGCCTCCTTCATTGTCTATGAAAAACAGGTCTCCGTTAGGGTTAAAGCCCATATCATATACCGAGCGGATACCGGTGGCAACAGCTTCTGCCTTTGTGCCATCGGGGGAGATACGCAAAATAGAACCGCGGTAACCATTTGGATCAGGCGAGGGTGCAGCATTCCACGAGTCAGTTGTGAGTGCCAGGTAAAGCCAGCCATCAGGTCCGAAGTTTAAACCGCAGGTCCATTCATAGGGATGCTCACTGTTTGGAATCTCATCAAAGAATACCCAGCTTTTGTCAGCGCTGCCGTCCTTATCAACATCAATAAATGCCCGTACCTGCTGCGCAGTTCCGATATAAATGGTATCGCCCCTGTGTGTAAAGCCGGAGGGAGAACGCAGGCCATAATCTTTTACATTGCAGTACAGCAGTGCTTGGTCTTCGAGTCCGTCATTATCGGTATCGTGCAGGGAATACACTTCACCCGTCTGGTTTGCAGCATAGAGCACATCACCGGGACCCTTTGCCAGCTGTATGGGATTTGCAATTTTTACTCCCTTTACAATTGGTAGCTTAACTGCCCGATAGGGCCCATAAACAGATATGGCAGTGTCGATATAAGCGCTGTAGGAGGGGGTGGTGTCCTTAGTGCTACAGGCAGTACCAACAGTACATAATACTACAAGCACCGCTAAAGCATTCGTGGTGCGGAAGGGGCTTTTGGCCCTGAAAAAATCTACAATCGCTTCCCTCATATTGCTGCGCTTTGATTAATATAAATATATAGTTAAATTTTTGAAATTAACTATAGTAAGTGGGGCGATTTTAAAGTCAGCGGGCTTCGGTTTTTAACTCATAATTATCTGATGCATAGTTTCTTGTTCTAGCGAGTGTTCAATTTTTTGGTTTAGGCGCAATCACTGCAATTACAGGCAGGTGATCGGAGGGATATTTGCCGTTTTGTGCATCTGTTAAAGTAGCATGCTGAAGAACGGAAAAATGCTTTGACACTAAAATGTAATCTATCTTTTTGCCTAATTCGCTCTGTACATCAAAGGTGCTGAAGGTACCGGAGGGGCCATAATGTCCGCTTGCTGATAACGTTTCCGTATCTAGCAGTGCTCCGCTGCTGGTGAGGTTGGCGTAGGCCTTGCTGTCGTCTGTGGTATTTAAATCGCCGGTAAGCACAAAAGGGTTGGTGCCGGCAATTTCGCTGATCTTCGCAGCAATTAGCGTAGCACTGTTTTCACGGGCCTTTTCTCCTATATGGTCGAAATGGGTGTTGAAATGATAAAGCACGCCACCCGTTTTCTTATTTTTTAGCTTTACCCAGCTACAGATGCGTATGATGGCAGCATCCCATCCCTTGGTGGGTTTATCTGGTTGCGGAGAGAGCCAGAAGGTGCCGCTGTCCTGCACCTGAAATTTATCCTTATCATAGTAAATGGCTGAAAATTCACCGCTTTCCTTGCCGTCGTCTCTGCCCACGCCGTACCACCCATATTGAGGCAGGGCTTGCTCCAGTTCCTTTACCTGGTGGGGCAGGGCTTCCTGCACACCCAGCAAATCGGGCTGATGATAGCGGATCAGGGCCACCACCCGATCTTTCCGATGGGGCCACTGGTCTTCCTTATCAGCAGGGGTATCTAAACGAATGTTGTAAGACATAACCCGCAGCGGAGCAGGTGCCTGTTGCCCGGCAACCTGTGTGCTGCAGCAGCATACGATGAAGACCAGCAGTACTAATTTCTGAAATGCTACCATGGCTGATGTTGATGAAAAATGCATGTATAAAAAAAAGGTGAAGCGTCTTTTGCTTTAAAATGGCATTTTCCTGCCTGATCTGAAAACAAATCGAAAACTAAATGATGTCGCCTGATTCATTAGCATCTATACAGTGCGGATTTTGCGTAAAATATCATTTAGGTGCCATTTTAACAGGTACTTTGCAGCCTACTGGTCCAGGAGGTTTCTAATTCATTTGCCTTCCAGAGGCAGCAGTCAGATGTTCAAAACCGCTTGTCGCATACGCCCCTTCCTTTGTCGTTTTTGCACCCTATTGCTTCTGTATTTAAGTTTTAAGTTTGCATTATAGTTATTTATATTAACACAACCCTAACGACATAACCCATGGAAACTGTAGAGAGAAAACCCATTACTGTAGTATCAACCATCAATGCGCCTGTAGAAAAAGTATGGAAGATCTGGACGGAGCCACACCACATCATCCACTGGAACAATGCCTCCGAAGACTGGCAAACCACAAGGGCAGAAAATGACCTGCTGCCGGGTGGTAAATTCCTTTCCAGGATGGAAGCCAGGGACGGAAGCTTTGGATTCGACTTTGAAGGAATCTATGATGAGGTAATACCCCGGCAGCTGATTACGTATAGCCTGGAGGATGGAAGAAAGGTGAGAATCGATTTTGCCGAAAAGGGAGGGCAAACTACGGTAACAGAAACATTTGATGCAGAAAACACACACCCCGCAGAAATGCAGCAGGCCGGCTGGCAGGCTATCCTGGATAATTTTAAAAAATACGCGGAGACATCTGATAAAATGGAACAGCTGCATTATGAGATCCTGATCAATGCGCCTGTTGAAAAAGTGTACAGCACCATGCTGGACGAAAAGCAGTATGCAGCATGGACTTCTGCATTCAACCCCAGCTCACATTATGAGGGCTCCTGGGAGAAAGGTTCGAAGATCCTGTTCATTGGTGCCGACCAGAACGGGAAGCAGGGTGGCATGGTAAGCCGGATAAAAGAAAATATTCCGAATAAATATGTATCCATAGAACACCTGGGCCTTTACCAGAATGGAAGTGAAATTACAAGCGGCAAAGAGGTAGAAGGCTGGGCAGGCTCTTTGGAAAATTACACTTTCAAGGCCCAGAATGGCAGCACTTTATTATCTATCGATATGGATGCCAACCAGGAGTTCAAAGACATGTTTTCTGAACTATGGCCAAAGGCGCTACAGAAGTTAAAAGAAATCTGCGAAGCCTGACCAGCAGCTGTAGCCAGGTGCCTTAGATACTGAATACGTGTAAGTACCAGCGAATATTGCTTTTTGGCATATCAAACAAAAGCCCTGTATGCACGTAAAACAAGCATCAGCCAGGCATTTTGCTTTCTGATTACAGTTAACTTTTTAATTTAAAATCATGGATGCAGCTAAATTAGATCAATTGAACTCTATTAAATCTTCGCTGGAAGATTTACATAACAGCCAGGTGGCCCTGGTTCAAAAAGTGGCGCAGCTTGAAGTAAACCTGATGAATGCTCCCGATAAAGAAGTAGAAGATGTGCTGACCGAAGTATATTCCAATGCTTCTGATAACGAGGACCTCATCAAGAACATGCTCGATAAATTCAATACCAGGGTTGAAAAGGCAAACAAAGAGTATACCCCTGCCCCTGAAGAGGGCGCCGATACGGAATAATCGAATAATATAAAAAGTATTTTAAGGCAAGGGACTGATTTGCTAAGCCAACATGCGGAAGCCGGTGGTTTAGTTAATCAGTCTTTTGTTTTTAACAGGGTACAAACAGCCTGTATTTATAATTATGAGCTGCAGTATGCATAAGCATAAGACTTTTTTCAAGTGTGGGGCAGCATTGGTGGCTGTATAAAAATTTCATTTTGCAGCTGAGAGAATAATTCAAAACTGCCTGATGTGCCAGCGTGCTTGAAAATTAACTTTATCTATATCAGAGCAGTTAAATAATTATGTGCTAGAGAGTTTAAAGTGATACTTCAAACCTTTTCTTCTCTAATCAGTATAATTAAATAGGATTATACCTATTTTTTAAAACTATTTTTTAAAACAATTAAAACAGGAAAACTATGAAAAAGAGATATTTAAAAGTAATTGCAGTAGGGGCGGTTTTATCCGCTTCAATGTTTAGCTGTGCCAGCTCCGGAGAAGTAAGTGATAATACTGGCTTGGAACCCACTGAGGTGGTAGTAGCCGAAACAGAAGTTGCTACTGCTACCACACCTGATGGTACACCCGTAGTAGTAGCCGAAACAGATGTAGTGGCTGATACTACCCTCATGACACCGGCCAGGGACAATATGGCCAATTCCGAGTTGGACTATGACGATATGTTTGATGATGTGGCTGATACTGAACAGTATGATGCGCTTACACTTATCAAAATGAATCCTAATCTGTCGACATTTGCAGAACTAGTGGAACTTTCAGGTCTGGCACCTTCTATGAAGATAGCAGATCCTGTTACAATATTTGCGCCAACCAATGCAGCTTTCAATCAGCTGTCGCAGGAGCGTCTGGCAGAGCTGGTTTCCCCAAATAACAGAGCGGGACTAATCAAGCTGATTAATATGCACATTCTACCGCAGGAAGCATCATCTTTGTCTTTCAGTGAAAACACCTTCATTGACAGAGGAGAGGAAGAAGACATTCCTGTAACCAATGAAATGAATGGTACAGTTATTTATGTAGGTGGAGCACAAATTGTGAAATCAGATGTGGAAGTATCTAATGGTGTTATTCACGTGCTAAACGGTGTTATTGAAACAACTGAAGAAGCCGGAGCCGATATAGACTAAAGATAAAATCTATACATGCCAGATCTGGGTTTTATAGCCCGCGCAGGCGTGGATAGTATCTTTCACTATTGATAAATAGATTGTTGATAGTAAGATACCAGCATTTTAGGATATCATTGATATCAACAAAAACAGTCCCGAATAATATGTTCGGGACTGTTTTTGTTTACATACAGCCTTGCGCTATAATGCACTACAGTCCATATTTGCTTCCATGGTAACGGGCGCAAAGTTTTGTGCCAGCGTACAGGGGCAGGCATAAGCTTTAGCAGCACTTACAAAATACAGCAAGCAGGCATAGTTGCAGCAGGCAGCAAAATAGCTGTTGATAGGGTAGGAAACAGGTCTTGCAGATATTAACAGCAAAAGCAGACCCCCTTGTTACATTAGCGGCAGCAGCTGTAATTCTCACCATCAGGCCACTAACGCTGCTATTTAAACCATCCTTTTATTTTGTCGATTATGCCATTTCCATCAGAAGTGTCTTCCTTGCCAATGGCGTAGCCCAGGGGGTGTAACAGGGGTACATGATCGGCTACAGCTTTGATGAAGCCGAAAAGCGGCAAAAAAACAATCATGCCAATGACGCCCCAAACAGCCGCACCTACAATAATGGAGATTATGCTGAACAGCGGGTTGATGTTAACACGGCCGCCAATCAGGTAGGGCTCTACAAGATAGCTTTCAACAAACTGGGCAATAATAAGGGTAACAAGTACAATGAGTACAGTGGTTGAGCTGCCCGTAGTTATAAAGGCCATGCTTAGCGCCAGCAAGCCCCCGAATATAGTGCCAATGTATGGAATAAAAGAGATCAGTGAAATGAGCAGTGCTGTTGAAATAGCACTCTTCATACCAGAGATGGTAAAACCAACAGAATATAGAATTACAAAGATGATGATGAGGATTACATGACCAAACAGATACTGTTGCGCATCTTTTAGAATATCTGATATAATAACCCTGGCATTGTGGTGTTTTGCTTCCGGTACAAATTTAAGTACTGCTTTTTCAAATTTATCCCGATAGAGCAGCATAAAAAAGATGTAAACCAGGATTAGCAGAATGGTGCTCAGCGAGCTAAAGATGGTACCTAATACTGATGTTAATATATTTTTAACCGACTGTTGATTCAGGCTGCTGCTGCTTTTGCTGTTGTTAGCACTACTGATCTGGTTAGTGTTGCTGCTGCCTTTTTCAGCCCCGGCAGTTTGGCTATTAGTGTTGTCTGTGGCATTTTGCTGCTGGGAAGATTCGGGGCTAAAAGGGTTTTCGAGGCTAAAAGCACTGTTTTCTTCTACAAATAGTTTAGTTTTTTCAAAAATGGGGTTTAGCCTGCTTTCTATAGATGACCAGTTTTCCGTAAGCTTCTCAATCTCATGTCCTATCGCCCAGAAAAGACCCATAATAAAAGCCAGAATCAGCAGGTCTGAGAATAGCGAAGACCATCCTCTTCTGATGCCTTTTCTTTCCAGCCAGTTAGCGACCGGTGTTAACATCATTGCCAGGATAACAGCCATGAATATAGGAGCCAGCACGCCTTTTGCCATGGCAAGGCTATTGAATATAAGGTAAATGGTGGCAACGGTAAGAAATGAGTAGAGCAAAAAGTTTTTAGAGCGAATGTTCATTACATTATGCAGTGTTGAGTTCAAAAAAATGTTTTACCTCCCTTTTAAGGTAGGCTGGTATCTAAACTAAAATCCGGCTGTTTTGTGAGTGCCTTCCAACGTAAGATAGCGCCAGGCGATGTTAGTTAGCTTTTTCCTGATTCTCCCTTTAACATTTTTCCTGTTAAGGTGGCAGCATGTGCTGGCGGTAACCATTAGCGCATGCTGCTCTCAATCAAGCTTTTTACGCCTCCTGCACAAGCCATCAGATGGCGATATGGCAGAATTCCGGGTTGCCGATACCATCAAAGCCAGTAGATAGGGAAGGTGCCAGTGGCCCTGTTTAGTGCTGATCTGTTCTGAAGGGCGCTGCAGGCAAGCCGGCCTCATTGTACAAGTTAGCACCCTGGGTCTGTCGGCATTGGATTCTCCCTGGTACCAGATCACTCCTTTAATGCTATAGTTCAGGAGTGGCGCAATCATGGCATTGTACAGGCCTCCCGGTTTCCATCTTATAAAAGTCTGGGGCGCCAGCGTCTCCATTCGGGCGCCCAGCTTGTACTGCCACAGGCCTTTCAAATCTATCGGCTGATCTTCCACCACCAGCTCATACCGTTTATCAGGCACAAAGCCGCCTTTACCTCTTTCGCTGATTATTTCTCTTTAAAACATTTGAAACTGCTTATACCATGCCGTATATCTTAGGATTACATAAACAATGGCTTCTGTTAAGCTATTAATGCTGATGAACGACTTGCCGGTATTAATAATTTATACATTACCAGCGACAGGGGAGGCACCTGCTAACAGCGCTAAACTTTTACGCCTACAAAAATTAGCCATGAAACCCATTAAATTTTTGTTTCTCCTCTCTATGAGTGTATTAAGCTGCCAGGAAAAAGAAAGTAACAGCGTGGATGTCGCTACGTCCCAATCGGATTATGATACCCTTCCCAGGGCTGGAGACAGTATGGCCGACACCACGGCAACTGCAACAGCCGGCGGTGCCCAACAGAAAATTCTGGTGCTAAGTACCAATGCTTTACAAATAGTAGATCGGCAGACAGGATCCTCTACAGAATTATCTTTTGGCATGCCGCAGGAACAGCTGATTAACATCGTGAGCAGGGTTTTAGAAATGCCAGTTGCCAGTGTAGGCAATAACAGCGAATGTGGCGCTGGCCCCTTAAAAATGGCCAGCTGGGGCAACGGATTAACCCTGGTGTTCCAGGAAAAAGAGGGAGCGGATGCTACTTCGGGAGGTGCGTGGCAGTTTGTAGGTAACCGCCCCGTAAAGTACATCTTGTTTAGCAGTTATTCCGCAGGTAGTTTTGCGGGTAGAGGTCCCGGATATTTTTGTGGTTGATGGACATGATATTTTCCAAGGTGTGTTTCAACCATTGAAAA
>JAESGL010000232.1_pt1 | contig 50090 bp, 52 predicted proteins | sample 9269711 | NCBI WGS metagenome assembly JAESGL01 (sample SAMN14515918, study PRJNA621676) | algae metagenome | isolation source: Kastovskya adunca ATA6-11-RM4 and co-occurring heterotrophs from soil and... | place: Chile: Atacama Desert | collected 2011-06-27 | reverse complement strand
CGGCCGCAAAGCTGGTCGGCATAACGACCGCCTGGGCCGACGCCGCCCTAGACGCAGAAATCCGCCGCGATGTTTGAGCCGTTCCCCCGGCCCCGGCGTCGTCGCCGCTCCTGGGCGAACGCCGCCCTTGGTGGGCTGATCCTTTTCGCCGGCTTCTCGCTGTCCTGCTGCGCCGCCGTGTTCTCGGTGCCGGTAGCGGCGGGCGCGCTGGCCGTCGCATTCACGATCATGGTCGCGGGCATCGTCGTCAGGGACGTGCTGTTCGGGGGCCGCGCGTGACCGCCCTTGCCGTCCACCCCGACGCCCCGCTGGGCCTATCGGCCGAAGAGGCCTCGCGCCTGTCGCGCTTCGCCGCCGCACACGACTGGGGCCGTGACGGGCTATCCTTCGTCCACGCCCCCGGCGGGCGCTATGGCCTGGCCGTGAAGGTCCACGCCTCCGAAAGCGACGATTCCTGCCTCGGCGGACACGTCCAGCCGGGCGGCCGATTGATAGGCCGCGACGGCGTCTCCTGGGCGCTGTTCTATGATGCCGCCTCGCTCCGCGCCTGGGCCGGTTACTGAAGAACCGCACGAAAAGGCCGGGCGATGGATCAACGGGAAATCAACGAGGCGATCTTCGCCGAAGTCCAGCGCAAGCCGCAGGACCGGCCGACAATGAACCTCGTGCGCGCGATGGTGCGGAACCAGACCCCCAAACGGCTCGGCGACATTGTTTGTCGACTAGAAGCCGAAGGAATCGAGCGCCACACAACGATGAACGCCGCCTATGACCTGATCGGCCTCGGGCGTCTCATCTGCGACTGGGACGAGCCGATCACTGACGAGACAGTCGTCTCGTGGTGGGTCCATGCGGCGATTGAAGAGGCGTTCGCCCGCCAATCCCGCCGTCGCCGATAAGGGTTTGCTCAAGCAAACGCCCCTGCCCTGCTCCACCCCAAGCGGACGCGGCGGAACTACCCAAAAAGTGTAGCCAGCCGGCCGCGTAAGGCCCCCTGCTGCTGGAAGAAAGAAACCGGACGGGGAAGAGCCTCGGGCTTCAGGCGAAGGCGGTTGCGCCGCGCCAATCAAAGGCGGTCAGCTCGCGAATATCGAGGGCGCTTTGCGGCGCCCTATTCATCTGGTCGCGCAAGTCCAGACCGACGGGCGGGAGTGCGAACTGAACCTCGGCCGTGCCTGTCGCCGTCCATGCGGCAAACGCCATGACGCCGCACATAAGCGCGCGATCTGTGGCGTTAAGGCGGGTTCTCTCGCCCTCGCCGCCGATCAGCGGAAGGTCGATAGGGTTCATGTCGTGATCGAGGCACACGATGACGCGCTCCACGGCAGGCCAGGTGAAGGCCGGGCGTGTGACATCGAGGCCGGGCGTGACGGCGTCCACCCGGCCGCTGTCGTCGGCCAATAGGCGGCCCTGAAGCGTGGTCAGGTCGAGCGCCGCGACCATGCGGCACGGCTGGCCGTAAAGGGTCGCGCCGGCCATCACCGTTTCGTAGCCCTCGCCTACCAAAACAGGGCCGGGGCCGGTCGGAGGCGTCAGCCAGACCGCACCGGGAACGCGGTAGTCGTTGGCGAGCGTGATGTAGGCCGGTCCCCACTTCTTGCGGGCCGGGCTAAGCGCAGCCTTCGACGTGCCGTCGGCGCTCAAGTAGGTGACGTGAACGCCGCCTGTCGGGCCGTGCGGGGTCATCAGAAGCCCGATCATGGCGGGGGCGATCACTGGCGACTTCTGGTCGCCGGAATGGAACGCGCGCGGATGAAACCGGACCATCTTCAGGGCTTCTTCAAGCTGCCAGCCACGGAAGCCACAGGCGCGAAGGTAAGCCTCCACGGGCGTTCCCTTGGCTGGGCGTCCCTCACGCCATAGGCGTTTTGCAAGTTCCGCGCGGAAGCGGATCTTGCGCGCCTCGGCCGCTGCGTCCTCCTGGGCGCGCACGGCCAGTTCGGCGTCGCGCTCGCGACGCTCGGCCGCCGTCATGCCGTCGCCTCGCACGAGACGGATAGCGGCCTCTCGCTCCGTCCCGCCGCGAAGCCGACGTTCGAGGTCGATCACGTCGCAGGGCTTGTCGGCGCACCCGCCGAAGCACATCCATTTCGATTGCGCCTGATTGGTCCAGAACGCCCCGTTCCCAACTGATCCCTTCGACGCATGGCAAAGCGGACACTCACCGCGCCAGCTCTTGCCGTCGCGATACAGTTTCACGCCCGCGACGAGGCCGACGGTTGTCGCGCTGCGGGCGTCTGCGAAGAGGTTGGGATAGTAGCTCACGGCTTAACCGGGCGATCCGACGAGAAGACGCGGGACGACGTGCAGGCCTGGGGCCGCGTCAGGCGGCAGGATCGAAACCGGGGCCTCTGCGACCGCCTGGGCGACGGCCGGGCGCTGGGCGCTGAAGATGCCCTTGCCTAGAAGCTGGGCCTCGGTCCCGGCCGCTGCATACTGGCCCCGCGAATACTCGGCTTCATCGAACGCCCATCCGGCCCGCACCATCAGCTCGGCCAGGTCGCGGCCCCACGGGTCCATGCAGCGGGCGACGATCCGGTCATAGGAGCGATGGCCTGTGTCGAGGCAGACAAGCCGGTGTGTGCCGGCGACGGCGGAAAGAAACGTCATCGCCTTTTCGCCCTGGGGCGTCTGAGGCGAGGGCGTGGTGACGCCCCATAGCTGAACCCGGCGCCCGTTTAGCTCCAGCGTGTCGCCCGACACGATCCCGGCCGTTACGCCGGTCATGGGCGGGCGCGTGACGTTCGGTTCGATGGCGGCTGCGCTTTCGCGCGCCTGGGGGACGAGGGCGAAACAGACGACGACGAAGGCCGCGCCGAAGAGCGCGCCGCCGGTGTTCACTTTTCCTACCTGACGACGGCCCCATGTGGCGAGGTCGGGCAACTTTCTAAGGTCCAGTTTCACAAGGAAATCTCCGCAAAAACGGGAACAGCCCGTTAATCAGTTATGCCACATATTATGTCGAATCCCTGATAAAAAGATAGCCAAAGGCCTATCGTCGTTTTATAGGTGATTTACGGCGGGGCCGTGGGGAGTGACCAAGTGCTTTTAGAGTTGTCGGCAGTCATGGCTCTAGCGCAGCAATGCGCTCCGCAAGTCGCGCCTGAGACAATGGCGGCGGTCGCCCACACCGAAAGCCGGTTTAATCCCTACGCAATCGGCGTGAACCGTAGCGCGGGACTGACACGCCAGCCGCGCAACCGAGAAGAGGCGATAGCCGCCGCCCGCGTTCTGCTTGCGCAGGGAAAGAATATCGACCTCGGCCTAGCACAAATAAACTCGAACAATATGGCGTGGCTGGGCCTCTCGGTCGAAGACGCGTTCGATCCCTGCAAAAGCCTTGCTGCGGGCGCTCGCGTGTTGACCTCCAACTATCGGAGCGTCGTGCAATCGGCGTCGTCGCAGCAACACGCGCTGCGCCTGGCCTTGTCGATGTATAACACCGGAAGCCGCTCGCGCGGGTTCGGCAACGGCTATGTGCGCAAGGTCGAGGACGCCGCCGCCCGTCTGGCTGGCGGGCGCGTGACGACTCGTCTTCCGACTATCCGCATCCAGCAGGAAGAGAGCGCCCCGGCGTCGCCGGTCGAGCTGGCGATGGCCCGCGCCGATCAGGTCGCGGGAGCCGCACCCGCGCCGTCGGCCCCTCCCCCGCCCGCCTGGGACGTATTCGGCAACGCCCGTCAATCCGGCGTCCACGTCTTCGGAGGCGCGGCGCAATGACGGCTAAGCGCGCCCTGGCTGTCGTGGTGGCTGAACCGCAAGGCGTCCTGCGGGAACGCTCGCTGACGACAGACCGTCCGATCAACGGGCGCGTCGTCTCCATAACACTGACCGAAGGACAAGACGGCTGGTATCAAGCTGTCGTCCGCGTCTCGTGGCGTGACGGAACGTATCTGCTGGGTAAGCGCGATACGGATGAAGTCAAACGCTACAAACACCTTTCCGCAATCGTTGAGCGATGCAGGAAAACCTATCGGTTCGATGGGCCGATAATAGTGGAAACCGAAAACGGAAACTCAAAATGACTTGCGCTGACATCACCAAAACCGGACCGGGAGCGGCTAAGCGCCGTATCTCGAACCTTCAGCGGGGCCTTGCCCTCGCGTTCGCCGCGTCGATCATGACGCTGGGCCTTGCCGAACCGGCCGCCGCCCAAGACGTGGAAGGCCTGCTTCAGAACGTCTTGGACATTCTGACCGGCGGCACGGCGCGCCTGCTGGCGATCATCGCCGTGGTGCTGCTGGGTATCTCGGCCATCTTCGGCATCTTCGATTGGCGCAAGATCGGCATGGTGGTGTTCGGCATCATCGTGATTTTCGGCGCTGCCGAGATTGTCTCGAAAATCTCGGGCTGAACCGCGATGGGGGAGACGATCATCTTCGTTGGCGTGGTCAACGCGGCGATGGCCGCCGCGTTCGTCCTGCTGGTCCTCGCGGCCTGCAAATGGACGCGCATCGGGACGCCTAGCTGGTTCGCTTGGCTGGCTGTCCTTCATGCGGAGCTGACCGTCTCCCTCGCCTTCAACTACCATTTCCTCGCCACTGGCGAGGCCCTCGGCCTGGACACGCTGCAAGCCCTCCAAGCCGTGCTGTGGGGGATGCAATGAGCCAGACACGCACCCGCCTGACGGAAGACACGCTGTTCCTGGCCTTCACCCGGCCAGCAATGTTCATGGGCGTCCCCGTCAACGCGATGGTCTTCAATATGATGATTACAGGCTTCGCCTACTTGGCGGGCGGTAGCCTGTTGTTCCTCGGGATCGGGCCGATTGTGCATCTGGTCTTCCGGGAAATCTGCAAGCGCGACCACAATCAATTCGGGGTGCTGTTCGTCTGGATGGACACGAAAGGGCGCGCCCGCAACGGCGGCCTTTGGGGCGGTAGCTCCGTGTCGCCGCTGAAGCTGCACCGCCGCTACGACAAGAAGGATTTTGAATAATGCTGAAGGCCCCGGCGAAGCCGAAGAAGGCTGCGCGCCCCTCGTTGCGCGCCCTGAAAGCGGAGCCTTTGGCGCCCGCTTATTTGCCGTATGCGCGCCACGTCGATGACGAGGTGATCGCGCTCGACACACAGGCCTGCATGGTCATGTTCCGCCTGGACGGATCGTCGTTCGAGACGGCGGACGCGGCCGACATCAATATGTGGCATCAGCGGTTGAACACGACGTGGCGCAACATCGGTGATGAGCGCCTCGCCCTCTGGACGCATATCGTGCGCCGCGAAGATAACTTCTATCCGGCGGGCGACTTCAACTCGGACTTTGCGCGCGGCCTGGACGAGAAGTATCGCCGCCGCGTCACGGGGACGAAGCTCTACATCAATGAGCTATACGTCACCCTCCTGATCCATCCCGGCGCGTCGCCCGCCGACAAGCTGGCGAAGATGGTCGGCGTTAAGACCAAGCCCTCGGCCGAAGCGGAAGCCGGACGGGTCAAGCTGCTGAAGGATAAGGCGCGCGACCTCGCGCAATATCTGGAACGCTACGGCCCGACCCAGCTTCGCGTTTACGACAAGGGCGGCATCGCCTTTTCGGAGCCGATGGAAGCCCTGCAACTGATCCTGACGGGTCAGAAGCGCCGCGTCCCGCTGGTCACGGGCCACCTGGGGAACGCCGCCTACACAAGCCGCCTGATCTTCGGCCGCGAGGCTATCGAAATCCGCGACACGAGCGGGACCGTCTTCGGCGGTATGCTGGGTATCAAGGAATACCCCTCCGTCACGACGCCGGGCCTCTGGAACGACCTCCTGAAGGTCAACTTCCCGTTCGTCTGCACCCAGTCGTTCGCCTTCCTCTCGAAAGCCTCTTCCAAGGCGATCATGGAGCGCAAACAAAACCAGATGACGCAGGCGAAGGACCGCGCCGGCTCCCAAGTCCACGCGATCAACGACGCCCTGGACGAGCTGTTGTCGAACAACTTCGTCATGGGCGATCACTCGTTCTCGCTGCTGGTCTATGGCGACGACATCGCATCGCTGGACGACAATATGTCGGCGGCCCGCGCCAAGCTGGCCGATTCCGGCATGGTGGTCGCGCGCGAAGATCTGGCTATCGAAGGCGCGTTCTGGTCGCAGTTCCCCGGCAACTTCTCAAGGCGGGTGCGGCCGGGCGCGATCACGTCGCGCAACTTCGCGGCCCTGACGCCCTTCCACACCTACCCGTCGGGCCGCGCGCTCGGCAATCACTGGGGCCAGGCCGTCGCCCTGCTGCGCACGTCGGCGCAATCGCCGTATTACTTCAACTTCCACGTCGCGGACCTCGGCCACACCTTCATCTGTGGCCCGTCGGGTTCGGGTAAGACGGTCGTGCAAAACTTCATGCTGGCCCAGCTAGAGAAGCTCGGCGCGCAACAAGTCTTCATCGACAAGGACCGCGGCGCCGACATTTTCGTCAGAGCGTCGGGCGGAACCTATCTGTCGCTGAAGAATGGCGCCCCGACCGGGTTCGCGCCGTTCAAGGCGTTGGAGCTGACGCCGAAAAACGTCGTCTTCCTCACGGCGCTGCTGCGCAAGCTGGTGACGCCGAACGACCGCCCTCTGACGGTGCAAGAAGAGCTGACCATTGCGGACGCGATCAAGGCCCTGGCCCCGATCCCGCAAGAGCAACGGTCCCTGTCGGCCCTGCGCATCCTGCTCGGCCAGCGCGACGCCGAAGGCATCGGCGCACGTCTCGACAAGTGGACGCGTGGCGGCTCGCTCGGCTGGGTCTTGGACAATGACCGTGACGAAGTCGGCCTAGACGCCCGAATCCTCGGCTTCGACATGACGGACTTCCTCGACAATGACGAAGTGCGCCCGCCGATCATGATGTATCTGTTCCACCGGATCGCGGCCCTGGTCGATGGCCGCCGTCTGGTGGTCGATGTCGATGAGTTCTGGAAGGCCCTCGGCGACGAGAGTTTCCGCACCTTGGCGCAAGACGGCCTGAAGACCTATCGTAAGCTGAACGCGATGATGGTGTTCGGGACGCAAAGCCCGGCCGACGTGCTGAAGTCGCCGATTTCGCACACGATCCTCGAACAGTGTCACACGAAAATCTTCATGCCGAACCCCTACGGTTCGGAAGAAGACTATGTGAAGGGCTTTGGCCTGAGCCGCGAAGAGTTCCGGCTGATCCGTGACGAGCTATCGCCCGAGACGCGCCGCTTCCTCGTGAAGCAGGGGCATAATTCCGTTGTCTGCGAGCTGAACCTCGGCGGCCTGGACGACGAGCTGGCCGTGCTTTCCGGCCGGGCGGACACCGTCGAGCTTCTCGACACCATCAGAGCCGATCACGGCGATGACCCGGCCGTTTGGGGGCCGATCTTCCATGCAGAGCGGAAAGGTTTGAAATGAGACTGCGCGTTCTTGGTCTGGTCGCGTGTGCGGCCCTCGTCACGGCGGCACAGCCCGCCACGGCTCAACAAATCGTCCACGATCCTACGTCGCTGGCAAAGCAGCTCGCCGAATATAAAAGCCAACTGACTGAGCTTCGCAGCCAAGTCGAGAATGGCCGGCGGATGATTTCGCAGGGCGAACAACTGTTCGATAGCTTCAACGAGATTTCCAACATCGGCGACCTCGGCCGGGCCTTGGACAATCCGACGCTTCGCCAGTTCATGCCGGAAGACACCCGCGCCCTCGGCCGGGCGATGAACGGTGACTGGGAGGCCCTCGGCCAGGTCGGCGACCGCGCCCTTGCGATCCGTAATGACTCGCGGGCGTGGACACCTGACGGCGAAGGGGCGACCGACGCTGATCGGAGCTATCGCGAAGGCCTTGACCGGCGTGGCAACATGGCGGCGCGAGACATCGCCGTCGGTGAGCATATCGACCAGACGGCATCGAACCGTCTGGAAGGTATCGGCGAGTTGCGCCGCGCCCTGGACACGGCCGATAGCGCGCGCGCCGTCATGGACATTCAGGCCCGCCTTGCGGCCGAAAGCGCCATGATCGCGAACGACAATATGCGCCTTCAGGGCATGGCGATGCGGGCGCAAGCCGAACGCGAGCTTGAAGCGCAACGCTACGAAGAAGAGCAGCAGGCCCGCCGCACGGAACGGCGCCGGTCCTATGAGCGGATTATCGGAGGGCGGTCGCAATGACGCGCCGTCCGGTTCGCCCGATCCTGGCGGCGCTTGTCGCCGCCGGGGTTGCTGTCCTCGGAGCCTGCGAAAAGCCGCCGGTCAAGGATGCGGCCTATTTCGTCGCCAACCCCGACAAGATCGAACCTGAGCTGGTCGGTTGCCGGAATGGCTCAACGGACGCGGAAACCTGCCAGCAGGTAGCCGACGCCCAAACCAAGATCGCGCGCGCCAAACGCCAGGAAGCCTATCGTCAGATGATCGACGGCAAGCCTTCAGGCGCGGCGGCCGAATAGAACCGGAAAGCCTCTTATGTCTGCGGAAATCTTCGGCCCGGCCTATACCTACATCGACGGCAAGCTGGCGATGCTTCTCGGCGAGCGTGTGGGTTCGGTGATGTCGAGCGTCCAGCCGGTCCTTATGACCGCTGTGACGCTCTACGTCGTCCTCTACGGGTATGCGATCCTGCGAGGCTCCATTGATGAGCCGATCATGGATTTCATCATGCGCGCGGTGAAGCTGGTCTTCATCGTCGCCATTGCGACGACGGGGGCCTATAACTCGTTCGTCACCGGGCCTCTGTTCACAGGGTTGCCAAACTGGATCGCCGGGGCCGTCACTGGCGGTTCGACCGGCGGCGCTGGCGCACCATTCGACCAAATGCTGGCGATGGGCCTAAGCACAGGCGAGGCGATTTCCGAGACGGCGACCCCGCTCGACCTCGCCACCAACCTGATCGCGGTTGTCGTCATCATCACTGGCGTTCTGGCTGCGGCCATCGGCTTCGCAATCTTCATGATCGCGAAAGTCGCGCTCGCGCTGCTGGTGACGCTCGGCCCGATCTTTATCGCCTGCCTGGTCTTCGAGCCGACGCGCCGCTTCTTCTACGGCTGGCTTAGCCAGGCCGTAAATTATCTAGTATTGTTCGCACTTATGATCGTCGTCTTCCAGATGATCGTTGACTTCACGTTCGCTCAATACGGCGCTGGCGGCCAAGATCCGATCATCCAAGGGTTCATGTTCATCGCCCTGAGCTTCCTGGGCGTGATCTTCTTCCTGCAAGTCCCGGCCCTCGCGGCGGGTATCGCAGGCGGCGCGGCGGCCGGTCTGAAGGACTTCCAAAACATCGCTTCCAAGGCCCCCAAAATCGGCGGCGGCGGCGGCGGTGGCGGCGGGTCCGGTTCCGGCGGCGGAAGCGTCAGCAAGCGATAACCCCCTCCCCTTTTTTCGCGCCCCAACGGCGCACGACGCCCGGACTCTGTCCGGTTCCAAGATTGGAGCGAACCATGAAACGACTTGTTGCGATTGGCCTGAGTGCTGCGGCGCTCGCCGGTTGCGCCACCGCTGGACCGGAGAATGACGCTCCGATCCCAGCCGATAAGAACCGTCGGCCGATCAACATTTATCCGTCGGTCCTGCCGAACATGGCGACGCCGACGCCCGTCGGATCGCCGTTCGCCTCGGTTCCGCTAACGACCCCGACCGTGGCCGGGCCGATGCCTGTCGCGGTCTTCGCGACGCCCGCCGCGCCTGCGCCCGCCCCGTCGGATGCGGTCGTGCCAGCGATTCAGGCCCCGGCCGTCGAACGCCCGGCCGCTGCGGAAATCGCCCCTCCCCCGCCGCTGCCGGTGATGCCGGCGACGCCCGCGCCCGCCGTGTCGTCAGACGCGGCGGCCGAAGTCATCCAGACGGCCCCGCGCGTCCTGCCGGAGCCTGCCCCTTCACCCGTTTACGAAAGCTGCGAGTAACCCATGCCCGGTATTCCGACACCCGACCTGAAGGCGTATTTCGCGGAAGCGAAAACGTGGGACCAGGACCGAATGAAATCGGCCATGCGGTCGCGCAATCTGGCGTGGATCGTCGCGTCGCTCGGCCTCGTGGCCGGTGTGGCTGGCGTCGCCTCCGTCGCCGCCCTGGCCCCGCTTAAGACGGTCGAACCGTTCGTCGTTCGCGTGAACGAGACGACGGGCGCTGTTGACGTTGCCACGGCCCTGACCGGCGACAAGGCCGTCACCTACAACGAGGCCGTGACGAAATACTTCCTCGCTCAATATGTCCGCACCCGCGAAGGCTGGGTGCCGGCGGCGGCGGAACAGAACTTCAAGCAAGTCTCGTTGATGTCCACCACGGCCGAACAACAACGCTACGGCGTGTTCTTCCGTGGGACGAACCCCGATAGCCCGCAAAATATCCTCGGCCCGTCTGGCGCGGCCGATGTGCGGATTCGGGCGATTAGCTTCGTCAACGACACCGTCGCGAACGTCAGGTTCAACCGAACGACGCGCGTCGCGCAGCAAACGACGTCGGAGGATTGGATTGCAACGATCACCTTCGACTACACGCAAGCGCCGCTTTCTGAGAGCGACCGCCTGCTGAACCCGCTCGGCTTCCAAGTGGTGAGCTACCGGGCCGACCCGGAGACGGTTCAATGAGGAAAGCCCTGCTGCTGGCCGTCGCGACGACGGCCCTCGCCGCCATGACGGCCCCCGCCTTTGCGGAAGTCGTGCCGTCTGCCGTCTCGGCCGACGCGCGTGTTCGCGTTGTCGACTACGACCCCGATAACGTCGTGGCGATCACCGGAGCCTTCCGAACCGCAACACAGGTGATCTTCGCGCCTAACGAACGCATCCTACACGTCGCCCTCGGCGACACGATTGCGTGGGAAGTGGCGGCGCAAGAGAACGTGCTGTTCCTGAAGCCGACGGAGCCGCACGGCGCCACGAACCTGATCGTCTCGACCCGGCGCGGGGATGAGCTGCGGAACTACACGTTCGAGCTGAACGCCCGCCAGGGCGCGACCGGGGCGGCCTCGCCGAATACCTTCTTCCAAGTCCGGTTCCGCTATCCCGACGATGAACGCGCTCGTGCTGACGCGGCAAGGCTGACCCAAGCCGCGCAACAGGCCGCCGCCATCGAGACGAAGATTGTCGATATGGAGCTGGGCCTGGGCGTCTTGGAAGGCGAACGGAACTATGCCTACACCGGCAACGGATCGTCGGCGATCCAGCCGTCCGAGATAAGCGACAATGGCCGGTTCACGGTCATGCGCTTCCCGGCAAATCAGGCGCTCCCCTCGGTCTTCACCGTCACACCTGACGGGACCGAAAGCGTCGTGCCGTTCGACGTGCGCGGCGAGTTTGTGGTCATCCACGCGACCGCCCGTGAGTTCCGGCTTCGCCGGGGCCGCGAAGTGCTGCGTCTCTTCAACGAAGCATACAACCCCTACGGCGTCGCCACCGGGACGAACACCGTCTCGCGCGCCGTTGAACGAACCACTGCGCCGGAGGGCCAGCAATGAGCAACACCGAAAACGATCTGCCTGAAGGCGTCCAGCGCGACCCGATCCGGCCCGAGTTTGAAGACCAGCCCGACGCGGTCGCATGGGATGAGGCGGAAGCCCGTCGCCGCGCCGATCTGGAGGACGAAAGCGCCAACGTCGGCGACCGCGCCATCTCGCCGGTCGGAAGCCGTCTTGCGAATAGCAAGGGCATGAAGATGGCGGGCGTCGCGGCGATGGTGGTCGTCGGCGGCCTCGTGATCGCAATGAACCTGGGCGGCGACGACAAGCCGAAGAAGGAAAAGGAAACCGGCCCCGCTGAGCAAATCGTGGCCTATGAGGCGGCCAAGGGACCGGCGCCGGAAGTCCCGTCGCTGGACGGTGACGCGCAAGATCGCGCCGAGGCCGAAGCGATGCTTCTCGCCGGTCAGTCCCCGGCGTCAGCTTCAGCCTCGACCGATGGTCGCAAGGCTGAAGTCGATCCAGCGATTCAGAAGCGTTACGACGCCCAACGCGCGCCGGTCATGGCGCGCGCGGGTAACTCCTTCAGCGGAATGGGCGGGATGGGCGGCGGCCAGAACGCCGACGCCGGCAACGGAAACGGCGGCGGCCAAACGGGCGTCGTTAGCGCCCTGCTGCGCGGTGCTGGCGGCCAGAACGGCGAGGCCAGCGAGCTAGATCAACTGCGCCAAGGCTCTGCGATCGGTCAATCCCGCGCGCGGATGCTGCCGAACCGCAACTATCTGCTGACGGCCGGGACGCAAATCCCGTGCATCCTGCAGACGGCTATGGACACCTCTACGCCGGGCTTTGTGTCCTGCCTGATTTCGCAGGACGTTTATTCCGACAACGGAAACGTCGTCCTCATGGAGCGCGGAACGCGTGTCCTGGGCGAATATCGCGGCGGCCTGAAGCGCGGCCAAAACCGAATGTTCGTTCTCTGGAACCGGGCCGTGACGCCGAAAGGCGTCTCGATCAATCTGGCCTCGCCTGCGGCCGATACCCTCGGCCGCGCCGGCATGAGCGGCCAGGTCGAAACCTTCTTCTGGGAACGGTTCGGCGGCGCCCTGCTGCTGTCCGTCGTGGATGACGCAGTCGCCGTCGCCGCAAACCGCTATGACGACGCCCGCAACACCGTGCGTCAGCCCTCGGATGCGGCGAGCGTGGCGCTGGAAAACTCGGTCAACATCGCGCCGGTCCTGCGCAAGAACCAAGGAACCGAAGTCAGCATTTTTGCGGCGAACGACTTCGATTTCAGCGGCGTCTATCGTCTGGCGCTGCGATGACCGACACGTCGCTGCTGCTGCACTACCTGAAGCCGCTGCAAGAGCTGCTCGATCAGGACGGCGTCACGGAAGTTGTCGTGAACCGTCCTGGCGAGGTCGGCGTGGAAACGCGCAACGGCTGGCATTGGGTCGATGTGCCTGAGCTGACGATGTCCCACCTTATGACGCTTGCGACGGCTGTCGCGGCGTTCACAAAGCAGGACATCAACGCCACGCACCCGATCTGTTCGACCACCTTGCCGAAAGGCGAGCGATGCCAGGTCGTGATCCCTCCGGCCGTGCCGGAAAATCACGTCTCCTTCACGATCCGCAAGCCGTCTTCCGCCAGCTTCACGCTGGCGGATTTCGAGCGGTCGGGCCTGTTCGAGAAGGTGAAGGTGTCGAGCCTCGAACTAACACCGGACGAGGAAGAGCTTTTGCGGCTGCGGGACGCCGGCCAGTGGGTCGCGTTCTTGGAGCTGGCGGTGAAGTCGCGCCGAAACATCATCATTTCAGGCGCGACCGGATCTGGAAAGACGACGCTGTCGAAGGCGCTCATCAACATGATCCCCGATCATGAGCGGCTCCTGACGATTGAGGATGCGCGCGAGCTGACGATGCCGCATCGCAACGTCGTCAATCTGCTCTACGCCAAGGACGGCCAGGGTCAGGCCAAGACGGGCGCGAAAGAGCTTCTCGAAAGCGGCCTGCGGATGCGGCCTGACCGCATCCTCCTGCAAGAGCTGCGCGACGGGACGGCGTTTTTCTATATGCGCAACGTCAACAGCGGACACCCCGGCTCGATCACGACGGTTCACGCGGACTCGGCCGCGCTCGCGTTCGAGCAACTAACCCTACTCGTAAAAGAGTCCTCGGGCGGCGCTGATCTGGCCCGCGAGGATATTCGAGGCCTTCTCTACACGCTGGTCGATGTCGTCGTTCAGATGAAAAAAGTAGATGGCCAGTTTCGCATGACAGAGGTTGACTATGACCCGCTTCGCAAACGCCAGCGTCCCGCTTAAGTGCGTTTACATAGGCCTGGGCCTCGCGGTCCTGGCCTTTCTTTTTGTCGCGATCTGGACGCTGATCGCCCTCGCGGGCCTCAACGTCCTGGGCGCGGACACCGACTTGATTAAGACGCCGCGTTGGCTCTGGTCCCTTCGCGATAACCCGACGGTCGGCCGCTGGAACGCTATCGGCATGGGCGTCGCGGGCCTCGTGAACCTCGGCGTCCTGCTGGGCGTCATGCTGACGAACAAAACCAATCAGCACGGCGAGGCCCGGTTCGCCAATGAGAGCGAAATCGTCCGCGAAGGGATGCGCGCCAAGAAAGGAATCCTGCTCGGCAAACAGGGCGGGAAGTATCTGACGTTCGGCGGGCCGGAACACGTCATCTGCTACGCCCCGACGCGGGCCGGTAAGGGCGTGGGCGTCGTGATCCCGAACCTGTTCAACTGGGCGGATAGCCTGGTCGTGCTGGACATCAAAAAAGAGAACTGGGCCGCAACGGCGGGCTTCAGGGCCGCGCACGGGCAAAGGGTGGTCATGTTCGACCCGCTGGACCCAGCGGGCCACACCGCCCGGTATAACCCCCTTGGGTTCATCAACCGTGCGAGCGAAATCGACTGCCTGGATGAGCTTCAGAAGATTGCGACGATGCTCTTTCCGACGCCGAAAGACGGCGATCCGTTTTGGGCGGAAGCGGCGCGTTCGGGCTTCATCGGCGTGGGCGCCCTGGTCGCGCAATCGCCCGATCTGCCGTTCACCATCGGCGAAATCTATCGCCAGCTTACGCAGGGCGACCCGAAAAGCCGCCTGACGGCTGTCCTCGCCCGCCGTGAGCTGGAAGGCCCGCCGCTGTCGTCGGGCTGCCGCTCGTCGCTGGGCGACTTCCTGTCGGCCTCGGACAACACGTTCGCCAGCATCAAGCAGACGATCACCTCGCGGATGAGCCTTTGGGTCAACCCGCGCGTCGATGCGGCGACAAGCGCAAGCGACTTCGACTTGCGCGATCTGCGGACGCGTCCGACCTCGATCTATCTCGGGACGACGCCGGACAACATGGACCGCGTCGCGCCGCTCTATAACCTGTTCTTCCAGCAGCTTGTGGACCTGAACACGCGCGAACTGCCCGGCGACGGAAAGCACCCGCTGCAATGCCTCGTGCTGTTGGACGAGTTTGCCCGCCTGGGCCACGCGACGGTCATCGCCAAGGGCTTTTCGTATGTCGCCGGCTACGGCCTGCGGCTGCTGCCGATCATCCAATCACCGTCCCAGCTTCGCGCGGAATATGGACCGGACGTAGCCGACGAAATCATGACGAACTGCGGCGTCGAAATCGTCTTCACGCCCAAGGAGCTGAAGGTGGCGCAAGAGCTGAGCGAACGGCTCGGCTATTTCGACTTCAAGGCGAAGTCGAAGAGCAAGCCGACGATGCTCGCCAGCGGCAAGCGCACCACGACCGTCTCCGACCAGAAGCGGGCGCTCATGCTGCCGCAAGAGTTGATGCAGATGGATCGCGGCAAGCTGCTCGTGCTGCGCGGCGGGATTCCTGCGATCCAAGGCGACAAAATCCTGTCCTACAAGGACAAGGATTTTACCCGACGCGGCAAGCCAGCCCCGGCGATCAAGCCGATGGCAGGCCTTCCCCCCGCCCCGCCGTCCGGTGTGGGCGCGGTCGCGGCCCTTCAGGCGCAAGTCGCCTCTATGGCGGCCAGCATCGAGCAAATCCGCCAGGTCATCGTCGTGGAACGCCGGATGACGGTCGAAGAGGCTGCGGGAGAGGCCCCGCTAGACCTCGCGATGGTCACGATGACTCTGGACGACCGCGACATCGAGCTACCGCCGCTGGACGCGCCCGAGACGGACTTCGACGACTGGGTCGGCCGCTTCGTGGACGCCTCTTTCACACCCGCTAACGAAATCACCCACGCGTAAGGACTGAAGCTATGGAAACCCGCGATCTACCCGCCTCGTTCGTCCGTCACTGGGAGGCCCTCGCGACTGCGGCGGGCGCCACCCCGGAAGTCGGCGGGCGCCTTGCCTCATTCGTCGCGCGCCTGGGCGTCGAAGTTGAACGCGCCGGCATCGATGTCACCGAACCCAGTTTCAGGTCAAAGGACTATGAAGCGCCTGTGATGGAGTCGCCGACGCTGCGCGCTATGCAGTCGGAAATCGTCGCCTTTGCCGCCGAAAACCCGCGACACCCTATGCTGGCCTCGGCCGCGATTGACGCCGCTGTCGGCCCCCATCTGGTCGGTGAGCTGTTCCGGCCGGAGAACGCCCCGTCGCTGGACACGACCCGGCAACTGGTCGGCGCGCTTGAGCGGACTATGCGGATTGAAGGGACGGCGATCAGCCCGAACGACCCTGAGCTGACACGCTATCTCCCTGTCGGCGCGGTCGCGGACCTGAAGGAAGTCATGACGGCTCTTGGCCTGTCGGAAACACAACAAGTGGCCGCCCTCGACCTGGGCGGCCGGGTGCATGATGCGTCTATCGCGATGATGAACGACGCCGGCACAGTTCAGCGGAGCATGGAGCGCCCGCTTGATGAGCTGCGCGAATACGCCCTTCAGGGCGAACCCCAACGGGTCGCGGCGTCCTATGTGCTGAACCTCGCCAACCTGCCGGAAACCGACTGGGCCGGGACGGGCGTCCGGCCGGGCTGGGCGCTGAGCGCCGAAGAGACGGCCAAGCGGATCGAGGACACGCGCGACCAACTGCGGGCTGAAGGCAAGCTAAGCGAGCTGACCGGCCATCCAACCGCGCAAGACATCGACACGCAGGCGCGCCGTGAGGCGGCGGCGGAACTTGCGGATGAGAGGGACCGGCTTGCTGAGCCTGGCCGCGACCGCGCCGCCTCGGCCGACGAAGAGCGCACGATAAGCCCCGTGTTCGAGCGCGAGGCGGATAGGGCGCCGGATTCGGGAGAGCGCCCGCAAGCCGACGCCGAACGCCCGGCCGATCCTGAGCGCCCGGCCGACGCCGAACGCCCGGCGAACGGCGAACGCGAAGAGCCGGCGGCCGAACCGGCGAAGGGCGACGCAGCCAAGGATAAGCCCGCCGCCTTTTCGGTCGAAAAGGGCGACGTGCCGGATGCCCTGCGCGCCCGCTACCTGATCGAGGCCGACAGGCTGGGCGGCGACGTGCGGTTCTACACCGACGCCAAAAGCACAGAGCCGGCCTTCAAGGACTCGGGCGCTAAGCTGGTCACACGCGAAACGAATAGCGCCATCGTCAGCGATATGGTCGCCACCGCCGTTCATCGGGGCTGGTCCGAAATCAAGGTGACGGGCGAACCGGAGTTCAAACGGCAAGTCTGGATGGAAGCCAGCCTTAAGGGCTTGGACGTAGTGGGCTTCAAGCCGACGGAACGCGACAAGCAAGAGTTGGAAAAGCTGCTGGACGCGCGCGACGGCCGATCCATCGAACCGGCCCGCGACCGTAGCCAGACCCAAGGCGGCCAAGATCGTCAGGAAGGCCAAAACGCGGGCCGTGGAGACGCCTCGGAGAAGTCGGCCGCCCCACACCGCCCCGACTTCGACAAGGGCGTGAGCGGCGTTCTCGTGGAAACCGGCTCCGCACCCTATAAGCACGATCCCAAAAACGAGGCCTCGGCCTTCATCGTTCTCGAAACGGCACCCGGCCAAAAGACGGAAGTGTGGGGCGTCGGCCTGCCTGACGCCCTGAAGCGTGGCAACGTCGAAGTCGGCGACACGGTCAACGTGCGCCGCGACGGGACGGAAATCGTGCAAAAGACCGTCCAGACGAAAGACGAGAAGACCGGCGAAACCCGGCCTGAAGTCAAGGACGTGCCGCGTAACCGCTGGGAAGTGACGGCCGAACGGTTCCGTGAGGCATCCCCGGCGGAAGCCGCGCGCGATCCGGCGACACGCGAAGCGCAATCGACGCTGAAGGTGATCGAAACGGCGTTGACCGAACGGGTGACGGATAAGGGCCTGCGCGACAAGCTGCTGAGCGTCGCCAAGGAGCATATCGCCTCGAAACTGGCGACGGGCGGGACGTTCAAGGAAACGCGGGTTCGCGAGACGATGCGGAAAGACCCGACACCCAAGAACCAACGCAACGTCGCGAGGACGACGCAGCGGACGGAGGACAAGAAGCGGTCGGCCGACACGAGAACGACGAAGGCCGCCGCCTCCAAGGCCGCAAAGGTGGCAGAGAAGCAGGACGACAAGGGCAAGGTGCGCAAGAACCCCGAACGGTCGCGGTCGCGCTGATCCCCGAAAGTGTTTGCTTGAGCAAACGACTGAGGCCCCCGGTTCCGCCGGGGGCCTTTTTCATTCTTGCATGACGTAGGCCTGGCCGGTGTCGCCGCACACGAGGTTCAGATGAGGGCGGCCCCACACCGCTGCGCCGTTCGCCGGGCAAACATACTTCACGCGCGTTGGCTTCTTCTCGCGGGCCTCCCCGCCGAAGACGAGGGATTGCGTCGCCAGCTCGGCGACTGACACGCCCCCTCCCCTGCTGCTGGGCGCGACATAACGGTCAACCCAAGTCAGGCGGAAAGACCGCGTCGCGAGGGCCTCGTAGGCGGCCAGGAACGGGCCTCCTTCTATCGGGTAGTCCGAGATCCTTTGACCCGTGGTCTTGCCCCCTGGGCCGCCCGTGTCGGTCGGCATAAGGCCTATCTCGATCATCTTTTCCGCCCACTCGCGGTTATGATAGCGGCCTCGGCCGGGCGATCCGTAGTGCGCCTGCCAAAGGTGAACCATTTCGTGCGCGACCGTCTGGAAGACTTCGCGGAGGCCGTGAGACGCGAAGTAAGCAGGGTTCAGCGCGATTTCGTCGGTGAAGTCCCCTCCCCCGTCGCTGGCGACAAACCGACGATGGGAGAAGTAGCCCATCGTCTGCTTTTCCCGCTGAAGCGTCATCAGGCAGGGCTTCAGCGAGCCGCCGAATAGGCGCTCGTTGAGCGTGTCGAAAATCTGCTGAAGCTCGGCGTAGGTGGTCACGGTCGGTGTCATGCGACCATTGTATTGCACAATACAAAAGGGTTTGAACAGGTCCGATTATCAGTTATACCTGATAACGAAATCGGGGCCGGGTGGCCTGATTATCGGAGGGAAAAATGACAGACCAAACCGAAGAAGCGGCCTCGGCCTGGGACGGCTTGACCGATCAGGACGTGGTCGAAGTCACGCTGAAGGATGGCGCGATCCTGACCGGATCGTTGATGCGCGTCGCCGGCATGACCTTTCTGACCTATCAAAAGCCGGGCGCCCTAATGGGTAGCTCGCACGGCCCGATTGACCCCGACGGCGTCGAGGCCGTGCGGCTGGTCAAGGCCTGGTCCGCGATCAAGGCCGAACGCTTCGCAGCTCTGCGGGGCGAACGGTTCCCCGGCCCCGCGCCGCGCCTCGCCCTGGACTATGAATATCGCCTCGAACGACTGGCCCGCGCTCTCGCCTCGGAACCCGACGCCGCCCGCGCCGATCAGCTCCGACGCCAGTTCGATGACACGGCCGACGAAATCGCGCTGAGCCAAGCGAAACGCGCGTGGATGCGCGCGGCCGGTCGATGGGCGCTGAAGTCGAACGCGCCTCCGACGATGGAAGACCTCTGGTTCGCCGAAGTCGCCTCGCCAAGCCTTATGACGCGCCCTCGCCCTCAAGACTTCGACCCCGACCCCACGGTTCGCCGTCGCCGCTTCCCCCTGCCCGATCAGGTGATGCGCGACCCGGCCTCGGTGCCTAACCGCCTCAAGGCCCTGCGCGCTGCCGGGCTGAAGGCGCGCGTCCAGTTAGCGGGCGATCCGCTTTGGGACCGGGCCGTGATCCAGATTGATCTAGCCAACGGACGCGACGGCCGGTTCATGGCCGCTGCGCGTCGCGTCAACCGCGTGACCCACTGGAAACTGAGCTGGGGCGGCAACTTCAACCCGACGGCCGACCGTAAACGGCATAAGGCGATGGCCTCCGAGGCCTATGCGACCCTGAAGGCGATCTTTGCTGAAGCGGTCCCCTCTCCTGCCCTTGCGATGGCCGTATGAGCGCCGCCCTGCTGATCTGCGCCGTCCTGACGATGTCGGACGGAGACTCGGGACGATGCCGCTCGGCCGACGGCGAAACGGTCCGTGTGCGGCTGTTGAGTGTGGAAGCGGGCGAAGTCGCCCCCTTCACCCGATGCCGGTCCCAGCCGGGGATTTGGGCCTGCTCGCCCATCGCCCGAACGACGGGGCCTGTCGCCGCGCGTCTCGCCCACGAGCTGACCGCAAACGGCGCGCGCTGCGCTGTCACCGGCCGTGACCGATACGGACGCCTCGTCGCGATCTGCACAGTCGCGGCCGGCGACCTCGGCCGCCTCATGGTCCGTGCGGGACTGGCCCGCAATGAACCCCGATACGGAAACCGCTACGCGGACGAAGAACGCGCCGCTCGCCTCGAACGAAAAGGAATCTGGCGATGAGACTACCCTTTAGAAAACCCGCGACGCTGGACCCCGCCACAGGCCGCCCTTTCGGCGATCACGGCACGGCCGACGACGCCTTGGCGTTTGTGCTGGACAACGCAGGCGACGACATCGAGGCGCTTTCCTTCCTCCGCTACTGGGACGCCGGCGACGTTCGCGCCTGGCCGACCTTCTATCCGTGGCTCGCTGCGCGTGAGAACGCCCGGCCCGCCCTGACCCCGGCCGAACGCTACAGGACGTTGAACCGGACGTTCCTAGCCTCGGCCGCTGCCACAGTGGCGACGCTATACTGGGCCAGGATCGGCGGCCCGGTCTGGCCCTTCCTTATCAGCACCGCCTTTTGCGTCGTGGCCTATGTCGCGTCGGAGCTGGCGCGCCGAAAAGCCGAACAACCGCACCGCCGCGCACGAACGGAAGCCGCCGCATGATGACCAAGACCCGTAACCCGCTTTCACGCGTCAATACACGCTCGACCCGCCTCGTGTCGGTCTGGCTCGTCGCTGCGCCCTTTGCCTTGGCCTTCTACGGTCTAAGCCAGGTGATGCCAGCGACCGCGTTCATAGCCCTGCCCCTTGCGACGATCTGCCAAGGTATCGCAGCGGTGATCTTTGCGACCCTGTTCTATCGGGCAATCGTCCCCTGCCCGGTCTGCAAATACGGCCAGAACGCCGCCTCGGCGGATGCCTGGACCTGCCCGCATTGCAAGATCGGGTTCAAAGCGGCGGACCCCGCACCTGAAATCAAAGCCAAACGCGACGACGCGGGGCCTTGGGAATGACCGCCACACCGCAAGCCCCGTCGAACGTCGTTGCTCTTCGGCGCGACCCGGTTCGCCAGGCCAAGGCCGAAAGCGCGAACGCCCGTCGCCGCATCCGAGAGGCGCGTCTTCAACGCGGCTGGACGACACAAGACCTGGGCGACCAAATCGGACTGCCGGCGGCTTACGTCGAGGCGTTCGAGGCCGGGCAGACGAATCCAACCCTTGAAATCGTCTGCCACTTCGCCGCCCTGCTGGGTAAGTCGCTCCACGACCTGACCGCCCCCTGACCCTCGCCAAGCCAAAAGTGTTTGCTCAAGCAAACACTCCTACCGCCCGCGCCCCCGGTCCTTCGTTGGACCGGGGGTTTCGGTTTGCGGCCCTTCGTCCCGCCCCCTGCCCTCTGTAGCCCGCGCCGCCTGCTGTCGCGCGTAGGCCTCGCGAAGCTCGCGGGCCATCGAAAGGCGCTGGCTGTCAGGCTGCGGCATCGAGCGCACAAACTGCTCAAGCCGCTTCGCCAACGCCTGATCCTCGGGAGACTTGGACGCGGCCAAGTCTTTCGCCTCGCGCAAATAGATCGAGCGGATTTCCTTCTGGCGCGCCACGCTCGCGGCCTCCCACGGACGTAGGTCGTTGTCGCGGCCGAACGCTGCACGACCGGCCTCGATCCGCGCCTGACGCAGGACGTTGGGCGCGGCGCCCTTCTCGACCATCTTTCGGATCGGCGTCTTCTGCGGCTTCAGCGTGACGCCACGCGCCCGCCTGGGTGTTGCCTCGGCCGCGACGCCGCGATCCCTTAGCTTCTGCGCGAAGGTCTGACGCCACTGTTCCAAGTCCGCTTTACGCGGGTTCAACCGCTGCCGGTCGTCGCCGACCGGACGAACGGTTAGGTGAACGTGCGGGTGCTTGGTGTCGCCGTGGTAGGCGAAGGCATACTCGAAACGGTCCTCGAACGTCTCGCGCGCGAAGGCCCGAACGGCATCCGTGACCTTGGCCGGGTCGGTGCCGGGCGGCATCGAGAGCATGACGTTGACCGAATACGGGCTGCTCGCCCTGTGGCGCGCATCGGCCTCGACCTCGGCCGCCCATCCATCGCCGTAGTCGTGGATCGACCCACGACCGAGAAGCAAACTGCCGTCCCGCGTCTCAAGGGGGACTTCGCCGTTGCGGGAGATATATTCCAGATGCGCCCGCAAATGCCCGGCGTCCTTGGTGCGGCTCGTCACCTTGACCATCACCTCGGGGGCCTTGGTGACGACCCGCGCAAGACGGGCCTTCGCTGCCGGCGACGCGCTGCGCGCGCCAGACCCGCCCTTTGGGCCGCCGCCTGATAGAACCGGCCTCTCGCGCTTGCCGCGCCTGGGCGCTGGCGGCGCGAAAGCGTCCTGGAAACCCTTCGTCGGCTTGAAGTCGGTCATTCGCGGCCAGCCCAATAATCGACGTTGCCTTTGAAGGCCCGACGTAGGCCCTGGACAAGCTCACGGATCTCCGCGCGCGCCGCCTCTACGGACGCGACCTCGGCGTTCAACACGGTCCCCTCAAGAACCGCCGTGTTCAGCGCGCGGGCGATCTGGTTGAGGTTGACGCCGATCCGGTTCAGCTCGCGGTGCGTCATCATGTAGGCGTGGCCGTCGTCCTCATTCAGCGTCGGCCGTCCCAGCAGACGCGCCCGGACGACCGCCGTTAGCCAGGTCGTGCGACGGACGCCGCGCGCGCGTGACACGGCCTCCAGCGCGGCCAGCTCGTCCGGTTTCAGCCTGACGGTCAGCTTGTCGCTTTTGCCGCGCGTAGCCCAAGCCGCGTCTTCGACAACATCGGCTGCACCGCCGTCAGCGAGGTATCGCTCTACGAAGCGTCGAAGGACTTTCGACCGGCCGCCCCCGCCTGCGGCCAGAGCGTCGAAACGGGCGGCCAAATCATCGGGAACGCGGAAAATCAAAAGGGCCATCTGGTCCGATTTGTAATACATTGCTGGCGCTAAGCCTATCCTGCCCTAGACCCTATCACCCTCGAATCTGCCTTCAAAACGCTAAAGCTGGGACCGACGCCGGAGCGCGAAATTACCGGACGGCGAAGAGGGCGTGTGCGGGGGAAGCGGGAGGGGTGGTGCCGGTTCTCGACGCTGAAAAGGCCAGGTCACAACGCAGCGGATGGCGGCGGAACTGACCATCAAGTGAAGCCGACAGAAGCGGTGAGGGCGGCCAGGTGATCGAGGCGGCCAAGGCTCTAACCCCGCGCCCGGTCCTGCGACACAAAAAGGGGCCGAAGCCCCGCTCTTACATCAGGCCCTTCATCGTGAGGCTGACGTAGCCTGTCCGGCCGATGATGATGTGGTCGTGGACTTTGATGTCGAGGGCCTTCGCGGCTTCCTTGATCTTCTTCGTCATTGCGATGTCGGCCTGAGACGGGGCCGGATCGCCTGACGGGTGCTGGTGGCTGAGAATGATGTTCGCCGCCGAAAGCTCCAAGGCCCGGCGCATGATCTGGCGCGGATAGACCGGGCAATGGTCGATGGTTCCCTCGGACATCACCTCGTCTCGGATCAGCCGGTTCTTGTGATCCAGAAACAGGACGACGAACCGTTCGCGGGTTTCCTCGGCCATTCGGAGCCGAAGGTAATCAACCACGGCGTCGAAGCGCGTTAGGACGGGCTGCGTCTCGATGCTGGTCCGCGACAAGCGGGCGGCCAGCTCGCGCGCTATCCGAAGATCGAGGAAGCCTTCGCGGTCGATGCCGGCCCGTGCGGTGGCCTCGCCCTCGCTCGCTGCCATAGCCTTCGCCAGGGTGCCGAACTCCTTCAGCAGCAGGCCAGCGGTAGCCGCGCCGCCTGTGTGCCGCAACGCCAAGGCCAGCAGGGACGTATCGTCCATCTGGTCGAGCGGTTGCGAGCGGGCGCTTTCGGCCAGGCTGCGATCCCACAGCCGAACGGCCTCGGCCGCTGGGAGACGGTCGGGGAGGGCGAAAAGCATCGGCGCCTCGGCCATGCCCGTGTTCTTGGCGCTGCGGGTGCGTGTGGTGGTCTTTTGCATAGGAAGCTCCATTGAGCCGGTCCCAACGACCGGCGTTAGAGCCTCGGGTGACGAGTGGGCGCCCGGCAGTCACCGGAGGGCGCGGCCCTTGCCGCGACCGAAGGGAAACGGCGAAGCCGTTGACTTCCGGGCTCTCGTGACACGATGCGAAGACGACGTGTCGCTTCTCTCATTCCGGCAGGCCGTCGGCGCGCCCATAGGGTGCGCCGCCCGATAGGGAGGCCGTCGCCGGTCGCACCGTCTGACGCGACAGGCGCAAGTCGCCCGCTAGGCCGAAGGCCAGCGACGCGACCAAGCCGGGGAGCGGCCCCGCTCTGACCGTAGGCAGGCCGTCGGCGCGCCCGCAAGGCGCGTCGCCCGATAGGGAAGGCCGTCGCCGGCACACCGCCACAGCGTAGCGCGACGGGACGCCCCGGCCGAAGGCCGTCGGCGGACCTGGGAGCGATGCGGCCCAGCCCTACAAGTAGCCGGGCAACCGCGCGCCTCGCGCTGCGGTCGGCGGACCCTGAAGGCCCTTCCAGCGACACAGCAGAAGGCCCGCCGGGGGAACCGGCGGGCCTGGTGGGGAGGATCAGTCCTCCTTGGCCTTGCGACGCTCGGGCGCCCAGTTCTTCACCAAGTGACCGGCGTAACGGTCGTTGCAGACGAGTGAGGGGGCGCGACGGACCTCGCCCGTGTCCTTCGTGGCCCATTCGGCGATGTCCACGCTGCACCGAACCTCGATGCCGTCGCCCTGCTTCAGCTCCTTCAGGCGTTTGATGGCGGAAGGCAGGAACACCGCGACATTGTTCCGCTGCGGCTCGCGCTTGTGCCAGACGCCCGCGCCGTCCTTGTAGTCGGGGCGATTGGTCAGGATGAAGATGTTTGCGACTTCATGACCCTGGCCCGTGGTGGCGAACGTCGGATCGACGCCCAGGTGGCCCTTCAGGATGACGGAGTTGTTCGTGTTAGCCATCGTCTTTTCACCTTCTGCATAGCCAGCCAGGTTATCCGGCTGGGACGCGGTCAATGCCGCGATCACGGGGCGAAGCAGGGTGAGGGGATAGGGACGGCTGCACCCGAAGGGCCGCACGAAGTAGCGGTAAGGCGAAGCCGTTGCGGACGGCCTGACCGAACCCATAGTCCCCGTGAATTGATCGCGCTTGAACAGCGTCCGGACTGACCCCGCGACCTTGTCAGTTGGTGAAGGATGGCAGGAACCGGACGGGGAAGGGGAGGGGCCTCCGTCGCTACGTCTGTCGTCTGGTTAGGGTCAACAGTGTTTGCTCAAGCAAACGATCAACGCTCACGGTCGGGGACGCGAGGGGGCTTCACCGCATCAACGGTCGCAGGAACAATCTCACGGCCCTGCCTGAAGTTGTCCGCGATCTGCTGACGCGCGGCTTCGACCTGACGTTCGGATTTGGCCGGGTCGTTGGGGTGGCGATTGGCTGCTGCGGCGCGGACCAAGTCGAGCTGCGCCCAAGCGTCTCGGAAGGCCGGGACATCGCTCGTGAGCGCCTGGGCGCGTGAGAGGCTTAGGAAGTGCGCGGCCTTAGCCGCGTCGGCCGCTTTTAGAACAGGCGCTTGTTCAGCGCCTCGCGGGCCTTCGGATCGGTCGCCAGGGTCACGCCCGATTGCTGAAAGCGATCCAGCCACGCCTCTGTCGAGGGCGCGAGGGGCTTCGCCGATGGCTTGGCGATAGCAGTCTTCGGTGATGCTGCCCGCGCGGCGGTGTTGTTCGAGCGCGGCTTGGAGACGAAGTGCGACAGACCCATTTGAAAGTTCCTTTTCGATTTCAAGAATACCGCGTTTGCCTTCTAACGCCAATGGGCGCGCCTGGTCGCGAACGTCCATGACCCTAATGTCGATGCGCGATCCGAAATCCCGGTCGAGGCGCTTCAGCGCATCGGCCAAGCCTTCCTGTATCGACGCCATCACATTGATGCTGGCCCCACGGCCGACTGTGTCGAACCGAGTGAAGGTGTTCTGCAAGGCCGTTTCGGGCCGTGGAAGGACCGCCAGGATGAGCGGGCGCAAGCCCGCATCCAACGCGCCGCCTACCTTGGCGCGCGTGGCGTCAGGCGAGTTAAGCTGGCCCTCATAGACGAGTTGGAAACTCGGCGAGAGGTCGCCCGCCTGAAGCACACGCGAGGTCTTCCCAGCGCCCGGCATCCCAGTCAGGAAAACCGCCGTGTCGCGCTCGCTCGGGCGCGCGGCGGCGAGCGTTCGCCGAAACTGCTCGGCGGCGAGAACGGCGGCCGGGTTGTGAACGGGCGCGTTATAGCGTCCGCGCGCCTCGCGCGACGCGGCGTAGTCGGCGAAGGTTTCCTTCATGAGGTCGGTGCAAACGTATCGACCGCCGAAGGACTCGGGGTGCGCGACGTAGGCGCGCAAAAACCGTTCGGGGTCGGCCTTCGCCTGATCGGCGGCGCGCGCCTGGACATCGGAACGGTCGGCTTCGGCGAAGACGCGTAGGGTGATGGGTTCGAGCAAGATCAGTCCAGACGTTCAAAGCGGGGACGCCCGCCGAAGGGATGCGGCGCAGCCGTCCCAAGATAGCGGTCGTTCCACGGCGACGGCCCTTGCCGGGCGACATCAACCGGAGCCTTCGCCCCTTTCGCGAGCTTGCGAGCAATGTTCTTCGCCGCCGTCGCATCGGTGCAAGTGAAGGCCTGCACGTCCACCGGATCGGCGCTCACGTCGCCGTCCTCGGTCGCTGCATAGACGTGAAACTCATAGGCCATCATGGGCGCGAACCCTCCGTGCCTGGGCGCTTCGTCATCAGCTCGAACAAAAGCCCGATGCCGGCGACGCCGATCAGCCACGGCCGAAGCTGGGCCGAAAGGATGGTCAAGGAAGCCTGCAAGGCCTCGGGCAAAGCGGTTTCTTCGGCGAGGTAGTAGGGCAGGGTTGCGGCGATGAGCGCCAGGAAGGCGAAACCGCCGATCCTGACGGCCCACCAAACCCGGAACATGAGCGGGGCGACGATCATCGCCGCCGCGCATATTGCGTAAACGGTGAGCATCAGAGCGCCCCCCAACGCGTCACCACGGCGTTGATGTCGTCGGCGTAGCCCATCTGATCGAAATAGATCGGGCCTCCCTCGTATTCGACAAAGAACTTCAGCACGGCCAGCACGTCACGGCCGATGTCGCGGTCGAGCGCGAACAAGTCGGTCGGGTCGAAGGCTCCGAGGTCGCCCGCGTTCCAGCAGGACATGAGGAACTTGGCGACACGCTGCGCCTGGCCGGTGTCGCTCTCGGCGACGGCGAAAAGGCGCGTCAGCGCGAGGTCGCAAGACGGGCGTCCCTGCGCTAGCGTCGAAGTGTTTGCTTGAGCAAACGGGACGACTTCACCTGACGGGGCAGGGGAGGGGGCAGGAGCGGCAACGACCGGCTTAGGGGCCGACGGTGCTGGGGAGGCCGTTGGAGCCGCCACAGGAGCCACAGGAGGCGCTTTCACAGGTGTTGGGGCGCTAGGGGGCGCGGAAGGCGTCGAGGGCGCTTCAGCGGCCAGCGACGGGGCTTCCTGAGCCTCCGCGGTCGATGGCGAAGCCGGGACCGGGGCGCTGGGTGCGTCCTTCGCCGCCTCGGTGTTGCCCTTCAGCATTTGCGCGAACGACCGGGCTTGAACCTGCGTGATCGCGTCCGCGCCGTTTTCGTCGACGAAACCCATCGTGGCCTTGGCGTCGATCTTATAGGCGGCGAGAAGCTCGGCGAGGGTGCGCGGGCCTAGACCGCCGGCAACTGCGGCCAGGTCGTCGGGAAGGTCTGCAATCGCGATCAGGTGCGAAACGTGCGCCTTCTGCTTGCCAAGGCGGCGAGCGATTTCGGCGGGCTTCTGGCCTCGCGCGATCAGCTTCTTGACGAAGTTCGCCATCTGCAAGGTGCTAAGGCCCTCGCGCTGCTCGTTCTCGATCACCTGATCGTAAAGGTGGTCTTCTTCGGTCCCGTCGCCCTCTTTGACAATCGCCGGGATGGTGGGGAGGCCTGCCAGAAGAGACGCGCGATAGCGCCGATGGCCGAACCGGATCACATAAACGCCGGACGCGTCGCGCGGGCGAACCGTGATGGGCTGCAAGACGCCGCGATCCTTGACCGTCTCGGCCAGCTCGGCGAGGGCCTCTTTTGCCTTGGGCGTGTCGAGGTCGTCTCGCGGCTGGTCTGGATCTTCGCGAACCTCGCTCAAGGGCAGGGCGAGAACCTCAATCCCGCCGTCTGACGTCAAATCCGAAAGGGATAGAGCAAAGGCGTCGGTCATGCTGCGCGCTCCTGGGCGGTCTTATCCATGCGATCCTTGACGCGGCCTATGATGGCGCGAAGCTCCTTACCGGCCTCGCGCTGGGCGCTGCTGGGAAGCGTCCAGACCGGAGCCTTGGCGGCCATCGCCTGCGCGTAACCTTGGCGCTGGGTCACAACGCCCTCGAACATGAGCGATCCGGCGGAAGCGAACAGCTTCTGAAGGTTGGCTTTCTGGTGGGGCGAGTTGCTCTGATAGCGCGAGGCCAGCAAGCCCATGAAATCAACCTTACGGCCGCCGCGCACCTTGTTCTCGACGGTTGCCACGTTCTTGCGAAGGTCCGTGACGCCGTCGATAGCGAACATTTCGAGGTCAACTGGCGAAAGCAGATGGTCAGCGACCATCAGGGCCGCATAGTTGCGCCAGCCCCACGATGGCGGCGTGTCGATCACGACATAGTCGAAGCGATCGGCAAGCGCCTTGAACCGTGGCCCTGCTGCGGGAACGTGTTCCATCTGAACATGAATAAGCTGGGGGTCGGCCCGAAAGACCGTGATGCCTGGGGCGGACGGCGCGGCCGGGTAATCTGGCCCATAGAAAAGGGCGCTCGCCAAGCCGCCGTCGTGACCTCCCGAAAGCACCTTAGAGGCGTTGCCTTGCGGGTCGAAATCGAAGACGGCGACGCGCGCGCCTTCGGCCTCGGCCAGAAACCACGCCAGATGACAGGCGAGCATGGTCTTTCCGACGCCGCCTTTCTGGTTGTTGACTACGAGGGTTCTCATCCCTGCTTCCTCTTGTCGTCTAGATCGTCGTCGGAGACGGCGAATCCGAAGGATTTAAGCGCGCGCATCATTATGGCGCGAACGGTTGTGTCTTCATCGGAGGCGCGCTTACGCACGGCCTCCCAAAGGGCGGGGTCGGCGTGAAAGTTGACCGCCTTTGGCTTCTGATCTTTTTGCACCTGTCCTTAGTCCCGATACTGGTCGCGGCGGGTCCGACGGATCAGCTCGTCACGGCTTGCGTCCGGGTTTGACCGGAACAGGCTGAGGAACACAGCCAGGACGACGAACGACCCGAAAAACACCAAAACGGCTTGAGCGGCTTGCATAACGGAGGCTCCAATCTAGCGACTTGCAACACCTCTTTACCTCAAGAAGTCTAGAACAGGTCGCGAACAAAAACAAAGGAAAACGTATCAGCTATTCCAGATAATCGACTTAGACCGTTTGCTTGAGCAAACACTCGGAGGGGACCAAACGGGGCTAAATGTCCTCGCTCTCGTCCGGTGAACAGGTCGTCCCGCAACTGGGGCAGTCGTCGTCAACGATGCAAGTCCAGGTGTCCGACCACGTCTCGCCGCACGGACACTCATAGTGATTGCGGAACGTGTGGGCCGCGAATAGCTCGGCTAGATCGTCCATCGGGCTTTCCTTCTCTTCGTCTGGCTGGGTTCAGCCCTCGCCTGAACCCTTGCCTCGTGGCGAACAGCGAGGGGGTTAGGGGGCCAACCGTGAATCGGCGGGACTGGGTGCGGGCGTAGGGAGCGGAGCGAGCGAGCCTCGGCCCGCCTTATTCCGGTTGCTGGGAAGGGGGACCGGAGTCCCCCGTCCCTCGATCTGCTAGTGTGAAAAGTTGCGAGCGAAGCGAGCGCCGTAGCGCGGAGGCCCCGGCCTTCGCGCCCCTTCAGACGCGGAGGCCGGGCCGACGCCATCAAGCCCCCCTGATCGGAATGGTAACTAGGCAAGTGTTGATGTTCGTTCCGACACTGGCGAACGACCCGGCCGGAAGATCGCTGATCCGACCGCCCGCGCTCTCGACAAGGTCGCGGAAAGCCGTCGTCGCGGCGTCTTCGTGGAAGGCGACGCCCGCTGCCATGATCGCCACCAGACGCCCGCCCGGTGCGACAAAGCCTAGCGCGTGGCGCACATGGTCAAGGTCGCGCTTGCCGTCGAAGGGCGGGTTCATGATGACGCGGTCGAACTTGCCGATCACCTGGGGCGACAACTGCATGAAGTCATCGTTCACGACGCGCCCTAGTCGGCCGCTCTCGGAAAGGCCGACGCAAAGCGCCCGCTGGATTTCAACGGCTGTGACGTGCGCGCCCTTGGCCGCTGCGCGATAGGCTAGAGCGCCGGTCCCTGCGCTCGGCTCTAGGACGGTCTGCCCGCGCGAGAGGCGGGCTTCCTCCATGACGCGTTCGGCCAGGTCGTCGGGTGTCGGGAAAAAGCTGAAGCCGTCCACGGCCGAACGGGCGACAGGCGCGCCGGTCCTGGCCGCCGTCGAACCCGCGCCAAGCGTGGCGCCGTAGTAGGCGGCTAACTGCTCGTTGACGCGGTCGATCAGGTCATCGCGCAAAAGCCAGACGTGCGCGTTCCCGTTCTTGAAGACCCGAACGCGGAAATAGTCGTCTGCAACCTCGAACGCTGGGCGCTCGCCGCCGCCGCTGCGGGCCGAGTCGATCAGACCGCAAATCCCGCCCGCCCGGTCGGGCTGCTGCTTGCCGTCCAGCACATAGAAGGTGCGCTCCACGTCGCGAAGGGTGTCGTCCTGTCGCGCGTAGTGGTTCCACGTCCCATAGAGGCCGAAGGCGCTTTGCAACACGATCCGCGACCCGATCTTGAAGCCGTCGTGCGACTTGAAACGCCGGTCCAGCTTGGAAAAGACGTTGGCGATCCCGCGCCGGAAAATCGTTTCGGCGTCGGCGAAAAGGCCCTGCATCGTGGCCCGGCAATTGTCGGCCGTGGCGGGCGGCGGGTCGTCCTGCAGTTGGCGATAAAACTGTTCCTTCGCCGTCCGGTCCATCAGCCGTTCAAGGCCGCTGACGGCCATTAGATGCCGCCACGTCACGCGGTTTGCGTGTTTCTCGATCCCTGCGAGGAAAGCCGCCCGGTCAGACGAACGCCCGCCGATCCGCTCGATCAGCGACGTTTCGAGGTAGGCGGCCGAAGGCTCATTCGGCGCGGCCTGGGTGAGGTGGGCGCAAGCCTCTTGGACAAGGTCGAAGGCCCGGCCGAACGCCTCAAGAGCGGCCATCCGGTGCGCGTCGATCTTGTCGATAGGCGCGGCTAACATCAGTTCTGCGGTGTGCATTGGGTAAAGTCCGAGCGAGGGGGAGCCGCCGCCCAAAGGCGGCGGCGAATGGGTCAGAAGGCGAAGGCGATTTGTCCGGTCGCGCTCTCGGTGAAGGTGTCGGCGTTGCCAGCCTCGAAGCGGTCGCGGCCCTTCTGCGTCCACGCAAGGAAGCCGCTGCGGTCGTAAACGAACCAACCCAGTTCGAGGCCGAGGATTAGGCCCCACGTCTTCGCGGCCCCTCTGGTCCCGTGGTTCGCGCGGACGGACCAGCTTTTGCCGTTCGAGTGGGTGTGAAGCTGGGGCTTCTCCATAACTTCGCAAAGGTGGGCGACGGCGTCCGGTTCGGCGAAGTCGAGCGCCAGCATGACCACACGCGCGTCAGCCGTCGTCATGCCGGGCCTTGTCTCGGACCTGTGATCCAAACCGAACGCGACCGCCTGAGCGATCAAGGCCGGGGTCGTGAAATGCTGGGTCTGGATCAGCTCGCGCCAAAGCCCGGCCGAGATAAGGTCCACGGCGTGCCACCATTGCGCCGTCGGTTGATTGCTCACGCCGTATTCGTTGGGCGCGCCTTCGGGCGAAAGCGGCGCGCCGATGATCTTCTCGACGTGCTGGATGAACGGATGCTCGCTGAGCGCGGGGTGCATCATGCCGATCTGCCGCTGGCCCTCGCCGTCGGCCTTGGCGACTTCAACCGGAAACTGAAACAGACGCGAAGGGAGGTTCCACGGTGCTGTAAGCCGAACCGTGCTTGACAGGGCGCGGTTGATGTCCAGCAGATACGCGTTAGTCCCCATCCCGTTTTCGATCAGAATAGTTTCAGCAACGACGGTCATTGGAGTGGTCCCTTTATTTGAGGCTGCGGTTCAGCCCCGCCTGAACCCTTGCCTCGTGGCGAACAGCGAGGGGGTTAGGGTGCAACTTGAATCGCCGGGGACTTGGTGCGGGCGTAGGGAGCGGAGCGACTGAGCCACGGCCCGGCTATTCTGGTTGCAGGGAGGGGGACCGGAGTCCCCCGTCCCTCGATCTGCGCGGAAAGAGTGGCGAGCGGAGCGAGCGCCGCATGACGCCGACGCCTGGGCGTCCTGGCGGCATCCACGAAAAAGGGCGGCCGGTGATCCTGGCCGCCCTCTCGGTGTGACGCGTTGAAGCTGGGGCTAAAGCGTCTGGCAATCGACGGCGTTCGTCTCGGGACGCCAGCCGCCGGCATAGGTCGCGGCCTCGATGTCCACGGCCTCATCCTCTAGGCCGATCCAGACGAGACGGCGCGAAAGGTCGATGTTCCACGGCGCGGCTGACGGCGCGTTGTCGTCATGGCCGACGCAAAGGATCTCGAACCGGAACCAGACGCCCAAGAACTCGAAAAGGCCGCAACGGCGTTCCCCCGTGGGGTCGATGTTGTGGCTGAAGTCCCAGTGATCCGAGACGCGCTGATTGATCGCGCCAAGCCAGCCGCTGTCGGTGTGAAGCCACACGTTCGGCCGGGCGTAGTCCTCATCCGGTGTGAAGTTGGGCGCCAGCCAGGCCATGACGCCGGGCGAATAGCCGAACCGGCGGCGGGTGAAGGTGTCGTGCGCGCGGGCGCGGTCGTTCAAGGCCGCGATCTGCTCGCGCGCATCGGCCGGGGCCTTCACCTGGGCGGGGTCGAGGCGGTAGCCCTTCAGCGCGCCCCAAATCAGCGACGCCAGAAAGCCCGGCTGACGGGGATACCATTGGTTCGCATTGTAGCGCGCCAGCACGACGGCGCGCGCGTCGGCCGGAAGGTCGAAGAGGCGACGGCGAACCTTGCGCCAATCGGCGGCGCGGTCGTTCCGGCTGCGCTGCTCCATCGCGACATCGAGCGCGACGCGGCGCGCCATTTCCTCGTCGGCGGGCGCCTGGGCCTCGGCGATAGCCGCCGCGAAGAGGGGGAACTTCTCTTGCTTCTGACGGCACGACCGGGCGTAGGCCGAAACCTGACGGGGGGTGATTTCGCGCGGGCCGTGGCGCTCTTTCTTGGCGAACTTCATCGGAGGCTCCAGACGGGAGGGAAGGGCAGGGCGCTAGGCGTGGATCACGCCCGGCAAGCGGGCGTGTCCTTCAGCTCCTTGACGTAGGTCTGGCCCTCGCCTGAGTTGGTCCCCACGGCGCTGTTGATCGCGACGACGCGGCCTTGTGCGTCCAGCACCGGCCCGCCGCTCATGCCGACCCGGCCACGTCCGCCGCCCGCCTGTTCGACCATCCGAAGCCCGCGCGCGAGGCCCGACGGCATCCGCGCATTGACGACGCTGGCCGTCGCCGTCACCGGCAAGCTGGTCGTGCGCTCCATCTTGTTTGCATAACCGACCATCCAATAGCGTTCGCCCGTCGTCATGCCTTCGCAGTTGATCGCCAGCGTGGCCCGTTCGGCGCTGGGGATGCTGGCGATAACGAGGTCTGCGCTCACGTCTTGGGTCTGGACTTCAAACGCGACGTTGCCGCGCTGCGCGTCCCACATTCCGCAACGGTCATCGGCGATCACATGATTAGCCGTGATGAACGTATCGCCCGCGATCAGAAACGCGGTTCCGGTTCCACCGCCACACTTCAACCGAACGACAGCCCCATCAACAACGGTCGGAGCAGACGACGGCGCGTCAACCGGAACGGTCAACATAGCGGCGGCGATTACAAAAGCGGAGAAGGTCATCTTCTATTCCTTTTCTTTGGCCTGCGGTTCAGGCCCGTCCTGAACCCTTGCCTCGTGGCGAACAGCGAGGGGGTTGGGGGCAATCGGAATCGCCGGGAGTGGTGCGGGCGCAGGGAGCGCAGCGAGCGAGCCTCGGCCCGGCTATTGCGGTTGCTGGGCAGGGGGACCGGAGTCCCCTGGCCCACGTCCCTCCGATCCAAGTTGCGAGCGCAGCGAGCGCCGATCTGCGGCCCGGCCGGGCCGCCATATGTCGAATAACTGATACCGTTATGCGCAATAACAGATAACAAAATATGCGGCATCCCTGATAAGCGCGGGCGCGCGGAAGCGCCCGCCCATGCGGAAAGCCGGGGGCCTAGCCCCCGACCGCTTCGGCGGGGTGGCCCGGTTAGGCCGCCCTCAAGTCGAAAAGATCGCGCTGCGTCGGCGTCATGCCGTCGAGGTCGCCCCATTGATCGGCCATCGCCTCGGCGATGCCGGCGAAGGTCCGCGACCGGGCCGCCCAGCGTTCGGCGCCAGCCTTTCCCCATCCGGTGTGACGATGCACGGCCGACCACGCCTTGTGTTCGTCTGTGCCTGGGGCGGGCGGCGTGAGACGGTTTGTCGGGACAAGCGCGGGAAGGTTGCGCAGATAGAGGCCGGTTCCCTTAAAGGCCGGATCGCCGAACCACCACGGCTGAACCGTCTGTGCGGCCGGGCGAAAGTCGGTGATCCGCGCGCGGGCGTGTTTGTGCATGACCGGATTTTCAACCGCGATCCGCTCAATTCCGCGCGCGTTCCAAAGGTCCGAGAAGAAGGCGGCGGCCTCGTCCAGCTCGCGCCACATCTGGTCTAGCGTCTTGCCGGGCGGCGGCTCGGAGAGCCAGCGAACGCCCGAGTTGCAAAGGCGGGTGCAAGGCGGGTGAAAGACGGCCAGCAAGTCCCAGCCCTCGTTGAGGTAGTCGCGCACGTCGCCGACAAAATGCCGGTTCGAGCCGTCTTCGGCGGGGCGAAGATCGCACGACCACGCGTCGTGTCCGCGCGCCGCAAAGGCGCGGCGGACGACGCCGGAAAACTCGCAACCGATCAGGACGCGCACGGTGCGCCCTCCATCTTGGCGGCCTGGATGCGAACGAGGGTCGAAAGCTCGTAGGCGTAGCCGGGAACCGGCGTGTAGTTGCGGCCCAGGCTGGCGGGTGTCGGCTTCTCGATCCCGTCGAGGCCGCCGTGCGTGTTGAACACCTCGTCAATCGCCGCCTGAGTGAGGGCGTCGGAAGTCTCGCGACGGTCGAAGATATACTTTGCGCCCCCAAACACGGCGTTCCACGGGGTGACGTGCGACGTGTAAAGGTCTTCCATCCCGTCAAAGCTACCGCTGACGTAAGGCCCGGTGATCTGCGCCACGGCCTCGGGCGTCGGGCCGTCCAGCCATTCGACATTCAACGCCCCATAACTGCGCTTCGTGACGGAGAACTTCACGCCGGGGAAGGCGGCCTTAAGCTGGGTGCGGATATTGCGCGCGGCCAGCTTGCCGGAATGGGTGTCCTCGTCCTGCACCAGACGCTTAAAGGCCGGGTCCACCTTCAGCGCATCGACGGCGTCGGCGTAGCGCCTCGCGGCCATATCGGCGGCGCTCGCCTTGGCGGCCTTGACGCAAGCCGAATGAGCTAGGGCCTCGGCGATTTCTTCAGCCGTGGCGACACCCTCCAGCTTCGACCACTGGACGCCCAAAATCACCGCCTCGGGTAGGTTCTTGGAGATTGAGCCGTTGAGGAACACGACATCGAACGTCGCCGATCCGCCGCGCTGGATGAACCCGCCCAAGGTTTCCACGCTCTCGGGGCGCTGCTCGCCGTGGATCGCGTAAACGATGCCCTCGCCGCAATAGTGAAGGATGCAGTTGATCCGCGAACCGATTTCAAAGGCCATGTCATTCTCCCGTCGGGCTAGGTTTGAAGCGCCGCTGCAAACCTTGGCCCTCGCCGAGAGTGGGGGGTGACGTGTCCAATCCGTAGCCGACCGAAGGGGATCGCCTGCACAAGCGCAGCGCGGAAGGTGATCGGCGAAGCCTCGCGCAAAGCGCGGGGTTGATTTGACGCGGAGGGGAGGCAAAGCCCCCCTGAGACGGGCGGCTCGGGCCGCCCCTGGAATGCGCGTTAGGGATTGTCACCCGAATGGGCCGAAACTCGTCTGCGAGGTTCGGTGAGGAGCGCAGCGACGAGTAAAGCCCGGCCCCGGCCACTGGCCGGGGAACGCCCAAAAACCGGACGGAGAAGCGTTACGCGGCTTCGGCCAGGTCGTCGTTTTCGATTTCTGACGAAAGTTTAATCCACGGACCGCAGTCTTCGCCGTAATCAGCGACGCGAACCGGACCTCGGCATTGGTCTGCGACCATATCAAGCCAAGCATCGTGTCGGATCTCGAACAACCGATCAGCGTCAATCACGAGTAGTGAAGCGAATGGATCGACTTCAAGATTAGATAGCGAAACATACGACGGCAGATTGTGGACTTCGCCCACCTCAAACCCATGATACTCAACTGACGCTGCCTCATTTTCGGCGCGTTCAGCCAAGAACTCCAACCACTCCGCTTCAGTAAGCTGGCGCCCCACGCCATCCGAAACCACGATCATTTTACGCCCCGAAACTCTTCCCCCGGAACGCCCGTGTGCCTTTCTGGCACAGCGTAAGTGAACCGTGATTACACGCTTATACAATCCTCTAGCGCCCGTCACGCGTGAAGATTGCAAAAGCAATTACACTGTTATGACAGAGGCCAGTCGGGTTGCCGCTACTTGGCAAAACATGAATCTCTTCAATACCCGGCCCACGTCGCCACATCGTGTAGCGACACAAAGTTGACTGAATCGAAACGGCCATGCGACGCCCGGTCGCAGGCGGCCGGATCGACGCAGCCAAACAGAACGCCGTCGGCGCTCATCTGTGCGTTGCGTCCCCATTCGTGAGAGCGGACCCATGCCAGGACATTGCGGAGGTTGTGGACGCTCATTTCTGAAAATGGCATAGCCGCCTCGCGCGCTGGGGGGAGCGGCCGACGAGGGGTTCCTAGCCTCGTCGGCCCGACCGCGCGCGGGAGGGTGGGGTGCGCGCAGTCTTCACGCCGCCGAAGCGACGCCCGGCGTCCCAACTGATCGGGAGGGACGCCAAGGAAGGAAGGGGCCTAAGCCCCTGCTGGGAGGGTGGCCCAGCGCGTCGGGTGAAACGCGTTATCAGTAATACCGCATAATGCGCGGCCCGCAAGAGTCCGCGCGTCAGCGCGGCGAGGGCGGGCCTTTGCGCGCGATATGACGCCCGCGCACGTCGCGGGCGGCGTCAACGAGACGGTTGTAGGTCTGGTGGGGTCCGAGCTGCTGAAGCATGGCGGACAACACGATCTGAAGCCCCTTTTCGGAAGGGGCGACAATCGGTTCGGGAAGCGGCTGAAGGCGCGGCTGCTGGCGCAACGTGACCACGTTGTCAGCCGCGACTTCAGCCGCGTCATCCTCGGCGCTGGAACAGGTCATCTTGCGGCCTCGGCGCTGGCCCGGCGATAGAGCGTCGCCCGGCTGACGCCAAGATCGCGCGCCGCCTGGGTCATCGAGACGGATTGCTGGCGAACGCGGCCAAGGGCCTTCGCCACCTTAGACGCGCCGACCTTCTGGCGCGGATCGGACTTGCCGCGTTCGGCTTCGCGAGCCGCCGGCACGGCGGCGACGAAGTCGGCCAGGGCGCGGAAGGTCGAAGGGCCGTCGGCTGAGCGTGTGTCGAAGTCGCTTCCAGCGATCCAGAGGAAAGCGCCGCAGGCATTCACCTGGGCGGCGATGTCTAGCAGCTCGTCAACGCGCCAGGTCAGGCGGTCGAGCGCCACGACGGCGAGCGTATCGCCGGGCCTCAAGGCGGCGAGCGCCGAAGCCAGACCGGGACGGATGACGCCGGCGCCGCTCACGTCGTCACCGAAGACGGTCGCGCACCCTTGGGCGCTAAGCTGGGCCTGCTCTTCGGCCAGGCCGCCGGGGTTGGCGTAGGCCCGCGCATATCCAATGCGGACCGGCGAACTGTCGCGTGTCTCACGTCGCACTTGCGACAGACGACAGGCGGTGTCGGATCGTGGAATCGAAGAGGCCATATCAGGCATACTAGATAATGGCCCCGCTCAAGTCCATTGCGTAAGCGGGTTAGAACCGGCTGCGTTTACCGTAGCCGGGGGCGGGAGAAGCGCCGCGATTCACGCGCTGCCAGGACGCCCAAAGGTCAACCGGGATGACGGGGTCGTTGATCCGGCCGACCAGGGCCAGGAGATAGGCCCGGCGATTGTTCACGCCCTCGGTGAACTCCGAAAGCAGGGCCGCGACCGCGAACGCCACATCGTTTTCACCGGCTGAGTGTTTGCGGACCTCGTCGCTCGTCAGGCCGATGCGTCGCGCGGCCGACTGGCCGTAGGCGACGACAAGGCTTCGATCCGTGGGGAAGGATGGGTGACGGGTGAACGGGAAGTCTTTGCGAGCGAGCAGCGCCGGCAAGGCCTGGATCACGTCGCCGACGTTGGGCGTGTTGACGCGAGCGAGGCGACCGCGCGGGACGTAGCGAGGGCGCGCGGGCGGGGTTATGTCGATGACTGGGCCGACCTCGGCGTCATCGTCCAGCGACGCGGACTGCCACACGATTTCTTCGTCTTCGTCGTCCTCGGCCGCGTCTGAGGCCTCGTCCTGGGCGACGGGAGAGACGACCGCAGAACCCGACTCCCTTTCTCGGAGAGCCTCCCTACCTGAAGGTATTTGAATTGAATCTTGAATCGGGGTGGTAGGGGGTAATTGGGCGCCCGTTTTGACAGGCGCGGCCGACTTTTGTGTCACGCCAAAAAAGCCGACCGCGTCGGCGTCAAGAAGGCCCTCAAGCTGGGTGATCGCGTCGTTGATGACGGCGAGCGCCATCTTCGCGTTGTCCAGATCCTTTCCACGGCGAACGGCGTCCACGGCGCGCAAGGCCGTCTCGACGTAGGGCAGGGGGCCTTCAGCGCACGTCAGGGCTTCAAGCGAGCGAAGGCGTGTCCGTCGGCGGCTCAAGGTGCGCTGCACCGCGCCGAACTCGACACGCTGGGCCTTGGCCTGGTCGCGAAGCCGCTCTAGCTCGGCGTAGCGGACGATCAGGGGCCGAAGGTCGATGCCGTAAGCCTCGCTTGGGGCGTCGGCTGAGCCGATGCGGAAGCGCGAGCGATCCGCGCTGTCGCGGAAGCTGATCCAGCCTGCGGCGGTGGCCGCTTCACGCCAGCGGGCCAGGGTGCGGCCGGTCACGTCCAGCTCGGCGGAAAGGTCCGTGTCGGTGTAGGTGGACACGAGGGCCAGCGCCGCCGCTTCCAAGTCGCAACCCTTCAGGGCTGCGGCGGACTTGAAGCACTCGGCGGGCTGCATCTTCACCAGACGATGAACGAAGTCTCGCTCGCGGGTGCTTAGCCCCATGCGAGACGCCGGCACGTCTTCCAGCAGACGCAGCAACCCGGCCTTGCTCGCCCCGTCCGGTAAACCGACCCACTGGCGCGCGTAATCCTCGGCTTGGCGAAGGCCAGCCGTGATCTTTCGCAGGCCGGGGATATGCCCGGCTGCGGTTTGATGCGTGAGCATCGCGTTCTCCCATCGCTGGGAAGGATTTCGGGCAAAGCTCCGCCGTGGCTCTCAAGGAGCGATTTCGGATTGACGGTTCAGGAGCGGGCGCGCATAAAGGCGATGCAAGATTTTATGACTTATGCCGTTGCGCACCCGCCGTTCCCCCTGGGGACGGCGGTTTTTCTTTGTCGGGCTTCCCTCCGGCTTCCTCTGATCGGGAGCAAGGAACGCTGCTCCGCGATTCGGGTCAAGCGATTCTCACAACTTGTGAGAAACCGCCCCCTTCAGCCAGACATCCGTTGTAATGGGTTAATGCGCCGTTAACGAACGGCGCTATATCTCACGCAGCCTGTGCGTGAATCGTTTCGCCCGATGACCGGACGGGACGCGAGGCGCGCGGGGCCTCTTGATCCGCGATCAGCGAATAAAGGATCGAGCCGACTTCAGTCGCGTGGTCGAGGGCCATGAACCGGAGGCGTTCGACGGTTTCGGCGCGAAGGAACAGGTTGCGGCGTTCGGCCGTCAACGGCTGGCGACGCAGTTCGATTTCGTCGCTGTGATCCAGAGCGGACGCGGCCAGACGGTCAACGATAGAGGCGATAGAGCGCGCGCCATTGTCCACCCGCATCTGTTCGAGACGGGACAAGACTTCCTTGGGCAGTCGAACCGCCACATTGGCGTGCGTCTTTTGGGACATAGCCGGTTTCCTCACGCCCCGACATTAGGGGGTGATGGCCTGGACGGCAAGAACAGAAGAGCCGCCCGCCGGAAAAGTCGGGCAATAGGCCGCAATCCGCGACCCAGTAACGACGGCACAAGAACGGCGCAAGCGAAAATATCAGGAATGACAGCTAAGCCGAATCGACAAAGGTCTATGTTGCCCTGCGACATATTCTGGTCGCCGGATTGCGAAACCAAAGGGTTTCATTCAATAAACTGTCGCGCTAGGGCGTGAGCGGGTCGCTCGTGCCTTGACGCCACGTCACAGGCACGGCTCTTGCACCTTTGATCGGGGAGGCGAGCCGAAGCCTGTTCGTGAGGCGAGGGGCAATCCGCGTCGTCAAGTCAGGACGCGAGATTTGCGCGTGGGGAAGTTGCTATGACCAAGCGAGTTAAGATCGACCTTGTAGCCTGGCCGGAAGTCCGCGTGATGCTGGCCGAAGTCATCAAGGCGAGAGAGGCGGCGGGGCTGACGCAGACCCAGGCGGCGAAAATCCTTGGAACGGGGCAATCCTATGTTGCGGCGTTGGAAGGCGGGTTCACCAACCCCTCGTTCCAGCTCCTTGCGCAGATGGCGCGGGCCTACAAGGTGCCGATGACGGCGTTCGTCCCTGACAAGGTCTATAACAAGCGCCCGAACGCGCCTCGCGGGCGAACGCCGACGCCCAAGGCGACGGACGCGCCAGCGGACGGCGAGAGCAGCGACAAGGAATGAGAACAGGCCCGCGAAAGCGGGCCTTTTCGTTAGAGCGTTTGCTCAAGCAAACACTTGCCGGGCCTCGGCGGAACGCTGAAATCTAATATCAGGAAAAGCAGATAATCCGGGTTCCGTTTGAGCCGGATTATCTGTAATGCGTGATAATCAAGGCCGGGATAATCCCGGTGCGGAGGTATCACCATGCTTGAAGGGGTAAGCGCGGCCTGGGCGCTTTTGACCGCTCGCCAGACTGGCGCGATTGCAGCGAAGGAAGGGCGAAGGCCGCCCGACGACGGGCCGGGGAACCGAACGAAGGGCAGGGGGCGCGGCGGACTGTTCGCTGCGGCTGTCGCCCTGGTCGCCTCGTCGTCGCTGTTCAGCGCGCCCGCGCTGGCACAGTCGCAAGGCGCTGCGCAGGATCGCACCAACTGCTCCAACTTCGCGATCAACACGTCTTACAACAGGTCAATGACCGTGACGGCCGGGCAAACCGGCAGTCTGTCGATCTTCACCGGCAACGCGACCGGAACGACCGGCGGCGGCACAAGCCACGCGATTTGTAACTGGTCCCTGACGATCACACGACAGGCGGCGCAAGGGACGGGCGGCGGCGCGGCTGGCAGCGGCGGCGGGTCAGTCACCTATCAGGCCAACTCGAACGCGAACGGCGCGGACTCGTTTGAGGTCCAGCTCCGGTCGAACTATTCGGGGCAGTCGGGCTTTTTCACCGTCAACGTCAACGTCCAGGGCAACCCGGCCCCGACCGTCAACGACGTGTCGGCCTCGACGGGCTATAACCAAGCGGTGTCGATCCCGTCGTCCACGGGCGGCTCAGTTTCGAGCCTGAACGTCGGATCGGCCGCGAACGGGACCGTCGGCGTGGCGGGCTTCAACCTCGTCTATACGCCGAACGCTGGCTTCTACGGCCAGGATCAGTTCGCCTATTCGGCGAACGGCCCCGGCGGACGCTCTGCGGATGCGACTGTCAGGGTGACGGTCGCGCCGCCGCCTGCGCCGACGGCGGGCAATATGTCCGTGTCGTTCGCCTACCAGACGGGGAAGCAATTCTCGGTTCCCGCGTCGGGCGTGGCTGACACGATCTCTGTCACGTCCCAGCCCGCGAACGGTCGCGCCGATTGGTTCTATCCGACGATCACCTACACCCCGAACAACGGCTTCTATGGGACCGATACTCTCCGGTATCGGGTCAATGGACCGGGCGGGTCTTCGCCCGAATACACCGTCACCCTGAACGTCGCACCGCCGCCCGCCCCTACGGCGGGGAATACGACGATGACGGCCAGCTACAACGGCGGCGAAGTCTCTCGCGCCATGCCGATCAGTGGCGTGGCGACGGAAGCCCAAGGCGTCACCCCGCCCTCGAACGGAACCTACGGCTTCTTCGGCACGACGGCCTATTACACCCCGCGCGCCGGTTTCTACGGATCTGATAGCTTCACCTATCGGGCCGTCGGCCCTGGCGGCAACTCGGCCCCGGCGACAGTGTCGGTCACGGTGACGCCCCCTGCGGCGCCATCCGTCGCCAGCCGATCCGTGTCCACGGCTTACAACACGTCGGTTAGCGCCCCCACGGGCGTTTCCGGTGTTTATAGCAGCCTCGGCATTACGGCGTTTCCGGCCAACGGAAACGCGTCAATCGTCGGGACGAACATCGTCTATGCGCCGTCGGCCGGTTTCATCGGAACCAACACGATCCAGTTCCGCGCGGAAGGCCCCGGCGGCTTCTCCAACACCGGGACGATCACCGTCACGGTGAACGCGCCGCCTGCGCCTACGTCGAGCAATATCGCGGCATCGACCGCCTATAACACCGCCGTGGAAGTCCAGCCGACGCTAAACGGCGTCGCGGGCGGAACCGACACGATTGCTTCGCCCAGCTCGGGTAGTCTGGCGAAGGTCGGCAACGGCTGGCGCTACACCCCGAACGCAGGCTTCTACGGGAACGATAGCTGGACCTTCCGCGTGTCGGGACCGGGCGGAACCTCGCCAACCTACACCGTCACGATGACGGTCGCGCCGCCGCCCGCGCCTGGCGCCGGCGACGTGTCGGCGACGACGGCCTATCAAACGGCGGCCTCCATCGCCCTGACGCCCTCGGGCGTCTATTCGTCTGTCGTCATGGGTTCGGCCCCGGCCAACGGTTCGGCCTCGATCACGGGAACGACCGCGACCTACACCCCGAACGCGGGCTTCTATGGCGTCGATAGCTTTGTCTATCGCGCCATCGGCCCCGGCGGAAACTCGCCTACGCGAACCGTCACTGTCACGGTCGGCAATCCGCCCGCGCCTGGTGCTGGCGACGTGTCGGCGACGACGGCCTATGAGACTGCGGCCTCCATCGCCCTGACGCCCTCGGGCGTCTATTCGGCTGTAACGAAGGTGGCGAACCCGTCGAACGGTTCGGTGACGATCACCGGAACGACGGCGACCTATACGCCTGCGGCCGGGTTCCTGGGGACCGATACCTTCACTTATCGGGCGACCGGCCCCGGCGGCAACTCTCCGACGCGCACGGTCACAGTCACAGTCGCGGCCCCTGTTGCGCCTGGTGCCGGCGACGTTTCGGCGACGACGGCTTATCAGACTGCGGCCTCGATCACCCTGACGCCCTCGGGCGTCTTCTCGTCGGTGTCGAAGATGACCGATCCGGCGCACGGCACGGTGACGATCAGCGGCACGACGGCGACCTACACCCCGGCCGCTGGCTACTATGGCGCGGACACCTTCACCTATCGAGCGACCGGCCCCGGCGGCAACTCGCCGACGCGGACGGTCACGATCACGGTCGGCAACCCGCCCGCGCCTGGTGCTGGCGATGTGTCGGCGACGACGGCCTATGAGACTGCCGCGTCTATCGCCCTGACGCCCTCGGGCGTCTTCTCGTCGGTGTCGAAGGTAGCGGATCCGTCGCACGGTTCGGTGACGATCACCGGAACGACCGCGACCTACACGCCTGCTGCTGGCTACTATGGCGCGGACGCCTTCACCTATCGGGCTACCGGCCCTGGCGGCAACTCGGCGACGCGAACCGTCTCGATCACGGTCGGCAACCCGCCCGCGCCTGACGCGGGCGATGTGTCGGCGACAACGGCCTATCAGACTGCCGCCTCGATCACCCTGACGCCCTCGGGCGTCTTCTCGTCGGTGTCGAAGGTGGCGGACCCGTCGCACGGTTCGGTGACGATCACCGGAACGACCGCGACCTACACGCCTGCCGCTGGCTATTACGGCGCGGACGCCTTCACCTATCGGGCGACCGGCCCCGGCGGCAACTCGGCGACGCGAACCGTCTCGATCACGGTCGGCCTTCCGGTCGCGCCCTCGGCCGCCGCCGTTTCGGCGACGACGGCCTATGAGACGGCGAAGGCGATTGCCCTCGCGCCGTCTGGTGTGACCACTGACGCCGAAATCGTGTCGCAGCCCGCTTACGGGTCTGTCTCGGTTTCGGGTATGACGGCGACCTACACGCCGAACGTCGGCTATTACGGCCAGGACGCGTTCGACTATCGCGTGAGCGGCCCTGGCGGCGCGTCTGCACCGGCCAAGGTCACGGTCACGGTCGGCCTGCCTCCTGCACCGACGGTGTCCGACACGACGCTTTCGACGGCGTTCCAGACGGCCAAGGCCGTGATCCTGCCTGCGCAGGGCGTTCTAACGACGGTCAACGTCGTTGACGCGCCCGCGCACGGCGGAACCTCGATCAGCGGAACGACCCTGACCTACACGCCTGCTGCCGGTTATCATGGCGCGGACGTGCTGACCTTCTCGGCGACTGGTCCTGGCGGCGTTTCCAATATCGGAACGCTGGCGATCACCGTCGGGACGCCTTCGGCCCCGACCGTCGGCAATCTGACCCTCTCGACGCCGTATGAACGTGCGGTGTCGGGAACCTTCGCCCTGACCGGCTATCAGCCGCAAATCGCCAAGGCGAGCGAACCGCAACACGGCTCTGCCGATGTCGCGGGTAGCAGCGTCACCTATACGCCGGCCGCTGGCTTCTACGGCCAGGACACGTTCACGGTGATCGCCTCGAACGCCGGGGGCAACTCGGCCCCGGCGACCGTCACCGTGACTGTCGGCCTTCCGGCCGCTCCGTCGGTGGCGAACGGTTCGTTGACGACGGCCTATGAGCGGGCCGGTTCGGTTGAGCTGGTGCCGTCCGGTGTCTTCTCGACGCTGGAAATCGTCTCGGCCCCTGCGCACGGCCAAGCCGCAATCGTCGGCCGCACCCTGACGTTCACGCCTGACGCGCTGTTCTATGGCGCGGACACGATGCGCGTCCGCGCTGTCGGCCCCGGCGGCAACTCGGCCCCGGCGACCGTCGCGATTAGCGTCGGCCTGCCGGGCGCGCCCTCGGTTCAGTCTGCGACCCTGAACACCGGCTTTGAAGCGGCCGGGAGCATCGACCTGACGGTGTCGGGGGTGAGCGATCGGATCGAGCTGGTGACGCAACCCAGCCACGGTTCGGCGGTGATCGTTGGCGAACAAGTCCACTACACGCCTGCTGCTGGCTACTATGGCGCGGATGAGCTGACGGTTCGCGCCGTCGGCCCTGGCGGCAACTCCGCCCCGGCGACGGTCACTGTGAGCGTCGGCCTTCCGGCCGCGCCGTCGGCGTCTGCCGTCTCGCTCTCGACGGCCTATGAGACGACGGGCGAAGCTGAGCTTCGCGCGTCTGGCGTCTATGACGGCTTCGCCCTTGTGGCGCCGCCTTCGCATGGCCGCGCTACCGTGAACGGCGACCGGGTTAGCTATAGCCCCGACGCCGGATATTTCGGCCCCGATAGCTTCACCTATCGAGCGACGGGACCGGGCGGCAACTCGGCCCCGGCCGCTGTCGCCGTCACTGTCGGCCTGCCTGCTGCGCCTGTCGCGCAAGCCGGTGCGCTGGAAACGCCGTTTGAGACGGTTGGGACCGTGATCCTGACGGCCTCGGGTGTGCATGACGACTTCGCCATCGCCGCGACCCCGGCGCATGGCGTGGCGAGCCTCATCGGTGATGAAGTGCGTTACACCCCGAACGCGGGCTATTACGGTGACGATCAACTGACGTTCACCGCGCGTGGTCCTGGGGGAACCTCGGCCCCGGCCGTCGTTGCGATCAAGGTCGGCCTGCCCGGCAAACCTGTCGCCTCGCCCGGTTCGATTCAGGTGGCCTATGAAACGGCCGGGTCCGCGACCCTGCGGGCAACCGGCGTCTTCGACGGCTTCACGATCACGACCCAGCCGCAACATGGCCGTGTCGATGTCTCGGGCGCCCAAGCGACCTACACGCCGAACCCGTCCTTCTACGGTGCGGACGCGTTCGCCTATATCGCCAGCGGCCCCGGCGGAAACTCGAACCCCGCCGTGATCGCCGTGAACGTCGGCCTCCCTGCCGCGCCCGTCGTCTCGGGTGCGAACCTGACGACGGCCTATCAAACGGCCGGAACGGTTCGCCTGGTCGTGTCGGGTGTCTTCACCCGCGTCGAGCTGGCGGGCGACCCAGCCAAGGGCCGCGCCGTGCTTCAGGGGCAAGACCTGACTTACACCCCGAACGCGGCCTTCTACGGAGCCGACGAACTGCAAGTCCGAGCCATCGGCCCGGGCGGGACTTCTGCCCTGGCGAATGTGGCGATTTCGGTCGTTCGGCCGGATGCGCCGGCCGTCGCCGATACGACCCTGACGACGGCCTATGAGACGGCCGGATCGGTCGAGCTGACCGCGACCGGCGTCTATTCGACGGTCGAGATTGTCAGCAACGCCGGTCACGGCGTGGCGACCCTTTCGGGTTCTTCGCTGCGCTATGTGCCTGCCGCTGGCTTCTTCGGTGACGACGTTGTCACCGTGCGGGCGACTGGCCCTGGCGGCGCTTCGGCGCTGGCCTCGGTCGCGATCAAGGTCGGCCTGCCTGCCGTTCCGAAGATCGCAGATGCGGAAATCGTCACGGCCTATGAGACGGCCGGATCGGTCGAGCTGACCGCGACCGGCGTCTATTCGACGGTCGAGATTGTCAGCAACGCCGGTCACGGCGTGGCGACCCTTTCGGGTTCGTCGCTGAGCTACACGCCTGCTGCGGGCTTCTTCGGTGACGACGTTGTCACCGTGCGCGCGGTTGGCCCTGGCGGGGTTTCCTCGCTGGGCCGCGTCTCGATCAAGGTCGGCCTGCCTGCCGCTCCGACGATTGCAGATGCGGAAATCGTCACGGCCTATGAGACGGCCGGATCGGTCGAGCTGATCGCGAGCGGCGTCTATTCGTCGGTCGAGATTGTCAGCAACGCCGGCAACGGCGTGGCGACCCTGACGGGTTCGACGCTGAGCTATGTCCCTGCGGCCGAATACTACGGCGAGGACCGCGTTCTGGTCCGCGCCGTCGGCCCTGGCGGCGCGTCGGCCGATGCCACGGTTGCGATCAAGGTTGGCCTTCCGGCTGCGCCTGCCGTGTCGGCGGACGACCTGTCCCTGACGACGCCGTTCGAGACGCCGGTTTCCTCCAAGCTGGAAGCGACGGGCGTTATGGAGCGGTTTGAAACCGTCGAGGCCCCGACCAATGGCGCCGTCGCCATTGACGGGGAAACCCTGACCTACACGCCCGCGCCTGGCTTCTTCGGCGTGGATCGCACGACCTACGTCGCGGTCGGCCCCGGCGGGCGGTCCCAGCCGCGCAATGTCGTCATCACCGTGGGCGTCCCTGCGCCCTCGGCCAACGATGTTGCGGCGGTCACTGACATGGACGTGCCGGTGAAGTTCGACCTTGCCGAAAAGGTGGAACACGTCACCTCGGCGGCCATTGTCGAGGCGGCGAAGTCTGGCTCCGTTTCGCTGGACGGGACGCAGGCCACCTACACCCCGAACGCGGCCTTCTTCGGGACCGACGCCTTTACCTTCACCCTTGAAGGCCCCGGCGGCGTGTCGAAGGTTGTCACGGCGACGGTGACTGTCGAGGGCGGCCCGCCGCCTGAAGCAAACTCGTTGGAGAAGACGGGCCTCATGGGCGAACCGATCACGTTCGATGTGACGGCGGACCTTGAAGGCGGCCCGTTCACGGCTGTTCGCCTGGTCGAGGGCGGCGCGGCCGGAACGACGCCTGCTGCCGATCATGGCGGCAAGCTGTCGGTTCAAGGCCTGAAGATCATCTTCACGCCTGCTGCTGACTGGATCGGCCGCGCCTCGTTCGGTTTCACCGTTGAGAACCGTTACGGCTGGTCGGAGCCTGCCCGCGCTACGGCGATCATCAATCCGCGCCCCGAAACGGGCGACGTGATCGACGCCGAAACCTGGGCGGGACGTGCGGTCGATATTCCGTTGACCGACAACGCGAGGGGAGGGCCGTTCACCTCGGCCGACATCGTCGCTGTGTCGCTGACGGATGCTGTCACCCTGGACGTGACGAAGGTAGGCGAGCGTTATGTGCTGAAGGCGACGCCCATCGGCCAGTTCGTCGGTCTGGTTCAGATCCGCTACACGTTGCGAAACGCGTTCGCGGTTTCTGAGCCTGGCCTAGTCCGCCTGACGGTCAAGGAACGGCCCGATCCGAGCCGCGACCCTGAAGTCACCGGCCTGATTAACGCTCAAACCCAAGCGGCCTATCGCTTCGGATCGGCGCAAACGACCAACGTCCTGCGTCGTCTTGAGCAGCTCCACGACGGCGGCCCGACGCGCAATAGCATCAACCTGAGCCTTGTCCCGATGAACGAGGACGCGCGCCCGTGGGAGAACGACGCTCAACGCGAGCGCCGCACCTACATGGAGCAAGCCGGTATGTTGGTGCCTGCGCCTGCCGGAACGCCTGCCACGTCGCGCAAGAAGTGCGTCGCCGTGACCGGCCAGGAGCAAGGGGAGGGGCCTCGCGTCGGTCTTTGGGCTGAAGGCGTCCTAGACCTGGGCTTCAACCGCAAGAGCGAGAACCGCGCCGGTATCGACTTCAGCACCGACGGGATTACCGTCGGCGTCGATACCCGCGTGAATGAGAAGCTCGCCATCGGTGCGGGCGTGGGCTACGGCCGGGACGAAAGCGACATCGGCGTCAAAGGCACGGCTTCCTCGGCCGACGCCTATAGCGCCTTCGCCTATGCCTCGTGGCTCCCTCGCAAGAACCTCTTCGTTGATGGGGTTCTCGGCTTCTCGTCTATGGACTTCGACGCCGTCCGGTTCGTCACCCAAACCGGCGGCTTCCTGTCCAGCAATCGTCACGGCCACCAATGGTTCGGGTCGATTGCGGCCGGTTATGAAAGCCGGGGCCGTCTGCATTGGTCGCCTTATGGCCGCGTCGAGTTCTCGGACGTGACGCTGCGGTCGTTCCGTGAATACGGCGACGACATTTGGGCGCTGGACTTCAAGCAGCAGAATAGCTCGCAAGTCCGTGCGGCCCTCGGCGTCCACGGTGACTACCCGATCCAGTATCGGTCGGGCGTCCTGAAGCCACGGTTCCGCGTCGAGTATCTTCACGATCTGAAGAACGGCGGCGCTGCCGGCGTCACCTACGCGGATTGGGCGGCAAGTCCGCTCTATCAAATCGAGCTGGCGCGCTATGACGACCGTAACCTACGGCTGGGCCTGGGCCTGCTTTGGGAAGGCGTGGACGGCGTCGCGGTCGGGTTTGAGTATGACGGGACGGTGTTGAACGACACCGCACAGCAAGGCCGCCTGCGGCTGGACTTCTCGATCAAATACTAAGCCAGGCCGATGATGTGGTGAGGCGCGGTCCTTCGGGGCCGCGCCTTTTCCATGCCTGCGATCTGACGCCGTCGTGAATCACGAATGACAGATAAACGCTTGCCCGAATTACGGCCGGTTTCTACTATCAGGAATCCCTGATAACGCCGTGCGCGCTAATCGGGCGACACGAAAATTGCCGATAACATTTCTTATGCGTTTTCAATGGGTTAGCGAAAATGTCTCACAAAACGGCGCTTCAAGCCACCCAAAATGTCGATGGCTCGCACCCCATCCATTCGATCCTGCTGAACGCCCTGCAAGACCCATCGACGCCGTCTGAAGTCCGCGCGATCATCCTCGATCTTCAAGACCTTCCCCCGCATGATGCTTTGCTAGAGGCGCGACTGTTCGCGAAGGCTCTAGACAGTGGCGAAACCGCAGTTGCGCCCGCGATCCGGCGACGCGCGATGCGGCAGGCCTACCGGGACTGGCACACTGACCTCTCATGCAGCCACAGGCGCCGGTCGGCCGCAAAGCTGGTCGGCATAACGACCGCCTGGGCCGACGCCGCCCTAGACGCAGAAATCCGCCGCGATGTTTGAGCCGTTCCCCCGGCCCCGGCGTCGTCGCCGCTCCTGGGCGAACGCCGCCC
>JAESGL010000228.1_pt1 | contig 51034 bp, 53 predicted proteins | sample 9269711 | NCBI WGS metagenome assembly JAESGL01 (sample SAMN14515918, study PRJNA621676) | algae metagenome | isolation source: Kastovskya adunca ATA6-11-RM4 and co-occurring heterotrophs from soil and... | place: Chile: Atacama Desert | collected 2011-06-27 | reverse complement strand
AAACGTTTTGGCTATGTCGAGGCCAATGGTGGTAACTTGCATGTGGACGGCTCCTTTCCCTGATGGTTGTTGACAGCATCATCCTGGCACAAACCGATGCCGGTGGCGGGGGCCGTCCACCCCATCACTGACCTCGCTTATCATGGAGCGCCGTAAAGGCCCCACACTCGCTGTTCAGCTTGAACGATCACCTTGAGGTGCTAAGACAGCATGGCGATCCGCTCGAAGTTTTGGAGCAGACGGTAGACTTCGAGTATTTCCGGTCGTGGCTGGTCGAAGGGCTGGGTTATGGCGATGGCAGCAAGGGTGGCCGCCCGCCGTTCGATCCGGTGGCCATGTTCAAGATTCTGATCCTGCAAGCCCAGATAGTCTATCCGACGCCCGCATGGAGTTCATGATCCGGGATCGGCTCAGCTGGATGCGGTTTCTGGGGTTCTCGCTCGGTGACCGCACCCCCGATGAGAACACCATTCGCCATTTTCGCAACCGGATAACCGAGACCGGCACCCTGAAGCGGGTGATGAAGGCGTTCGACTGGCAACTGCACAAGAAGGGCTACATCCCCATGTCGGGGCAGATCGTCGATGCCTCTCTGGTACCGGCACCCAAGCAGCGCAATACTGACGGCGAGCAGCAGGCCATCAAGCCGGCAAAAAGGCGCAGGAGCTTTGGCCGGACGAGCCGGCCAAAGCGGCGCAGAAGGATACCGACGCGCGCTGGACGCTTAAGATTGGCGGCAAGGTGCGGTATCGGGCAGATGGCACACCGTTGCCCATGATCGCGCTGCCGGTGTTCGGATACAAAAGCCATATCAGCATCGACCGGCGCTATGGCTTCATCCGGGCCGCTGCCGTGACCTCGGCCAATCATCCCGATGGACGCATGCTGCGCCAGGTCATCGACCGACAAAACACTGGCAGCGAAGTCTGGGCCGCCAGCGCCTACCGCTCACAGAGCAACGAGGCTCGGCTGGCCGACCGCATGCTGACCAGCCGCATCCATCGGCGCAAGCCCAAGGGCAAATCGATGCCGATCGCGACCGCCAGAGCCAACGCGGCCAAGTCTGCGATCCGTGCCAAGGTCGAGCATGTCTTTGCCCATCAGAAAAACCGGTTCGGCCTGTTCATCCGCACCATCGGCATCAGCCGGGCAGAAGCCAAACTCACACTGGCCAATCTGGCCTACAACTTCGACCGCCTGATCTACCAGGAAAAGCGTCTTGCCACGCCATGAGGCCCGCCCCCACGACGACGCCGAGCTTCAACGTCTAGTTTTTGCGGGTGTGCAGATAGCCTATCTTCGGTGCCATTTCGGCATCGTGGTGGGAGGGTAGGCGAAGTAAGGTGAGGTGAGGTAAGGTTGACTGGGGGCGCCAAGAAAGCACCACGAGGGGGCGATATTCCTGACCCAACGTAGGGCGTCGTGGCTTGCGTCACCGGGTACCAAAAGGTAAATGGGCAGTAGTGACGATGGAGATATTACCTTGCGTATAATGGTTACCGGCGGTGCTGGTTTTATTGGTTCGGCTGTCGTTCGACTGCTTGTTGGGCGCCAAGAAGCAGTAGTCGTCAACGTAGACAAGTTAACCTATGCAGGCAACTTGACCTCGGTTGCCAGCGCAGCGGGCTCAGAGCGCTACAAATTCTACCGGGCGGATATTTGCGATGGCGACGCGATGCTCCAGATCATGCGCAGAGAGGACATCACCCATGTGATGCACCTGGCCGCGGAGAGCCATGTCGATCGGTCGATAGACGGGCCTGCGGCCTTTATACAGACCAACTTGGTGGGTACGTTCCATCTTCTTGGCGCGGCGCTGACCCATTGGCGCGGACTATCGAGCGACCGCCAGGAGGTTTTCCGGTTCCACCATATTTCCACCGACGAAGTGTTCGGCGATCTGTCCTTCGATAGCGGTGTGTTCACCGAAACCACGCCCTATGCGCCATCGTCGCCATATTCGGCGTCCAAGGCCGGGTCCGACCACCTGGTGCGCGCCTGGCACCACACCTATGGATTGCCCACGGTCTTGTCGAACTGCTCGAACAATTACGGCCCCTACCACTTCCCCGAAAAGCTGATCCCGCTGGTGATCCTGAACGCGCTGCACGAAAAGCCACTGCCAATCTACGGCAAGGGCGCCAATGTGCGCGACTGGCTTTACGTCGAGGATCACGCCCGTGCCCTGGCGCTGGTCGCGACCAGCGGTGCTCCCGGCGAGAGCTATAATATCGGTGGCCGGGCCGAGCGGACCAACCTCTTCGTGGTCGAGGCCATTTGCGACCTGCTCGATGCCAAGCGGCCGCGGGCAGGTGGGAATAGCTATCGCGACCTGATGACCTTTGTTGCCGATCGCCCGGGTCATGACCGCCGCTATGCCATCGATGCGAGCAAGATCGAGCGCGAGCTGGGCTGGCGCCCCGAGGAGACCTTCGACAGCGGCCTGTCCAAAACCATCGACTGGTATCTCGCCAACGAGGCCTGGTGGCGGCCGACCCGCGACAAGACCTACGCGGGCGAGCGCATGGGTCAGGTGGCCTGACATGGCGCTCAAGCTTCTCGTCACCGGCCAAGCTGGCCAGGTTGCCCGCGCCATGGCCCTGGCCGGATCGGCCGACGTCATAGTTACCTGCGTTGGCCGTCCCGAACTCGACTTGACCGACCCCGTGTCGGTTCGCGCCGCCATCGACCTGCACAAGCCTGATATTGTAGTCAATCCTGCGGCCTATACGGCGGTCGACAAGGCCGAAAGCGAAGTCGAACTGGCCTACTCGATCAACCGCGACGGCGCCGGCAGCGTCGCAGCGGCTGCCGCCCAGGCCGGCGTGCCGATCGTGCACATCTCGACCGATTATGTGTTTAGCGGTGACAAGGCCGAGCCTTACCTGGAGAGCGACCCGACCGGCCCCACCGGCGTCTATGGCGCCTCCAAGCTGGCCGGAGAGCAGGCGGTGGCGGCGGCCAATCCAGCCCATGTCGTGCTGCGCACCGCCTGGGTTTACGCGCCCTGGGGCCATAATTTTGCCCGCACCATGCTGCGGCTCGCTGCGGACCGCGACGTGGTGCGGGTGGTGGCGGACCAGCAGGGCACGCCGACCTATGCCCCCGATATCGCCCAGGCTATGCTGGCGGTGTGCCAAACCATTATGGCCAGCCCCGATGGCAATGATTGGCGTGGGGTGTTTCACCTGACCAATGGCGGCGCCACCAACTGGGCCGGTTTTGCGGCGGAAGTGTTCGCTCAGTCGGCCGCCCGCGGTGGTCCATCGGCGCGGGTCGAACCGATCTCGACCGCAGATTATCCGACGCTGGCCAGGCGGCCGGCCAACTCGCGGCTGGACACGGATCGATTTACCCGGACCTTCGGCCATCGTATGACTGACTGGAGCGACGCCGTGGCGCGCTTCTCAAGCGCGCCAACGTCATAGGGGCCGCAATCAATGCATATTCTGCCTACGCCCGTCAAGTTCGACATGACCCCAGTCGGGGACATCGAAACACCCGCCAATGAGAAGTCCGCCACCAGCTGGCTGTTTACCGGCGACGACCCGCGCCTGCTGTTGACCCCGTCCAAGCCCATGCTCCCGGGCATGTACAAGCTCGAGTTTGTCGGCGCCAGTTTTGAACCCGACTGGCTGAACGCGAAGCTTTATCTGGACACCGGCAGTGACTTTTCCGAAGGTTTGACGGTCAGCTTTCCCATTACCAAGGACCAGCCGGCAGCGTATTTCGAGCTGGGCCAGAAAGTGCTCCGGCTGCGCCTTGACCCGCATGACGGGCCCGGCACGCTTGCGGCCAAGGGGGTTCGGCTGACCCGGATCTCGACTACGTTGCGTCGTGCGGCACGCGCGACCCATCTTGCTGTGGCGCGGGTGAGGTCATTTGATGACGCGGTACGGCTGCTGACCAAATCCTACAACGTCTTGCGCAAGGACGGCATCGTTGGCCTCCAGCACGCAGTCAGCCGGTCGGTTTCGCGTGAGGTCCTCGGCCTCAGCGGCGCCGGTTATGCCGAATGGGTGCGGCGCTACGATACCTTTAGCGAGGCCGAAATCGCGTTGATGCAGGGCATGGCCCGGGAGCTGTCGGCGCCCCCGCTGATCTCGGTGCTAATGCCCGTCTATAATGCGCCCAAGCGATTGCTGATCGAAGCGATCGACAGCGTCCGCAACCAGGTCTACCAGAACTGGCAGCTCTGCATCGCCGACGATGCATCCACCAAGCCGGAGGTGCGGGCGGTACTGGAAAGCTATGCCGCCAAGGACCCGCGGATCAACGTGGTGTTTCGCGAACGCAATGGACATATTTCGGAAGCCTCCAACAGCGCGCTCGAGATCGTGCGCGGGGACTGGTTCGCGCTGCTGGACCATGACGATGTGTTGCGTCCCCATGCGCTGCTCGAAATTGCGCTCGAGATCGCGGCGCATCCCGATGCCGGGCTGATCTATTCCGACGAAGACAAGATCGATGGGCAGGGGGGGCGCTACGATCCGTTTTTCAAGCCTGATTTTTCGATCGAACTGCTGCGGTCCCAGAACTATTTCAACCATCTCACTGCGCATCGTACAGCGCTGGTTCGGGCTGTGGGCGGGTGGCGCAAGGGCTTTGAAGGCAGCCAGGATTATGATCTGAACCTGCGCATCGTCGAAAAGCTCGAGCCCGGACAGATCCGGCATATTCCCAAAATCCTCTACCACTGGCGCGCTGCCGAGGGCTCAACGGCTAGCGCCGGCAGCGCCAAGAGCTATGCCTATGTGGCGGGGCTGAAGGCATTGCAGGAGCATGCAGACAGAAATGGCGGCAAGGCGACAGCCGAACCGATCGATGGGCTACCATACTATCGGTACCGGCACGCGATCCCATCGCCTGAGCCGCTGGTATCCTTAATTATCCCGACTCGGGACGGCCTCCGCCTCATCAAGGGCTGCGTGGAGTCTATACTTGAAAAGACCACCTACCGCAATTTCGAGATTGTCATCGTCGACAATGGCTCCGTGGAGTCGGAAACCATTGCCTGGTTCGCGAGCATTGCGGGTGATCCACGCGTGCGCGTCTTGCCCTATAACAAGCCCTTCAACTATTCGGCGATCAACAATTATGCAGTCGCACGCGCCAGGGGCGAAATTATCGGTTTGATCAATAATGACATCGAAGTCATTTCTCCAGATTGGCTAGGAGAAATGGTGTCTTTTGCTGCGCAAGCGGACATTGGGTGTGTGGGAGCGAAGTTGTACTACGCAAACAACACCGTTCAACACGCAGGCGTAATTACTGGAATAGGTGGAGTTGCGGGCCATTCTCATAAATATGCTCCGCGTTCGGTCTATGGTTACTTCAGTAGACTGTCAGTTGCGCAAGATGTTTCAGCTGTAACTGCGGCATGCCTTTTGGTAAGGCGAGAAGTCTTTAACGAGGTTGGGGGACTGGACGACGAGAAGCTAAAAGTAGCTTTCAATGATGTCGATTTTTGCTTGAGGGTCTGCACACTAGGCTACAGAAACGTCTGGACGCCCTATGCTGAACTGTATCACTTTGAAAGCATATCGCGTGGTGCCGAAGACAGCCCCGAAAAGGTCAGTCGTTTTAACCAAGAGGTGGAGTTCATGAAGGCCCGGTGGGGCCAGCGCCTAGAAGTTGACCCGTATTACTCTCCCAATCTGTCAATTGTGCATGAGGATTTTTCAATCGCGTTCCCACCGCGCATCGGAAAAAATCCAATAAACGCCCATAGCGAAGATCGCAATGGTTAGCGGTTCAGAGGACGCATAGCTTCGAGCGACTTGCCGCGTTGGCGGCTCAATGCGGTAAATGACCCATCCCGCTTTTTTTAGAGTTCACTGGAACTAGTCAGGACTAAAGTTTGCAGGCGAGACCGATACCTCTTCAGATTGGGCGATGTCCAACGTTGACTGCTTAGCAGCTATCGGTCGGCGCCCTTCCCATTGCCCATGACTGATGTAGTGAATGAGCATATTTTGGCCGCTCGCTACCACGTCCGGATTGGTCTCCGCGTAAAAAGCCGGATCAAATTCTTCCGAAGGCCTCAGTCCAGCCGCCTCCCCAAGGGAAAAATAATGCCGAACGAGCTCGGCTGGGCTGGCCAGCCGTAACGGTGTCTGAGCGCGGTAGTAATCGACGTCGAATAGGCCACTACTTAATACAGCAATGCCAGGGTTGCGATCAACGACGCGCCGCATCAGTTCGCTGCCCTGAGACGCCACCCGTTCAGCCCTGGCGCTGCTGACTCTAGCAGCAGCGTCGGCAGTGGCCAAAGCAGCCTCCAATGCCGCAACTTGGGCTTGCAATGCCTCTACAGCGCTCTCGATCGGCCGCGTCCAGGTAACAGGCTCTACATGCTCGGCCCTAAGCTGGCCGATGCTCTTGTTTGTCAGAACGGAAGCAGCGATGACACTGGAGCTCTGGCCGGCGATCTGACGCCGTCCCAGGCCGTTGGTCTGCCACCGGCCCTTGTGGACAGCGATCAACGAGTTGGAAAACTCGACGCTATCGATCTGGTCCAGATCGGCAGCGGCAAACGAGGTCTGGTAGGTCGAGGCGAAAGCGTCAAGAAACCCTGCACGCGTGAAATCCTCGCGCCAGTGCTCGTGATTGCACAGATCGACCAGTCTCTTGCCAAAGCTGACCGAACTCATGGGATTGTACAAACCACCCTCGAGTTCGATCCAATAACTGCCGTGAACGTCCTCCATCAGGTAGATCCCGCCCGAGACCAGGCATGGAAAATACATGGCGAAGGCCTTCACGATGTCCGAGGACCGGTGCGAGCCATCATCAATGATGATGTCAAAATTCGAGCCAACCGTCTCGAACAATTGCCTGGATGTTTCGGGCGTGCTGGCATCCCCGACCAACAGGCGAATACGGGGATCGTCAAAGCTCAGTTGTGCGCAATCGGGGTTGATATCGACACCGGTGATCGTTTTCGCACTCGGAAAATACTTCGCCCAAATTTCCAGCGAACCACCATTCTGGGCGCCAATCTCAAGAATGTTGACGGCCTTGTCGCGATAGGGCGACAGGTAATGCTCATAGGCTTCCAGATAAAGGCTCCACTTGTCGGAGACCTTGCCCGCATGCTGGTCATAATGGTCCTGGAGCGATTTACGAGAATTCATTGCTATCGCCTATTGACGCAGTCGGTCTGGCTACCGAGTGGTGGTCTGTCGTGTTTGCCGCCGCCTAAAGCGGAGACAACGTTATCTCATGAATTGGCAAGCCAATGATCCCATGCGTGACATGGCTGCTTTCACAGCGGAACGTAAGCGCGTCGTCGACCCAGTGGTGCATGACGTGCTCCATCTGTGTGCCAGCAGCAAGACCGACCGCAACGGTATAGTCCCCGGTGGGAAAATAGGGCAGCCTCAAGGCGAACTCGGCTCTAAAGCGCGTCCCCGACGAAATAGCAACCGGCTGGTCGGCATAGGACAGATAGGTGTTCTCGCCGAACAGGTTGATCCCCCGATCGTTTTTGACGATAAAGCCCAAAATCGGCTGGGCGATGGCGCTTTCGGCCAGACAATCCACACGGATAGTCACCTCCTCGCCGCCCACGATAACCGAGGTTGGGTGTCCATCATCGGCGATGACCGTCACGTTTTCCACCCGCGCACCGCCTGCACCATAGGCAGGCGCATTGCTGTCAAACTCAAACACCTCGATTTCGTTGCGTTTGGTCGAGCCGCTGATCATTTCATGTCTGACGTCCTGGCGCTGCCGGGGCATGTCGCGCCGACGCCCGGTGATCGAGAATGAGCGCCCATCGGCCTCGCCATGCAGGGACGCCTGATAGGCCAGAGAAATGTCGCGCGCATCGCCTTCGGCGCGGACCTGGCCATTTTCCATCCAGATCGCCCGGTCGCATAGGGCGTTGACGGAGCCGGTGTCGTGGGAGACGAACAGGATCGTGCCGTGTTCCTTGAACCGGTGAATAAAGCGCATGCATTTCTGGGTGAAGGCGGCATCGCCGACAGCCAGGATCTCGTCAACGATCAGAATGTCGGCATCGACATGGGCCGCCACCGCGAAGGCCAGCCGTGCATACATGCCCGATGAGTAGGTCTTGACTGGCTGGTCGACGAAATCGCCAATGCCAGCGAAGTCCAGGATGGCGGGCTCACGTTCGACGATCTGCGCGTTGGTTAGGCCCAGGATGGCAGCGGACAGGCGCACATTCTCGCGGCCGGTAAATTCGGGATTGAACCCGGCCCCCAGTTCGAGCAGCGGCGCGACCCGGCCCGTCACGTTCAGCGTACCCGAATTGGGGGTGAGCGTGCCCGCGATCATCTGGAGCAGCGTCGATTTGCCGGATCCATTGCGGCCAACAATGCCTACGGTCTCACCCCGAGAGATGCGGACATCCACATTCTGGACCGCCCAGTACTCTGTGTAGTAGCGCTTGTTGCGGAACAGCATCTGCTTGAGCCGATCCTGTGGCTTGGCATAGATCAGATAAGCCTTGCCCAAGCCTGCCGCATCGATCACCACGTCAGATGACATCGGCAAAGGCTTTCTTTGTACGGCTGAAGAATGCAATGCCTATAAGTAGGACGATAGCGGCAAAAATTAGATAGACACTATAGGCTACGAGATCGGGGCCGCGCCCCCAGAACACGAAGTCACGCATTAAATCCACCGCTGGCGTGATTGGGTTCAAGGTGATCAGCCAGTCATAGGGTTCAGGCAGGCTTGCTGGGTCGTAGAAAACCGAAGACATAAACAAGATCGCCGTGGAGAGTGGCGGGGTAATGTGTTTAAGGTCCCGCAGAAAGACCCCAAGCGACGCTAGCAAATAACTTATCCCCATGGTGATCATCGCCAGAGGCAGTAGGGCCAATGGTAGCAACAGAATGGTTACCGGGGGCAGGCCATGCATAACCAGATAGATGACCAGAAATGCGGCGAACGAGATCACGGCCGTTGCCAGAGACGTCAGCATACTGACCACGACCACGACCTGGAGCGGGAACACCACTTTTTTGACGTATGACACATTTTCGAGCACCAGATTAGGCGCTCGATTGAACTGGTCCGAAAAGAAGTTGAACATGATCAGACCGGAAAATAACAAGAGTGGATAGGCGTACTCCGCCTCAACCTCCGTTCCAGGTCGCTGCCAGCGCGACTGAAAGATGATACCAAAGACCAGCGAGAACACCGCAAGCATGGCGAGCGGCGCGATAAGGGCCCAAAACCAGCCGAGCATCGAGCCGCGAAAGCGCTGGTCGAACTCACGCTGGGCCAGCTTTATGGTCAGCGATAAATTGCTTGAAAAGGGCGTCACACGTCTCAGCCTAAGTTGTTGAAGGCGGTCTGTACTGGAACACGGTGGGTTGGACAAGGGCTCACCACCTAGAGCCACCCCATTAGCACTGCTAGGTACAACATGATGTTTCCCCGCATATTTTGTCGGTATACGCCCGCGTCGCGTAGGGCTTTTAAACCAAGTGGCGGGAAGGCATCGTGCGCCTGTTTCCATCGTTTCAGCGTAATGCGCGCATCGGGCGAGAGCATTTCCTCACAAGCCTCAAGAGCACTGATATTGTCGCCTGTCCATCTTTTGAATTGCCCCCCCATTACGCCACCAACTCGGCGGATAGTAGCAATAGCTCCACTATTCTTCCCGACGACGTTGGCACTGTGTTGTCGGTACAGCAGACTGGGCTCAGGGTCGTAGATTGCTGCGCCGCCGGCGCCAGTGATCAGTATGTATGCCCACCAATCATGTGTCACAAACCCCGTGCGAAATGCGCTTTTCGCCAATAGTACGAAAGCCTCTTGGTTGAGCATCATCGTATTGCCGCCTGCCATGCTTTGCACAAGGGCGTTTTGGAATGTGGTGGCGCGCTTGAACAACGGTGACAGCCCGATCGATATGCCGGCTTCATCGACCAGACGCGTTCGCGATCCATAGAGTGCCGGACCAGGCGGTGCAGCATTCAGCATCGCAAAAGCGCGCTCAATCTTGTCGGGAAACCAGATGTCATCTTGGTCAGAAAAACAATACGCCGCGTAAGTTTCGGGAGTGCCCTTAAGGAGGGATCGGAAGTTTTCAGCAAAACCGCGGCGCGGCCCACGTTGTACGTAAAAGTTTGCTTTCGTCCATTTGTCACGCCATCGTGCCAAGATGTTGTGAGTCTCGTCGGTGGAGCCGTCGTCACTGACCCAGATATCGACATCATGGTGCGTTTGACGGTGAATTGAAGCGAGTTGCTCGTCTAGGAACTTCTCGCCGTTGTAGGTCGCCAATAGTACGGCTATTTTCGGAGATTTGAGTGGAGGCATCGTGACAAAGCGCCTGAAGTGTGTGAGTTGGCCGGCTTGCCACTTCAATCAGTGTTGATCTGGCTACGACCCTTCTAAAGACACACACGTTGATTGAATAGTTTCTGCAGCTGCTTTTTGGCCCGCCTATAGCTGCCACAAGGCGCTGGCGTGTAACGTGGCATCTCCTGTCGGCGTGGGATTACGCGTCGTCGAAAAGCCCGCACTTCACCTGCCGTTCTTTGTGTGTGCCAACGGCGATTACCTTCTCGACAAGGCGTAAAGAAGAACGGTGCAGATTGTGCGCAGCGAACAAGTCTCCGAGGACTGGGAACTCCTGATCTATTGGGCGCAGGTCGCAATCGCTTCCACGTCTCTGCCCCTGAGCGGACCGTTGTGGCCGTACTGGTCACTGAGCAGCGATTTGCCGGTTACGATGGTAAGCGCCATGCTTGGTAGGGCGAGGATGGTTCTGTCTGTAGGCAGGGCATTGAAGCGTGGCACGTTTATTGCCACCCAGGTAACCGGGGTCGCCACTCAGACTTTGGTTGACAGGCGATTTGTACTCAATCAGAACGGATTACAATTCAAATCCTACTGGAGCGGGTTCGTGAAAGGCATCATTCTGGCCGGTGGCAGTGGCACACGGCTTTATCCAGTTACACTGCCAATTTCCAAGCAGTTGCTGCCCATTTATGACAAGCCCATGATCTATTACCCGCTCGGGGTGTTGATGCTTTCGGGTATTCGCGAAGTGCTAATTATCTCCACCCCCCGCGATCTCCCGGCCTTCAAAGCGCTCTTAGGCGACGGGTCAGATTTCGGGATTGCGCTCACCTATGCCGAGCAGCCTGAACCGCGGGGGCTGGCCGAGGCGTTCATTATTGGACGCAATTTCGTGGGCAGCGATCCGGTGGCGCTTATCCTGGGTGACAACATCTTTTATGGCGCGGGGCTTTCCGAACTATGCGCGGCGGCGCTGGCCCAGGAAAAGGGCGCCACGGTGTTCGCCTATTGGGTGGCCGATCCGGAACGCTATGGCGTGGTGGCGTTCGACCCAGCAACCCAGCAGGCACTTTCGATCGAGGAAAAGCCGAAAAAGCCCAAATCTAACTGGGCAGTAACGGGGCTCTATTTCTATGACAACGACGTGCTTGAGATTGCGGCCGACGTGCAGCCTTCGCCGCGTGGAGAACTCGAGATCACCGACATTAACAACGCCTATCTCGAACATGGCACGCTTAACGTCGCCAAGCTCGGGCGCGGCTATGCCTGGCTCGATACCGGCACCCATGACAGCCTGCACGAAGCTTCGGCCTTCGTGCGCACCATCGAGCATCGCCAGGGCACAAAGGTAATGTGCCTCGAGGAAATAGCTTACGAACGAGGCTACGTCGACCATGCGCACATCTTGCGGCGTGCCGAAAGCCTGAGAAAGACGGAATACGGCGCCTATCTACGCCGCCTGACGGAGATGCCTCGTGTTTAATGTCCGCCCTCTCGCGCTTCCCGAAGTGCTCGAGATCGTCCCGCCCAAGTTTGGGGACGATCGGGGGTTCTTCTCGGAAACCTACAATGCCAATGAACTCGCCGCGGCGGGTATCACGCTGCAATTTGTGCAGGACAATCATTCCTATTCGGCCGCGAAGGGCGTGTTGCGCGGGCTGCACTATCAGCTGCCGCCGCGGGCACAGGACAAGTTGGTCCGTGTGGTGAAGGGTGCGATTTTTGACGTTGCCGTGGACTTAAGACGTTCCTCGCGAACCTTTGGTCAGTGGGTCGGGCTTGAAGTCTCTGCGGCAAAATGGAATCAGATTTTAGTGCCCAAAGGCTTCGCCCACGGTTTTGTCACGCTCGAACCGGACACTGAGGTCGTCTACAAAGTAACTGATCTCTACGCTCCCGAGTGCGACCGGAACATCCGCTTCGACGATCGTGTGATCGGTATTCAGTGGCCGGTCGATCTCAATACGGTACATCTCTCCACCAAAGATGCTGCCGCCCCTGGGTTTGATTCGGTGGATGTGTTCAACTGAATTCCAAAAACTGCCAGACTAAAGCAGTTGCGCCTAGCGCCTCCACGGGCCGGACATACTTACACAAGAGAACGATTGGCGTCCATTCGGCTTGGAGGGCCATCTTCCTAGGCGCCAGTAGAGTAAGCATCCGGTGAGGGCCGCGATGCTGCGGTCGCCTGTGCTCGCGGATTAGTTCGCGCAGGCACTCGACTCCATATGGAGTGAAGGCCATAACGCCGTCCTCGTCGTGGAGGCTAAAGACCCAGATGAGGCCATCTTCGGGCTCCATGTCGATGGCAACTTCTAAAGGCCAGTCGACATCCTCGCCAATTTCCACCGCAACCCTGTCGATGGTCTTGAAAGTGGGTGGGTGTATGCTGAGGAGGGGCGGACTAGAGGGTTGCCTCTCCAGCGAACAAGCCGCTAAAGCTGGTTGGGTGTTAGAGAAGGGGTTATGGCAGAAGTGCAGGTAAACGTATTTATCGCACGTGGCGGCGAGGAGGCTGCGCCTGAACTGCTCATCCTGCCGTATGGACCGGAGACAGCGATACCACTCCACCTCCAGACTTTAGACTGGCGCCATCTCGCAGATGACAGACGACAAGTTGCTCGGCGCTGCGGGGCCGAGAATCCAAGCTGACATCGCCGAGAAGGGATACTTGGTATTGCAGCCTACCGGGTGATGTGGGTGTGTGTACACTGGGCTAAGGAAGGCGCAGGAAGGATATTGTTGTTGCCGAATCCCAGACGCGCTATTCAACGCGAGTCACCAAAGGATGATGAGATGCCGCACAAACTGGCCTACCAGTCAGCATTGATAGTTCTGCTGGGCGTCATAGTCCTGTTCATCCGAAACCCTGATCCGGTACTAAACCCGGCGCTTTTTGGTGAAGACGGGACTTGGCTCATAGGATTCCTGACACACGACTTGCAAGCGGCGTATTTTGGCACGCGTTTAGATTATCTGACCTTCGGCCAAAGCGCGATTTTGAACGCCGCTGTGTTTCTCAATCAAGTGTTCTTTGGCGACAGCATAGCGCATCTGCCCCAAATCATGGCTGGACTGTCATACCTGTTCTGGGCAAGCGTGGCCGCGACAGCATTTGCCGGCCTACGCCCTTGGCTAAGGGCGGAATGGCGGGTGGCTGTTGTTGCGATCATCTTCCTTATGCCGCTCGGGGTGCATTCGAATGAAGTCCTCGGCCGCATCCTGAACCTCGGATTTATGTTTTTCCCGCTCGCGGTTTTCCTCATACTTCTGCGCCCACAGGTTCGATTTGAGGGCTGGAAGTACTTTATCGACATGTTGCTGCTGGTTTGCTGCGCCACCAACCCATTGTGCATCGCATTGGTAGGGGGGCATGCCCTGCTGTCCGCAATATCAACCTATCGCCGCGATAGGAGCATTCCAGTGAGGGATCTTGTAGTCGGTTGCGGCATAGGCCTTCTGTGCCTGTTCTATTTGTACCGCTTTGGTGACGCTCCCAAGGTGGGCATGGAAGAGCTAAATCCTTCCCGGCTTGTAGAGGCGATATTTGCCCGCTCGCTGCTTTACCCCTTTATCTTCCCGGTTTACCAGGGTTTGTCAGACGCTTGGTCTCTGGCCCTCTTTCTGGCCCTTGCGGCGCTTATGGGCTGGGCGCTAGTTCGGGCTGAAGCTAGCGGCAAAATGGTTGGCTTCGGGCTCGCTACCGCCACGGCAATCGTGGTGTTGGGGACCATCGCTACCCGCTATAGTCTCACCGCCCATCTGCATGGCTACACCAGCACCTTTCCTGACCGATACTACTATGCACAAAACGTGATGATAGTTGTCTGCATGGCTTGGGCTATGTCCCGCACCCCAGCAAGAGTGTCGATCTCAACATTTCTTCTGTTGGGTGTTATATACGCAGGGGGATCGCAGCATCTGTTTAATTTCGGCTCCCCTGATCTGCCTATTTCCGAAGCTGGAAACCTACAAACTTCAGCAGCGCGAGTCATCGAACAGGCGGGGGACATCCACCCCGCCCAAGTTCTAGCCATTCCAACGTACCCCCATGGATGGTATACTCAGGCCCCGGCGTATGTGGTAGAGGCGACCGCAACAGATGCGCGCCGCGCACCTTCGCTTGAACAACGCCCTGGCGGCCTTAATTTTGTCGATGCTCTTGCGATGATCGCCCCACTCGCCGGCCTGATTATACTCCCTCTAGCTGCTGGCTTGTTGCGTAGACCACGACATAAGAACCATGCGCAACTCCGAGACACTAACCGCAAGGTTTAGGGCTCTATTATTCTCGGACTGGTCTGCCCCGCATTGGCGGTCCAGGGTTATTGTTAGTGCATAGTTGGTTGGGCTCGATGTCACCACAGGCGGAGTTGATCCGCTCTGGGTTGGCGGCCATGTGATGGTCTCTGTCGCCAGGCGGCGAGGGTGCGGATCAGCTGCATACGCGTCATCCCCCGGAGTTGGTCACAGCCCGTTTGGCGCGGCGATGATCGTGTTCTGGATCATCCTGCAGAGCGATCCGCCTGGCATTCACCGCCGTTATCCGGCAAGCCTTTTGAACTCTGAGAGACTCCACCATTCCGTCCCGGCTCCGCGAGGTACAGTCTGCTTGCCTGCGAAGGCAGCATGGGCGGCGCTCTGGGCATCTAGATCGTCATTCTTTCCGCGTTTGCGACGATCGTGGCGTTCAGGTATTGTGACCTCCAGAACCTCTATCCCGGCGGTTTGCATGTAGCGCAGAAGCCCTGCGCCGTAGCTGCCTGTCGATTCGATGCCGATACGCTGAAGCTCGCCGAACGAGCGCATCCATGCCAGCATCTGACGATAGCCCAGCCTGGTCGTCGCGAAGCTGCGGGTATCGAGAACCCGATCGCGGTCGTCGACAACTGCGGCAACATGCAAGTCCTTGTGGGTATCGACGCAGCCATTGATGCTGCACGCTGCCTTGTCGTTTCCGTTCATGGTTCACCCTTCGTGATTGCCAATGGCGATGGCTCACCCACGACCCAGTGCTTGGACAGGACAGTCACGAGACCAGTTCGGTCAGGCCCTTCTCGGGTCACGGGCAATGGTCGAGGCAAAGCCTCACCGGGAGGTGTTCCCGGGCGGTCGACAGGTCCAGGGAAAAACATGTCGGTCGATCAGAGTGCGGGTCAGGCCGCACCGAGGCACCTCGCGGCACCAGTCTACCGCGGTCGATCAGTGTTTGAGCCAAACCGCCCGGGAACTGGCAACCATCTTCTGACTATCAGTGTTGAAGATGTCGGGTTTGCCATGCCGGGCGATTGCCTCTTCCAGAGCAGCGACGCAGAAGTCGATGTGTTCGACAGCCACCCGGCCAGAACCTTGCGGCTGAACCAGTTCATGATGGGGACGAGGTGGAGGAAGCCGCGCCGCATCGGGATGTGGGTCTCGCCGGGGCTGAGGCCTCCGGGCGAGCCTCACCGCCAAACGCATCGGCGGCGCCCGCCAGAAGCTGGCTGCGCAATTGGGCGATCTGGTTGGCATGCTCGTCGAACTTTGAGCCAGTTCGGCCAGGGCTTCTCGCCCTTGAGCGCCGCCAGTGCCACCTTCGCCTTAAACGCCGGAGAATGGTTGCCGCGGGGTCTTCTCGTCATGATCTCTCCTGTTCGCGGCCATAATGGCCACCGTCAGGCAGAAAATCCACTCACCACTGTTCAGATTTCCCGAGCCAGCTCTGTCAGCTAAGCATTGACATGGAAGGCTATAGCCGACTACTCGGCAGAGTGAGCTTCGAGGTTTTGCACCGTCAGCGCGCTGCTGATGGATGGCATGCGCTTCCGATGCGCCAACTGGACAGATAGATGCCGCCGAAACGTCCCCGACGGAAGCTTGGACCAGTATACCCGGTGCGTGATCTGTCCTATGTTACAGCGCAGGGCGCGCGGACGAAACGGCACAAATATTTTCGTGAAGTGCGCACCTTCCTCTGGCCGGTCGTCGCAACAATCGTTTTCCAGTGCCTCGTCTATGGATATATCATTACTCGTCCAGGCCGAACTGACTGGGGCAATATATCCTCTGCCATGGTCGCGCTGGCGTTAGTGCCCCCACTTTGCGCCGCTGTGCTGACGGCATTTCGCCGCACGGAGACACCTGTTGTGGTTTCTGTAGTGGTTGCGGCGGCGATGTTCAGTGTGGCGGTGAGTGTGCTCTCCGCATTGCGTGTCCCCGTAAGCTATCAGGGATTGGCCGCTTGTTTGCCCATCACCATCGTTCTGACCGCCTATGCCAATGTGCGCTTCCAAAGGCAGCGTAACGATAGCGTAGCCATAGCACCTTTTCCTCAGGCCGGAGAGATCTCGCAGGAGCTGGGAGCGATCCCGGTACTTTCGGGACCCGCGGCTGATCTCGGCGGCATCGAAATTCTGCTAATCGATCCGCTGGAGCACCATAGCCAAGAGTGGTCCGCACTGCTGGCCGCGTGCTATCTCGGCGGGATAGAGATACTGCCGTGGACACGCTATCTTGAGGAGAAACTTGGACGGATCGACGTTTCGAGCTTCGACACGTCACACCTTTCCTATAGCCCTAGCCAGTTGCTGTACGCCAGGACGAAGCGATTCTTTGACCTTGCCGGCGCTATTCTAACCCTGCCCATTGTTCTACCAGTTGCCGCGGTCGTCGCAATTTACATCTTCTTGCGGGATGGTGGTCCGGTGATCTTCGTTCAGATTCGGCGCGGCTACGGGGGGCGCCGCTTCCGCATGTATAAGTTTCGCACCATGTACAAGGGAACAGCCGGGGGCGCCACCGGTGACGGCGACGTACGGATTATTCCTGGATGCAACCTAATACGCAAGATGCGGCTCGACGAGATCCCTCAGATCGTCAATATCATAAGGGGTGATATGAGCTTGATCGGACCCAGGCCAGTGGCAGAATATGTCTCTCGCTTGAGCGAAGCGACGGAGCCCAAGTACGCATTGCGGTCACTGGTCCTGCCAGGCATAACGGGCTGGGCTCAGGTCACCGCCGGCTATGCCGCTACCACGGAGCAGGAGCTCACCAAACTCTCCTACGACCTTTACTACATCAAACACCTCTCGCTGGATCTTGATCTTCTGGTGCTTTTCAAGACGGTCAGGACAGTCCTGTTCGGGACAGGAGCTCGCTAGTTAGACTCCAATCCAGCGCCATGACTCTGTAACAAGGCTTCTTAGCATTTGTCAGGAGATGGACACCTGCGGGATAGTACAGGCACGTGCGGCAGTTCGGTTGATCAGGGCGCGGGCGCACCTCTCCAGAGGCTCGGCTCTGCACAACGTAATGCTGTTGATGATCTGGGTTGGGTATGCCATGGGATGGCATACTCCTCTGGAGAACACGTTGACCTTCGACACTGCGCGGCCTTTGATCCTCCTCTTTGCTTTGACCGCGGCACTTGCTATAGCGCCGGTTGCGCCTGAGGTAGGGAATATTCTGTTTCTCTCGGCTGCAGCGGTTAGCCTTTTTCTGATGCGGAAGGTTGATCTTGCATTATCCAAGAGACCACTCGTTTGGATGCCTTTGACAGGTCTGATCCTTGTTGGACTTGCCTATGGTATCGCAACGAGTGCGCCTGCGGGCGTGGCGGGCATCTTCTATTTCACGCCACTGCTAACGATATGGCCCTTGATGTCGCTGACCCGCGACACTCGACAGGTTGCGCCAGTGCACATCGGGGTGCTCGCTCTCTGTGGCGCAGCAGGGTGCGCAGCTGTGGCAATAAGTGAAGTTCTGGCGACAGGTACGACGCGGGCGGGCGGCAGTATCGCAAATCCTATTCATTTCGCTGACATCGCCCTTGGCGTCGCCTTCCTGGCACTGGTCGGTACTGTTTATTGCACAGGGGCAGGGCGCTGGCTCTTCCTTGCTGCCCCGGTAGCTGCGTCGGTCGCCGTGCTCCTCTCGGGAACCCGGGGTGCGGTGCTTGCCTTGGCTGTGATGACAGCAACGGCCATTATAGGTTCGCTACTTCTTCGCCTCGTTTCCTTCCGCCTCTTTGCAATTGGCGCGCTGGGTGGACTCTTGGCTCTGGTTTTAGGCGCAGTACTAGGGGCGGGCGAAACTTCTGGCTGGCAACGCGTCTATTCGGATTTCGCCACGATTTTGAACTCAGGTCTGCCTACCGACTTCTCTACGGCCGAGCGCCTGCTTATGTATGAAGGTGGGCTCAGGGCGTTTTTAGCCTCACCTGTTTTTGGACATGGCCCGTTTGATTTCGTCGAGGCGGCTGCAAGCCGTGCCAGCCTCCGGTTCGACAGTGCTCCGCACCTGCACAATGATCTTGCCGACTTTGGGGCGTCAGGCGGGCTTATGGGCCTTGCCGCGTACTTCCTCTTTCTGCTCGCCCCACTTGTCGAGGCGTGGCGTGCGCCTCCTTCGCGCTATCGGGCCGGGCTGATCGTCGTTGTAACCACCCTGGTTGTCGGCTACTTCGTTATGGGATTGACCAACGCCATGTTCGGCATCCTCAATCTCACGGTCTTCTTTGCAGCGTTCGTGCTCGTTACGGGGCTTACGGTGGAAGAGCCTTTCGGTGTTGGCGAGGATCCCATCAGGACGGGCGACAGGTTAGGCGCCAGCCTTCTCTGACGACTGTGCTATCAGGCATGAGGGGGCAAAGCCCTTATGTCCACCAAAGGATACTAACGGACATTTGCCGGATCGCCGTGCTTCCACGCCGGACAGAGCTGCCCCTCAGGTGATGTCTTGGCCTGCCAGGTCCGCCAGCCGCCGTGACCTCCAGGCCGGGGTAAGGTGCCTGCTGCTTACCGGCGCCGGGGCGTGCCGAAGACATCGGCGAAGGTGTCGATCATCAGCTTATCCTTGATGTCGATCTTAGGATCGAAGGGGCCTTCGTCGGAGCGGTCGTAGTTCCAGGCGTGCGAGATCCCCCGGAAGTGATAGCCGTAGAAATCATCCCGCCAGCCGGCCAGATTGACCCAGCCCCGCACATAATGCGTCCACATCTGCGCCCGCCAGGACGCGAGAAACGCCCGGGCCGGTGCAGCACCCCACTTCTTGCCCCGATCGCGCGCCGCGACGCCCCGCTTGCGAATCACAAAGTCCGCGTGGCGCGGCAGACCTGTGGCCTCGCGCTTGTTGGAACCCCAGACGCGATTGAACCTCAGAAGTCCAAACGGAGCGCGCTCCACCGCCTTGAACACCGACTTTCGGAAGGGCGACATGACCAATTCGTCTATGTCGACGCTGAGGAAGGAACGCGTGTGCATGGCATATTTGCGGAAGAAGTGGGTGAAGATTGGAGGCTGGGCAAAACGGGCCCAGTTCTCGCCAAAGCGACTGCCGGTGAAGTCATGATCTCTGGTGCCGAAAGGGAAAGTCCAAGGTATCACCAGACACTTCTTCAGCCCCTCCACGCCAACGAGCGCGGATGTCAGTTCGTCTAGCGTATATGTGGTCGAACGATTGTCATAGATGACCGCGGCGGTGGCTCCATGTTCACGCACATAGAAGCGGGCCCAGTCGGCGATCCAGGGCAGCTCGTTGTTCTTGTTAACGGCGAAGACAACGCGATCGCCGGCAAACGTCGAACTGCGATTGGGCTGGATGGTAACGCGCCACGTCTGCCCTGCAAGACCAAGTTCAAGCGTGGTGTCACCGCGGGGCAGGGTTGCACGAGCGATGGTGATCTGGGTGCCATGATGAAGCTTGAGCTGCGCGCTTTGTCCGGAGGGGTGCCCCTTCACCGCAAGGCTCTCCATCGAGCCGGCCAGATTCAAGGCCATGGGCCCGATCAGATAGACGTGCCGTACCGTATGGTCGCGAAACACATCGTAAAAGAGATGGGTCGCGTCGAACTTGTCCCAGAACGCCTTTGGGCGCTCACGCTCCGGCTCCAGAGGCAGGCGCCTGAGTGCACCTGAGGCATCAAGCTCCACATGCGAATAGCTGTCGATATCCGCGACGGTCTTTGCAATGTCGATGGCCATGACGCTGCCATAGCCGGACCAGGCGAAATGGGTAGGGGCGAGTTCGCTCGCCAATGACGTGGTCGGCGCCAGCATACGGAAGACGGGGACTGCTTGTGACGGATTTATGACGCGTATAGGGTCGCAGCACGTCAAGAATGCTCCTTGTGGTGCGCGACTTATGCAGACTTCCCGATCCACTCCTGCGACCGAGTTCTACAATGTCTTTCCCGAGATACAAGTCCGGCTTCATCCGGAGCGCATAGCCCCGCGGCATACCCGCATCCTGCATCGCGACATTTCCAGCACGGAGGAGCTGGGAGAGCTTTTCAGCGGCTTCCGAGCCACTAAGCAGCGTGTGCTGGTGAAACTGGGGCACCCCTTGTCATACCCGATGCGCATCAAGGAGTTGGTCGCCCGCATGGAGAACACGCCCCTGCGCTTCCGGGCACGATTCGAATCGATGCGAGATCATTATCAGCACCACGGTGTCCCCGAAGTGGTCGAGATACCCGCCTATGGGCTCGGAGGAGGGGAGTACTTTCTCCTCGACGGCAATCACCGGGCCACCGGCCTCTACTTGGCGGGGCTGCCGTTCAAACTGCGGTTGAGAGTGCTCGGGGCCCCGGTGGACAGGCGTTTCCTGATCGACCTCAAATACTGGGACGGCGGGCTTCAGCGTTTCGTGAAGCGCATCCAGCGCCGGTCGGATCTTCGAGCGCGAGATTAACGCCTGGCCGGAGGTTCGACGAGCCTCCCCCGTCGACTTGTTCGCTGGATCGCCGCTAAATGCGGTCGCTGCGAGCGGCACGGGATCGCTCGCGGCGGCTGGTGATTCCGCAGGCCAGTCACCACTTAGGCGCTTCACCTTGGTAACGATTCCACCAAAGTAGGCCTCGGTGCAGCTTGGTTTCGCAGGGGTGACCGCGGGGTCACGGCGCAGGGAAGCCGAAAGGAATAACGCGACGCTCCAGCCCCTTGTCGCGCTGCGCGAAATGATCCGCGGCATTGCGGAAACCCGACAAGAGCTTTTTCTGCCAGCTGAGGATGGCGAAGCGGAGAGGGTGCCTTTCTGCAAATGCATGGACTTGCATTGTCCGGGCGATATCACTGCGCGCCAGCTCGCCCGCCTGCTGCTCGGCCATGTTCAGCGGCCGGCATAGACCGGGATCAGTCAGCACGCGGTTAAGCGAGGCCCCGGGCTCTTCGAAAGGATTGTAAAGGGCAAGGTCAGTGTGCCGCAGACGCAAAGCCGGATGGCCAAGGAGCTTCGACGCGGCTTGCGCGCGCAGGATGTAGCCTGCGCTGCCCATGGGCGTTGAGCGGAAGCGGCGGACAGCGACACCACTCGGTCCAGTAGAGATCGGCGGATACACCCGGGTCGGGGCGCCGGTCGTCTCTATTCTGATGAGGTCCGCTTCGATGCCGGGTGCTTCCGCGAGAAAGCTCGGTAGCAATGAGGAAGGCTCTGCGTCGTCCTCAAGCACCAGCGCCTGCTCATGACCTGCGTCGAGCATGGCGCCCCACGCGCGTTCGTGACTCAGTGTGCAGGCGAGTTCGGATGGTCGCAAGAAGCTCGGCCGGTCGCTATTGCAATAAAGAGCGATGTCGGCTGCGGCTATGTCGACGGGCGTGACAGCTTCAATGCGTTCGCCAGCAAGCCCGAGCGACGCAAGTTGAGCTTCCATGTAGGCTTGACGGTCTGGCCTGGTGCTCAAGTTGATGTAGTAAATGGGTAGCACGAGCAAACCTCAGGAAAGGAAACATTGGTTCAGCAAACGCTGGCCAGGCTCATGCGAACTACGAGAGTTCGGGGAAAGCCCGGTCCAAGGCTGCTGATAGGCTGGGTTCAGGGCGTAGGCCATCAGTTGCGCCCAGCACCACCGGGCGATCGTATTTCCAGCTGGTGGAAATGGCGGTGAAATGGGCGATGTATGCCGTATCGGGCTTGTGCCGCGTCAACATAGGCCGGTTCTTCAGCAGATGCGTATAGGGGTGGATCTTTAGGTTACGCAGCCAAGGGCGGTTTGGCGTCAGTGCCCAATTCTGGGTGGGACCGCGGCGATAGTCGGCCTCGGCCTTGACCAGGCGGAAGTCAGCGCGGCGATAGCTCGGCTTTTCTGCTTCCGGAACTGGTTCCACCCAAAGATTGCGGAAGTAGACAGTCCCCGAACGTGAGGCATTGGCGGTCTCGAACACCGTCTCGTTCGCGGTCGGAACCGCCAGCTCGTCCACATCGCAATTGAGGATGCCGTTGGCCATCGCGCCATACCGGCGGAACATGCCTGTGAAGGTCGCGGGTTGCAGAAAGTGCGCCCAGAATTTGTTGGACGACTTCATCGCCTGGTCCGGCCCCGAATAGCGGAACGGCACCGGCACAACCCCGATACGGTCGAGCCCCTCTACCTCCAGCAACGTCGCCTGCAGCTCTTCGATTGTGTAGCGGTCCGAAGCATTATCGAACATTAGGACCGCGGTCACCCCCTGATTGGCAACATGGAAACGGGCCCAATCCGCAATCCACTGGAGATCGTTGTTCTTGGAGAGGGTGAAGAGCAGATTTTGACCCGCGAAGAACTCAGAGTGGTTCGGGGCAATTGCAATGCGCTGCACAGTTCCAGCGAATGAAATGTCCAGATGCGTCGTATCTTTTGGCACGGCTGCCGAGTAAAGCTGAACCTTGACGCTGTGGTGGTCTTTGATGCGTACGGACTTGCCCGAGGGCTGCGCCACCGCCTTCATACTGCGGTAGAGCGGCGCGAGGTCGATGGGGCCGGGCCCGATCAAGATGACCTTGTCACCATGCGCATCCCGAAACACATCATAGAACAGCACGTCTGTCTCATAGGAGGCGATGAACTTGTCCGTGGGCGGGAGCGTGCCGTCTGGCGCCAGCAATCCGCGCCGAGGCGCGTTCTGCGGCAGCATCATCGGGTTGGGGCGCGCGGAGTGCAGCAGTTCTGGAGTGGGCTTGATCGTCACGGAGAACTCACAGGTATAATCGGTGCTTGCCTTGCCTCTAGCTGGAAGACGAGAGCGGCGGCTAGTTCTGCCTTCTCCGGTCTGTCTCACTCTGATAGCTGCACGCGACACATGCACGACAAAGCCCCTGTCAACCATTTGTCCGGCGATCGCCCATCCTGGAACGTTGGAGCTTCTCGGTCATTCATTTGGCGTTCAGACCAGCAAGCTCAGAAGCGAACGCGAAGACCTTGGGAGTAAAACTTTGCACGCACTAAAGAAGGCGCTCACCGCTATCTTGGCCATACCTATGCTCGTCTCGCCGGCCTTCGCCCTGTCTCCAGAGGGGAAGTGGGAGATCGAAATGCGCGACTCCCGATACGACGTGACGTTATGTGGCGACGGAACTCAGCTTTGTGCAGAGCTGGTGTGGCTCGGCAACGGCGCAGATTCTCCTGAGAACCTGCCGTACCTTAACACCATGCTCATCGACCATGCAAAGCAGGTCGCCCCCGATCAGTGGAAGGGCGAACTCAGCATTTACGGTCAGAAGGCGGCGGGTACGATCACTCAGGACAGTGAGAATTCCATCACCGTGGAAGGGTGCGTCCTGTTCGTCATCTGTAAGAGCTATCGAATGTATCGCTACGCGGACTAGCAGATGATCCTGCGGGGCTATCAGGCGGTTTGGTTGTTCTCAACTCGGCACTGATCGATCAAACGGGCCTTTTCTCCGCTGGAAGGGGTGTATTGGGAGCCGAACTTGGCTTCCCATAGGTCGAACGCTGACATTGCAGGACGGTTCTTGACCTGTGAGTCAGGCGTGATGGTCTTTGTCGAGGACATTTGATTCACCGCTTCGCAAGCGGTTTACAACGCCTTGGCTCGAATTAGGTGACACATCAGCAACTTGGATCGCTCGATGTGACTGGAATCCCTGGAGGGTTAAAAAGGCATATCCGTTCTTGTCGATCTCGGCCGTTATTCGGTCCCCGGCATCGCCCAGCAGACCGTCGCTAGCCTTGGTTACTGCCATGTGTCTCCATCTTACCCCCTGCAGGTGGTTGGGAATTGCGGCATCGGGCCCATATGGCAGCACTAACAGTTCTGTGTGCCGATCAGAGCGGTGGGCGATGAATATGTTGATCTGCATACTAGGTGACCGGTGGTTCGGCGGTGATCGGCTCGAATGCGGCGCCAGCACAGAGCGGAGAGTCGAACCCTGTGGTGACTGCGGGGCGGCGCTCGCCTGAGAAGACCAATACAACGTCGAAAACGTCAGCCAAGTGCTGCTGGCGCACCGTGGATTCCGCCAATGCGGTCCAGTTCCTCCGTGGAGGCCGTGTGGGCGGTGGTAGGCCTCTCACGCACACATACCAGCGTTTTGGGCCGCCGACCCAGGCGCCGGTGGTGGTGTTTGGATAGGACACGCGGACGAATTTGGGATCTCCACCGCGGTTGCTGGCTACCCGCGCTGCTTCCTCCTGATAGTTCTGGGGGAAGGAACCAGTATCGCCTGAGAACTGAAGCGTGGCCAAATTGGCGTTCTGACTAGAACATCCCGAAATCAGAAGAGCCAAGATCAAGATCAACGGTTTCAATGTTTCCCCTCGCCCCCGAAGCCCGGCGGTATAAAGACATGACTTTGTGTCATGCGCAATTCATTGATCCGGTTGGGCGGCGGATAGTCTGCGTGCAGACGAGCTTCCCTACGTCGGCTGTTCCATCAGAGGGGTACTCTGTCGGAGATCATGTCTGACAATTGGGGTTATCGGACATCCCCCGGCTTAACGACTATTGTCGAAGCATTGGTCGGTGTGGCGTTAGGGTCGAGTTGAGTGAAATGCCGCAGTGCTGCCCAGGACTCAAGGCCATAGAGACTACCTACATTCCCATGGTGCGCGGCTTTGTCTACCTGACTCCCGTCGTGGACTGGTTCAGCCGGCAGGTCCTGTCCTGGCGGCTCTCGATCGGCATGGATCTGGGCCTTCGCATCGGGGCGGGGAAGTGACGAGCAGGCTTATAAGGACGTGACACGATCCTGAAGTAAGGTACTGGACATATCGCTGACGCAGAGCCAAGTTGCCGACTCCTGGAGCCGACCCTTGATGCGTACTGCCTTCCTCCTCGCCCTGTCTCTGGGCTTCCTGACCGTGCCTGCGAGTGCCCAACAGCCGGTGGAGATCACCGCTGATCTCTTCACTGTCGACGAGAACTCGAGCGAGGCGGTGTTCACCGGCAATGTCGTGGTGATCCACCCCACAGTAACGGTCTGGGCGCCCAAGGTCGTGGCGATCTATGGGGACGGTGGCACTTCGGACATCGAGAGCTTCGTCGCCTCGGGCGGCGATGTGAAGCTGCAAACCAGCGATCAAACCGCCACCGGCGAACAAGCCATCTTCACGCCAGGCGACCAGTTGCTGCGCCTTACCGGCAATGTGCTGGTGACCAATGCCAGTGGAACGGTGGCCGCCCCTGAACTGGTGGTCAATCTCGAGACCAATGTCTCGACATTTACGGGCAACCAGGGCGGCCGGGTGACGGGAGTGTTCACCTCGCAATGAACGACCCCCAGCCCAAGCCGCGCGTCGACCAGACCGGTTGGCTGGTCGCCCACAACCTAGCCAAGAGTTTCGGCAAACGCGTCGTGGTGCGCGATGTCTCCATCGCCGTCCGCCGGGGCGAGGCCGTTGGACTGCTCGGGCCCAATGGGGCGGGCAAGACAACCGTCTTCACCATGATCATGGGGCTGGTCAAACCCGACAAGGGCGATATCAGCCTCGACGGACAGGCGATTACCCGCCTGCCGCTGTTCCAGCGCGGGCGCCTCGGCATCGGCTATCTGCCGCAGGAGCCGTCCATTTTCCGCGGGCTGACCGTCAGCGGCAACATCATGGCCGTGCTGGAAAACCATGTGAAGGGCAAGCGCGAACGCGAAGCGCGCCTCCAATCCCTGCTTCAGGAATTCTCGATCACGCACCTTGCCAAATCCAGTGCCCTAGCCCTTTCGGGCGGCGAACGGCGACGGGTTGAAATTGCCCGCGCCCTGGCAGCCGATCCCGCCTTCATGCTGCTCGACGAACCCTTCGCCGGCGTCGATCCAATTGCCGTCAACGAAGTCAAAGGGCTCGTGCGCCAGCTGACGCAACGGGGCATCGGCGTGCTGATTACCGACCACGCCGTGCGCGAAACCCTGGGCCTCGTGGATCGCGCCTATGTGATCCATGGCGGCAAGGTGATGATCCAGGGGCGGCCTGAAACCATTAGCGCCGACCCCGACGCGCGGCGCGTTTACCTCGGCGAAAATTTCGCGATCTGAGAGTGCGATCGAACTATTAAGATGCGCTACCCGAGTGAAGCTGCGGGCGTGGCGCGAGCTGCCGAATGAAGGCACTGGTTACTGTATCGGCGGGCTTGTGGGTCTCCACCTCGCCCGCCGACCCGCGTAATTTGTTTCTGGTGTAGAAGCAAGTATCTGTCCGTGGTTGGGCATTGTGCCCATCTGTTGAATGAAGAGCGGGAAATTGGCGTTTTCGGGAGTATGGTTTTCCAGCGCGCCGTCTGAAAATTTCGGAAACAGCGGCAAAATGGCTTGAGGTAACGCTTTTCTCAATGGGAGTTGCAGAAATCTCGAACGGAGTGGCGAATGTCCGCAACCTGCCGGCGACCTTTGGGCAACTCGTGGGCAGGTCGTGCTGAGATTAGGCCAGACTGGCCTCGGTTGGACCGCCAAGGCACGTCGTCAACAGGCCTAGACCCTAGCCTCATTGCGAGCGCTAACGCGACCCGTCTGACTTGACGGCATGTGGTGGGGTATTGGCACCGTAGATTCGCTGACGGTGTGAGTTCCTATGACTGCGCATATGTCCAGTGATAGAAGTTTGCAGTTGCTGGAGGTGGTGCCGAGCCGAATGGAGAGCAGTCCGGCGGTCTCACGGCGCAAGTGGCCGGACGAAATCTAGGCGCGGATCGTCGAAGAGGCGTTGGCCCTGACGTGAACGTGTCGGCGATTGCGCGGCGATATGGGATATCGCCGTCGCGATTATTCGGCTGGCGCCGCAAAGCCATAGCGAGCAGGCCCGGTTGAACGGCATCAGGCGGTTGGCAAAGATGATGGCGCCTCGGGCGGGGTCATCGAGATTGGCAACGCGAGTGCCATGGTCCGCATGAGCCCCTTTATCAGTGAGGATCACCTGCGGCGGGTCCTCCGCGCCATCCGCTCCGTATGATCCCCTCGGGCGTGAAGGTGTTCCTGGCCAGTCAGCCGATGGACTTCAGAAGCGGCCTGACGGTCTGGTTGGCTTGGTGCGGGATGCCGGTGCCAAGCCGCTCAACGGTTCGCTCTATGTGTTCCGCGGCAGGCGGGCAGATCGGATCAAGATCGTTTGATGGGATGGGACCGGCTTGTGCGTTTGCGCCAAGCGGTTGAAGAAGGCGGCGTTCTGCTGGCCGTGGACGCAACAACCGGGTGCAACTGAACCACGCGCAACTGCTGGCGCTGGTCGATGGCATGGACTGGAAACGGGTGCGCTCGGTGCCGGTGAGCCGCCTCAATCGGCTGGGTAAAAGCCTGCGGCAGACTGACTCACAGGCACGAAAGCTCATACAATCCATGGCATTTTGAGCCATGTCGCGGGCATGATTCCGGCCGATCCGCAGCAGCCTCCCGATGACATTGACGGGCGATGATCGCTGCTGCCCACTGCGCGAACTCCAGGAGGAGAATGCCAAGCTCGGACCGCGGCAACCATGACCAACCAGGTCTGGGCCATGACTTCGTGCACGACCGGCTGGCAACAGGACGTAACTGCGTATCCTTATCATCGTGGATACCTTCTCCCGGTTCTCGCCGGCAGTGGACCCCCGGTTCAGCTAGTGCGGTGAGGATGTTGTAACGGCTCTTGAGCGGGTCTGCCGGAAGTAGGATCCGGCAATCGATCCGGGTTGATCAGGGCTCCGAGTTCATCTCAGGGGACCTCGATCTGTGGGCCTACCGAAAGGAGGTGATCACACGTCGGCCCGACGGTCAGGCGCATGGTGCAGTTGTGCACTGGCGATCGCCTCTTAGGGCATGGGCAGCAGCTCTAGCAGCGTCAATTGAAGCTCTGCAGCGCAGGATCGTCTACTAGCTGTTTGATCCCGGACTTTGATGGTGCTCCATAGAATGGAAGGATGCGCTATGGGGCAGGTTCTACACGGCAGCGCCACAACGACAGAGGCAATCCGTCGAGCAATACAAAATAGTCAAGAGAGCCTGAGAACGCTTTCGAAGCGATATGGGATCAACCAGAAGACCGTCGCCAAGTGGAAGCGGCGGAGTTCGACGACCGACCTGAAGACCGGACCGAAAGAGCCGCATTCGACAGTTTTGTCCTTGGAAGACGAAGCGGCCATTGTGGCGTTTCGCCGTCACACGCTCCTGCCGCTGGACGATTGTCTGTACGCCCTCCAGCCGACGATCCCGCATCTAACCCGGTCTTCACTGCATCGCTGTCTGCAACGGCATGGCATCAGTCGTCTGCCCGAGGTCGCGGGCGACAAACCCTCAAAGCAAAAGTTCAAGCGCTACCCCATCGGCTATTTCCACATCGACATCGCTGAGGTCCACACCGAAGAAGGCAAGCTTTACCTGCTGGTTGCCATCGATCGAACGTCGAAGTTCGCCTTTGTCGAACTGCATCAGAAGGCGACCCGCCGCGTTGCAGGGAACTTCCTGAGAGCCCTTGCCGCGGCCGTTCCCTACAAGATCCACACCGTGCTTACCGACAACGGCACGCACTTCACCGATCCAAAGGGCGGCGCCTGGACGCCGGAGGAGATCAAAGCTTTACGGGCGGAAAAGACGTTCTTCCACGCCCATTCCTTCGAACTCGCCTGCGCCGATCTCGACATCGAACATCGGCTCACCAAGCCGCGGCATCCGTGGACAAATGGCCAGGTCGAGCGGATGAACCGGACCATCAAGGAGGCGACCGTCAAGCGCTTCCACTACAACAGCCACGATCAGCTTCTTCAGCACCTTCGGGACTTCATCGACGCCTACAACTTCGGACGGCGACTGAAGACGCTGAAGGGACTCACTCCATACGAGTTCATCTGCAAGCAGTGGACTGCAGACCCAGATCGATTCATCATAGATCCGATCCATCAGATGCCGGGACTAAACATTAGAAGCGACTATCGAAAGGCCTCACGCTCTGGTAAAGAGCAAGAAAGTGCTCATGCCTTTCATTGTAGTGCTCAACTCTGGCCGCGTCCGGGAAAAACTCGCGGTCATACTGAACCAATTGTCGAACGGCTTGCGTGAGCGATCCGAAAGCACCGCACCCCACTCCGGCGATAATGGCCGCCCCGAGGGCTGCCGCGGCGGGCACCGCAGCTCGTTGGATTGTTGTTCCCAAGACGTCAGCGCGTATTTGGCACCAGAAATTGGATTGGGAGCCACCGCCGCCGATCCGTACGATGCCCAGCGGCAGGTCAGCCGAACTTGCCAGCGCTGCGAAGGCCCACCGAACCGAATGAGCCACGCCCTCCATGACGGCATGGGCCAGATGCGCCGGGCTAGCACTCTCATCAAGGCGCGCGAAAACCCCGCGCGCTGCTGCATCCCAGACCGGGGCCCGCTCGCCAGCGAGGTGAGGCAGAAAAAAGGGAATCGTCTCAGAACTGTCCAGTCTTTCAGCCAGAACGGAAAGGTCCTGCGGCGATCGTCCTAGCAGAGCCGACAGCCAGGCCATCGAGGCGCCTCCGGCCTGCGTTGGGGCGGCATGCATGCGAATGCCTTGGTAGGGCGGAAACAGGATTACGCCCGGAGTAGGAACCACCCGGGATGATACAATCCCCGCAACCTCGCTGGTGCCGGACTGGTACATCATGTCTGCGTTCTCGATCACCCCGCACCCGAACATGCCAGCCCATGCGTCCATGGCGCCAACCATGACGGGTGTGCCTGCGCATGGTAGCCCCTCTTTCACTCGACCAGCGACATGGTGGAAGGCGAACAGAGGGGGCAGGCGTTGCATGGCTCCGGGTACGAGTTCGAGCAGGCCATCCACGTAGTTCCCTTTGCTATCCACAAGCCCGGTCGCCGAAACCGGATCGGAGGCCAGCTCTCCGGTCAGCTGCAGTGTGCAGAAGTCCTTGGGCAGAAGAACGTGCTGAGTTTTCGCCCAGTTCTCCGGCTCCGTGCGGGCGACGAAAGCCATGCGTGAGAGGGCATGACTGGCATCCACGGGGACCGGGCCGCCAAACCAGCAAGTTTTCTGCTCGGCGGTGACAGCCTGGTCCAGTTGTGCGGCATCTGCTGCAGATCGGGTGTCCTGCCACGTGATGGCTGGCCGCACAGGTGCGCCTGCGCTGTCGACAAAGAGATGCGTATTCACCTGAGAGGTGAGCCCGATGCCGGCAAGGCTTGCTAGGTCGGCGCTATCGGCAAAGTGTTGCAAGGCCGCCAGAACGCTATCCATCCAGACGCCAGGCGACTGCTCAGCTTTGCCCGCACCGGACCGGTCGGTCCCGTGCGGGCGACTGAAGCTGGCGAGTTCCTGGCCAGTTTCATCGATCAGGGTGCCCTTGGTGGCAGTTGTCCCCACATCGATGCCGATCAAAGTGAAATTCACGCCAGACTTCCCCCGATATGACTTGCCGATCTCCCGCTGGGCCATATAGTGCCTTGAAGAAACAGGAAAACAACTGCTCCCGGGTCGTTTACCCTGGGGAGTTCATGAGGAGGGTTACCTTGCCTACAAACATCAAACCATTCGTGGCCGGCATGATCATAGGGGCTGCCATGCTGCCGGTGGGGGCTGCCCATGCACAGTCCCGAGTGGCAATCGTTACGCCCTACATGGCGCAGCCGGGTACTCAGTTCTACGTTGAAGCTTTCCAGGAGGTGGCGGCCGAGAAGGGGTGGGAGGTCAACGTCATCGACACCGCCGGCGATGTGGCCGCCGTTATTGCTCGCATCGAGGACATGGTCACACAGAATGTCGACGCCATTGTCGTCAATGTGGATCCCTCTCAGGTGACCGCGGGTCTGCAGACCGCGCGCGACAATGATATCCCAGTGTTCGGCATGGATGCCGGTTCCGATCCGCTTCTGGTCACCAATGTCACCAGCAATGGCTATGCCATGGCGGCCGAGACATCGGCCTATGTTGCCAACCGCATCAATGGCGAAGGCAACGTCGTAATGTTCGTCTTTGATGCTTTCCCGCCGGTGCAGGTCCGCGGGGTGGTAGCCGATGCCGTCTTTGGCAACTATCCCGATATCGCCGTTTTGGACAGCGTCACTCCCGATGTTTCCGATGGCGGCATCGCCGACAGCCGCGCCAAGATGGAAGCGATCCTGGCCGCCAATCCCGAGCCCGGCAGCATCGCGGCCGTCTGGGCTGCATGGGACCAGCCCGCGCTGGGTGCATTGCAGGCGATTGAAGCTGCGGGCCGCGAGGGAGAAGGCATTGTCATTACCGGCATCGACGCCAATCCGCAGGCCCGTGAGGCCGTAGCGGCTGGTGGGAACTTCGAGGCGACTGTTGCCCAGGATTTTGCCGGTATCGGCGCCGCCACCGCCGATGCGGTTGCCCGCTACCTCGATGGCGAGGAAGTCCGACAATCGGTCATCTACGTGCCCTCCAGGCTGATCACCGCCGCCAACGCAGACGAATAGTTGCGCGCGGTCACCACGAAAGGGTAGGGAAGGGCCGATCATGGTTCCTCCCGCTCCCCTTCTTTCCGCCACCGGCGTCAGCAAGTCCTATGCGGGTGTGCCGGCACTTCGTGGCGTCGATCTGGTCATTTCATCGGGCGAAATCCACGCCTTGATGGGCGAGAACGGCGCCGGCAAGTCAACCCTGATCAAGATCCTTGCGGGGGTGGTTACCCCCGACACCGGCCAGATCAACATTGGTGGATCGCCCGCTTCAATCAACAGCACAAAGGCTGCGTACCGCCTCGGTCTGCGCTTCATCCACCAGGAGTTCAACGTCGTCCCCACCTTGTCGGTGGCCGAGAACATCCTCATGGGGCGGAGCTACCCCCGGCGTGCGGGTATTCTCATCAACTGGCGGCAGCTCAATGCTCAGGCGACACGAGCATTAAAGCGGCTAGGCATCGATCATATCGATCCCCGACGCGCGTTGGGGACCTTGTCTCTGGGGGACCAGATGCTGGTGCGCATCTCCGCAGCACTGCTTGAGGATGCACGGCTTTATGTCATGGACGAGCCGACGGCCGCCTTGACGCGGGATGAGAGTGAACGCCTGTTCCGGGTTCTGAGGGAAATCCGAGCCAGCGGCAGCTCCGTGCTCTATGTGTCCCATCGGCTAGACGAAGTCATGGCTCTGTGCGACCGGGCCACTGTGCTGCGGGATGGCCAGTCGATCGATAGCGGACGCATGTCCGAGATCACCCATGATGATCTGGTTGCCATGATGATCGGTCGCAAGGTGGAGGAGGCCTATCCAAAACCGCTCACGGCTCCGGCAAGCCAGGAGGCATTCTCCGTGAAGGAACTTCGGGCCGAAGGCATTGGCCCACTGGATTTTTCGGTGCAAAGAGGGGAGATCCTGGGCGTCGCCGGATTGTCTGGGTCAGGGCAGACCCATCTGGTCCGGGCGCTTTTCGGTGACCTTCCACTCTCCGGCGGTTGCATGACGCTGCACGGCGCAGCCTACCGACCGGATCGCCCAGCCTCGGCTTGGAAGGCAGGGGTCGGCTATGTACCGCGAGAGCGTCGTGCCCAGGGTTTGGTGATGGCCGGTCCGATCTACCAAAATATCACCTTGGCCCATCTTAAGCGTCATAGCGTGCTTGGCACCTGGCTCACGCCACGGCGGGAGCAGCGGGTCGCCAGTGATATTGGCAGCGCTATCCGGCTTAAAGCCTCGGGACCTCAGCAGCCAGTGCTCGAACTGAGTGGCGGCAACCAGCAGAAAGTTGTCTTCAGTCGGGCGTTGACCGGGTCTCCCAAACTGCTCCTGCTCGAGGAGCCAACGCGGGGCGTGGATATCGGCGCCAAGTTCGATATCTACGTTATGCTGAGAGAACTCACCGCTAAGGGCACCGCAGTCATTCTGGTTTCGTCGGACCTGCCGGAGATTCTGGCGGTCAGCGACCGCATCGCGGTCATGCGGGAGGGCCGAATTGCCACCACCAAAGCGGCGGCAGCTTTGACGGAGGAGACCCTCATCAATCTGTGCTACGGCCGCACCGCAACTTTCGGGGCCTCGTAACCATGCATGTATTCATTCGCCGCTACGGGACCTTTGTGGGCTTTGCGGCAATCGTCGTCTTTTTCTCGGTAATGCTGCCTGGCACCTTTCCCACGGCTCGAAACTGGCTGAACATCTCTCAGCAGGTGTCCATGCTTATGGTCGTGGCCGCGGGCATGACCATTGTAATGGTCATGGGCGACTTCGATCTTAGTGTGGGCTCCATGGCGAGCCTGGCTGGAATAGTGGCGGCTCTGGCCATGGGAGCCGATCAGCCGGTCTGGCTCGCACTGCTGCTGGCTTTGTCCATCGGTTTGCTGGGCGGCCTCTTTAACGGTGCCATGGTCAGTCTGGTCGGGATACTGCCCTTTATTGCAACCTTGGCCACCATGACCATGTTTTCGGGAATTGCCTTCGTGGTCAGCGGTGGCAGGACCATATCGGGGCGATCCATTCCCGAGGAGTTCGGCAGTTTCGCGCGCGGCGGAGTGCCGCTCGGGGAATGGGGAGGGGTGGCGATAACCCTGCCGAACCTATCGATCATCGCCATCTTTGTCGTGCTGGCGGTTTGGATCCTACTGGAACAGACAACGCTGGGACGGCGGCTTTATGCCATCGGCGGCAATATGGAGGCCGCCCGTTTGAGCGGTATTGCCGTCAAACGGCTGCGGCTGACTGCCTTTGCGCTCACTGGCCTCGCCGCCGCGGCGGGGGGCCTCATGTACGCCAGCCGGGTCGCCTCGGCCAACCCGGTGCAGGGGAGTGGGCTGATGCTCAACGCCATCGCCGCGGTCTTTCTCGGCACCACCATGGCACGCCACGGCGAGCCCCGGATCCTGGCAACCGTAGTTGGGGTGCTTGTCCTGGGTGTGCTTGACAACGGCCTCACACAGATGAGTGTGGACAGCTATGTTCGCCAGGTTCTGGTCGGCGCCCTGATCCTGCTTGCCGTTGCTGCAAGCTCCTTGTCGCTGACCCGGCGGTAGCATCGGCCAAGATTATGTGGCCGGGCTGCTAGATCCACCCAGACTTTACCGCATGATGCTGGCTGGCGATCGGCTCAACGGGGGGGGGCAGGCTGGCTTGAGTCCTTGGGGCAGAGCAGCTGGCGCTTGGGAACTCCCACCACGCCGCCGTGCCCTCATCGCACCTCCCAGGCGCACCCCCTCGAAATCGCCCCAGGTGCGGTGTCCCTGTCAGCGCTTTCTTGTTCGGGGCGTGTTGCCGGTCCGGGCGGGGTAGCCGCTCATGGTCTTGCGCAAGGGCCATCAGGCGAGGGGGGCGGCGGGTCTCACAGGGTCCTTGTCGAACATTGCCCGCAAAGAAGCCGTTGTCCGACTAAACCTCTTGTCGAACAACCGGGGAATGATCGACAAGCTCTGCTGTCGAAGAACGGCCCCTTCGCCGGAAATGTTCGGCAGAACCTGATGTCGGACCACGGCCATTTTGCCGGGGAATGTGCGTGCGTCTGGTGTCGGGCAGTGGCCCCACTGGACTCATAGACGCCCATGCCGGCGGCCACTGAGGCCAGCGGTCTTCGTGGGACCTGGCGCGTCATCATCCGATGATCGAAGTGATCGACCATCCGCCCAACCAGCGGCGGTTGTTCGTTGGTTCGACGTCGTGAGGAACCCTGCAAATCGGCCGCTGCTCGATTGGCTCAGTTGAACGCGTCTCGGCTTGGGCGAGGCGCCCGGCCCGAAGGCGCCATGGGGGGCGCCGGGCCGGCCGCCACCATGGCCGACTGAAGGGCGCGCGGCGGGCACAAGGGTGGCCACCATGTGCCAGACAGGCAACGTCAGTAGCCAAGTGCAATGCAACGTTGCGCTGAACCTCAGTGGCCAGCCTGCCAAGGATCTATGATGGATAATCCAGCCGCCTTGTAGGCGCTAACATCACGCGTTGCGACTGCGAAACCATGAGCGGCTGCGATGGCTGCGATGTATCCGTCTGGTGTGGGAAACCCCTTGCCTGTATTACGCGCAGTGACGGCCAAGTCTGCATAGTGTCGAGCGGCGTTTATGTCGAACGCAAGGATTTTTCCATCGAACAGGGCAAGCAGGCCATCGAGCATCGTCGCAAGGTTCTGCTTTCGCCGCCCATCAGGCAGTGCTCCGATCCCGAACATGAGCTCCGCAACAGTGACGCTGGAAAGAAAGAGGGTTTTGGCCGCTTGTGCGTCTAGCCACCCAATGACGACGGAGGCAGGTTCCGGTTTCATCGCCTCCGAGATAACATTGGTATCCAGGATAATCATTCAATGCTCATCGGCTTGGCAGGCTCTTTGTCGCGGCTCTGCTCTATAGCCTTGAGATCTGCATCTTCTACCCCAGCGGCGCGGCTCAGCGCCGACAACGTGGAACCGATCAGCAAGCGGTCGGGCGGGCGAACCACAGCTTCCAGTATTTCCCGAATCTCGGCTTCGGTACTGCGGCCATGGCTGGCCGCCCGAACCTTGAGAGCGCGATGTGCCTCTTCAGAAAGGTTGCGAATGGTGACGGCGGGCATGTGATATCTCTTGCGCTGGGATGATGGCAAAGATATCACCATAGCGACGGCGATATCAATAGGCAGGGGCGGCAGGCCTGCGCCAGGTTCGCCATTCGCGGTGCATAACCGGGGCGCCAGGCGCATGAGCTTTCACTCCGTTAAAAACTCAGTGTAAGGGATGATGCTGACCAAGGTGTAGGCAGGGCTCTCCTGTGAGGATCGCCTCGATGAACTGCTTGGTCGCAGGAGAGGAACCATAGCCCACCGTGGCAGGCGGGCGCGTCCCTTTTCCGAGGGGCTGGAATCTGAAAATCTCTAGCTGAGTTCGGCTCCCAGCGGCGCGAAAGGGCAGGAATGGCCTCCAAATCTACCCTCAACGCGAGGAATCTCGAAGCACTCGGAGCTGAGCGATTGGCCGCGCTTCTCATTGAGATATGCAATGGGAACGCCGCGGCCAAGCGACGCCTTCGGTTGGAGTTGGCCGGCAACCAGGGGCCGGGCGAGCTGGCAAAGCAGGTTCGGAAACGGCTCACAACAATTGCCCGCTCCCGCGCCTATGTTGACTGACATCGGCGCAAGGAATTGGTCGATGATCTGGACGCTCAGAGGCGAGCGATCGTCGAGCACATTGCACGAGTTGACCCACATGAAGCGCTCGACCTGATCTGGCGGTTTCTTGGTGTTGCGAGTACCGTTTTCGAACGGGTGGACGACAGCAGCGGGACAGTAGCCGACATCTTTCATGCGGGATGCCGTGATCTTGGTCGGATCGCCATCCAAGCCAAACCCAATCCTCTCGACTTGGCAGAGCGCGCTTTCGTTGCCCTGTCGGAGAATGATTACAGCCAGTATAACGAGCTGATCGAGCTCTTGACCCCAGCTCTGGGCGTTGACGGCCGCGAACATTTGAAGGTCCGGGTCACGGAGCTTTCGCAAACCAGTGTCAACACACCGGCTGCAGGAGACCGCAAGGTAATCGGGTGGAGTAGCCGTGGCCCCATATATGCCGATGAGATCGAGCGCAGCCATCGAGAGATCGTCACGCGTGTCGCCTTGCAGCAGATCGCGGATGCCCAGGGTGATGTCGATGCGTTCATCGCCCAGCACAGCGAACGAGCAAAAACCATGCCACAAGTCGCCGCCGAAATAGCGCAGCGGCTCCTGATCGCTGGTCGCGCCGAGGAGGCTTGGGCTGCCATCAACAATGTTGTTGAGGACCGTCCTAGGTGGATGCCTTACGAATGGCAGAAGACCCGGATTGATGTGATGGAGGCGCTCGGCCGCACCCAGGAGGCACTGGATTATCGCTGGATGTGCTTTGAGGGTTCACTCAGCTCCGAGCATCTGCGCGCCTATCTACGGCGATTGCCCGATTTCGCGGACTTCGAAGCCGAACAGCGGGCGATGGAATTCGCCATCAGCTATAGCGATAAGATTGTCGCACTTGATTTCTTGATATCATGGCTGGCACTCGACAAGGCTGCGGCACTCGTGATCCGGAGTGCGGGGGAGCTGGACGGCGGCCGGTACGAGTCTTTGACCCCGGCGGCCGAAGCGTTGGGGGAAAAACATCCATTTGCGGCGACCATGATTTTGCGGGCCATGATCGACTTCGCCCTCCGGGAGAACCGGGTGAAGCGGTACAAGCATGCTGCGCGCCATCTATCGGAATGCGGCCGCCTGGCGCAGGCGGTTGGGGATTTCGGAGCCCAGATGACGCACCAGGCTTATTATGATCGGATCAAAGCGGAGCATGGCCGAAAGAGTTCTTTTTGGACGTTCTTTTCCTGATACGCCAATAGCGCCGGCGTGGAGGAAAAGGAGGAGCTCTGGCTCGAGGAGATCGCCCACATGATGTGGAGCGGCTCTCCATGGCTCAGCACTGACTCCCATCACGGGTGCCGAACGCATGGTCATGCTGCACCTTGATTGGGAGAGCGATAGGTCTGCCGGTCTTGCGGGGCCGTACGCGGCAGTTTGGATCCGTCAGGCCCAGCAGGGTGCTGACCGCCTCCATTGTGGTTCGTTGCCAGCCGCAGGGCGGCATCCGCCATAACCGGGGGGATCCTCCCGTCGGGGCAGGCGTGGCGAGAGGGGAGGCGCAGAAGCCTTGATTTGACCAAACAGGGTTGGACAGCATCTGGGCGGCCTCGGCGATGGCGGTCCCGCGATGGCTTATAGCGCCTGCCGTTCCCTTGCCCGACGGATCGAAGCTTCCTGTCACGTGTGGGCGGGAGTGTTTTGCAGCCTAGCAAAACAACAGCGCGCTGGTAGAGATCAGCCGGTTGTGCTTAGCTTTGTAGCTCATGGCCTACCAAGCTAGCCGCCGCGTCTAGATGACCTCGTCCGACCGTTGGGGTAGCGGTGACACAACACCGGATGTGCTTGCGAGCTCCTTGAGACAGGTTTGGTCACTCTAATCCCCGAAGCCCGTGTGGAACGGCGTGAATACCAGCACGAGCTAGGCAGCGAACATCAGGTAGGCCACGCGCACCGGTGGGGGGGTGCGCACAGCTTCGTCATAGGCCATTTCCGCAGCGCGCATGTGCGCAACGTGGGACGCGGGCCGATCAGAGACATGTCGCCCTTCAGCACATTAAGGAGTTGCGGGAGCTCATCAAGGCTGGTGCGGCGGAGCCACGCCCCGATCGGGGTCACTCTGGGGTCCCCCTGCACGGTCTGGCTGACGCCGGAAAGGTCCGCAAACTCGGCATACATGGTGCGGAATTTGTAGATGGTGAACAGTTTACCGTCTTGGCCGAGCCGCTTCTGCCGGAACAATACGCCACCCGAACTGCCCCGGCTTACGGCAAGAGCAACGGCGATGAGACCCGGCGACAGAGCAAGCAGCCCCGTTCCTGCCAGAACGACGTCCATCAAGCGCTTCAACGGCAGTTGCCAGCGCTACTGCTGCGTCAGGCGGGGCGTGAGGGGGGCGGTCGCGGTCCAATGCATGGGCAGGCCGGAATGCAGGGTCGTCCGCACGCTGCTTGGCTTCAGCCGAGTGTCGATAGGGTAGGAGGAGGCAGGCTCTGCAATACTACTCACAGGATGGTCCAGTCTCTGGCGCCGCGGCCGATTCATATGTTCACCAGTGTCCTACGACCACACGGAACTGGATAATAAAGTCTTGATATCGATGCAATTGAAAATGCTGCACCCCGCTTTGTTAACGTAAACGGCGTTTTTGAACAAAATGGCCGGCGTGCCGGTAGATGAAGTGCGGAGCCATCAAACCAGATCCTGCACAGGTGCACGGCCAACGTGGGGCAAATACCTTTTTGCTGCTTGAGCAGCTTGGTGATGCTGCCTGATTCGGGGCGCGATCACACGCACGATTGCTGTTTAGAGGTGAGCCGGGAATGGTGCGGCAATCACCCTTGGCGAACCTTTGTCCCCGCACGGCCGTGCAGGCAACCGCGGTAGGGGGGCATCGCCATGCCCAAAGCCCTAGTCACGGGTCGGGATAGTCTGCACAGATCACCAATTGACCGCTTCATGCCCCAGGCTGTTGGCATGCTGCCCCTGAGTGGGGCAAAAGCCATGCTGCCTTAATTTCGGACCTCGCCAAGGTCGACCACCTGCTTAGACCACGCACCTTGAGAGCGCGATGTGCCTCTTGAGAAAGGTTTTGAATGGTGACGGTCGCCACTTGATATCTCTTTTGCTGGAATCATAGGCAAGATTTCACCAAAGTGACGGCGACATCAGAGGCGGGGGCGGCGAGACTTTGCCAGGATCGCCATGGGGCGCAAGCGGGGAGGCTGCGCTCGACGAGCAGATGGGCCGCGCTTTCCGATGAAAGTGGCCCGCTGTCCGACAAGCAGCGTTAGGAACATTCCCCGGGATAGAGGCCACTGCTGATGTGGAAGCTCCATCGGCCGACGGCACAACCCGTTTATGCCGCGTTTGCACATCAGTGACATGGAGCCCGTCACAGGGCTGCATGTATCGGCGGGGGCAGGGGGCAATCCGCCAATCTTGCTTGGGCCTTTGCTTGTCTTGAAAGCTTACGCCACCGTCCCTTTCTCGCCAGGGCTAACAGATGGTGCTCCGTCAGTGGCCGAAGAACTCGCGAGCAGCGCGATCACCGTCTCTCTGAAAATCAGTGCATTCGGGCCCTGCGTAACGGGACGCATAAGCGCAATGCCTTCAAGGAGTTGGATCACTTGTAAGTTACCGGCAAGTTGCCGGCAACTCGTGGAGATTCGCCACTAGGTTCTATATTTCTGTTATCGCTCGCGACAATGCGTCTGGCACGACTTTCGGTGGAAGTCTTTTGAGCACTTCTTGCCATTCTCTAAGAGCTCAACCCATAAAGAGTTGAGCAGTTTCAGCAGGGTGATTCAGTTCGGTTGCGAGACTGAACGGAGATCACGATGGTCTGGACTGAAACTGCCCGCCACCAGTATGTGCGACGTGGACGTCGCTATTCAATTGATGTGACCGGTCCGGAGTGGGCGGTCATTGCTCCCCTACTGCCGCGGCGCGGCCTGCAGGTCGCCCCCGCACCACCGTGCGGGCTGTTTTGGACGCTGTTCTCTACATGGCCTCCAGCGGCTGCCAGCGGGGCCTGCTGCTTGGAGAGTTTCCGCCGCCATCGACGGTACAGCGCTATCTCCATGACTGGCGCGACAGCGGCTTGCTCGCCATTATCAACCACCATCTTGGTGATGGCCGCCCCTGAAATCGAAGGGCGAGAAGCTTCGCCCTCGGTCGGGGTTATCGACACCCAAAGTGTCAAACAACCGAAAGCGGCGGCATCCGGGGCTACGATGCCGGCAAGAAGATAAAGGGCCGCAAACGCCATATCGTCCACCGACGTCCTCGGTATGATGGTGGGATTGGTGGTGCACAGTGCCGACGTTCAGGATCGGGACGGTGCCGCCAAAGTGCTGCAGTCCATCCGCTCAAGCTTTCCCTGGCTGCGCCACGTGTTCGCTGATGGCGGCTATGCCGGCCCCAAACTGCACGGCGCATTGGCCGGTATCGGCGACTGGAAACTGCAATCGCCAAACGTTCCGACGTCGCCAAAGGCTTCGAAGTCCTGCCGCGCCGCTGGGTCGTCGAGCGTACCTTTGCCTGGCTCGGTCGATGCAGGCGGCTCGCCAAGGGTTGGAAAAATCCCTCGCCAGCGCCCAAGCCTGGATCTTCATCGCCCAAATCCGCATCCTTACCAGGCGCATCGCAAGGCATTGTCATTGCGCATAGCGTTTTAAGTTAGGCTCCAAAGTACCGGGGACAGTTGGGGCGCGGCTGCTGACTGAGTCAAACCAAGATCGCCTCGCTGATAGGTGGTAGACTCGGTTGTGCACTGGAGCTGGTCCTTCTTTCCGAACCGCTGCCTACAGGCGGCGAGTTTGCCGGAACGCGAAGGCGATCATGGTGATGAGCGCATGCCGGTGCAGGCTCTGCCATGATCAACCTTAGAAGAGGTCAAGGTCTATTTGTTCTTGGAGTTGCTGATGGGCTTGCCCAGAGACCCAACCGGCACTTAGGCCCCGGCTAGTTTCTTGCGCGGTGTGTCAGCCCGCGGGTTGCTGAGGTAGTATTGCGCTCGCCGTTGGAGCGATGCTTGCCGATCAGCCAGACCTCCTCGCTGGGCAGATGCTGCTGCCCAAGGTGTCAATCTACTGCGGCGGCCCTGAGAGCTTGCCTTTCGTGCCGCGCCGCCAACTCACCGACTGCCACTTCGCGCTCTCAAGCATCTCCTGCGCCGGACGAGATGGGAGGTCGGGACATGGTTTCTTGGTTGGTGTCCGAGGAGTTGGTGTAATTCGATCGCCAGCGGCGGTGTGATGCCGGGTGGCCATCGAGGTGTATGGTCGAGGTGGAGTTTGGCGACTTCTAGCACGGACCCTACCGAGACCTCGAAGACCAAGACCAACATGGACCCTGTCCGAGGAGCGTCTGGCAAAGCACGATCAGGGTGATTTTCTGCGCAGCATTGCCGAGGCCGTGCTGCAACTGATCATGGAGGCCGATGTCGAAGGCCCGATTGGCGCCGGACGGCACGAGCGCAGCGGTGAACGCACGACCTGGCGCAACGGGTGTCGGGAGCGCGCTCTCGATACCCGTTTGGGCACATCGAACCTACTGGTCCCGAAGCTGCGCCAGGGCAGCTACTTCCCGAGCTTCTAGAGGCCCGCAAGACCTCGGAACAGGCGCTGGTGGCCGTGATCCAGGAGGCTTGGATCCGCGGCATCTCCACCAGTCGAGTTGACGAGCTGGTGCAGGCGATGGGACTGAACAGCATCTTCAAAAGCACCGTCTCGAAGCTCTGCAACGACATCGATGAGAGGCTGGGCGAGTTCCTGAACCGTCCGCTGACCGGAGAGTGGCCCTATGTCTGGTTCACGCCACCTACCTCAAGGTGCGCCAGGGAGGGCCTCGGTGGGGTCCGGCTGGTGATCGGCGATGCCCACACCGGCCCTCTAGTCCGCCATCGCCCGGGTCTTTGATGCCACCTGGCAAAGGTGCCGGGTCACTGGATACGGAATGCCTTGGCGCATGTCTCGCGCGGCCAGCACACCGTTATTGCCGCAGCGATCCGGCAGGCCTTGGATCAGCCCAATCGGGCCCGTGCCGACGAAACATGGCGCAAGGTCGCCGAACAGCTGCGCCCCCCCTGGCCCAGGATGGCCGATCTCATGGACCCCTGCGAGCACGACGTGCTGGTCGCTCGTGATCGATTCCGAAGCGTTCGAGATTGCAGAGGTATGGATCGTTTCCGACGTTTCACTTTCGCAAGGACATGAAGTGTTGGTGTCATTTCCTCGCGTTCTCGCGTTGGTATGAAGGGGTCAGCGCTTGCTGGGGTAAGCTCTAATTCACTGCGGGTATCGAATACGAGGCTTCGCCATGCGCCCCAGAAAGCCCGATCCGACGCCGCAAACCGATATGTTCCGCCAGAGCCTTGCGGAGATACCGGATCGCCGGCACAAATTTCTTCGGCTGGCGTGCCGCATCGATAGAGACCGGCTCGATGCGCTCTACGGCGCAACCTTCGTTGATCATGTCGGTCGCTACCGGATTGCCAACAGGTCTGATGGTGGGGCTGCATCCTCTCAAGCATATGAAGGTCTGTCAGATCAGGCCGTATGCGCAGCCTGAGTGGAGTTCCCGCATTTCCAGGTCTTCTGCGGCGAGGCGCATTTCCGGCACAAGCTGCCGGCTGACTGCTCCTCGGTGACACACTGGCGCAAGCGCATGGCTGCGGACAGGCTTGAAGCGGTGCTGGCCGAGACGATCTCGATTGCCAGGGCAAGGGGTGCCGTCAGCAAGCGCCAGCTTGAATGCGTCGCGGTCGACACTTCCGTGCAGACCAAGGCGGTGGCCCATCCCAGCAACAGCCATCTCATGCTGCGCGCAATCGAGTGGCTGAACCAAGCGGCAAGCACCCAGGGGTGCAGATGGGCCAGTCCTATCTGCGCGTGACGCGCCGGGCCCAGGAAGGATGCGGCACGCTTCATGCATGGCGCGGTCACAAGCAGGCCAAGGCGCATCTGCGGTTCATGCGAATCCGTCTGGGCCGGCTGATCCGCAACGTCGAGCGCAAGGTCGCTAGTGACCCAGTGTGCCTGAAGGCGCTCGAGAATGTCCTCGAGCCAGCCCGGACGATCCACGGCCAGAAGACCGGAGACAGCACAAAGCTCTATGCTTCCATGCTCGGGAGGTCGAATGCATCGGCAAGGACAAGGCCGGCACCCGAACAAGTTCGGCGTGGCTGCAAGGGCGGCCAGTCCGTGCTCGGCGTCATGTCGCTGCCCGGCAACCCATATGACGGCCACACGCTGGGGGGCAGCTCGACCAGGTCGCCCGCGTCACTGGAAGCAAGCCCGCCACGCCTATGTGGATCGCGGCTACCGCAGCCACGCGCGCGGATCGCCTCGCTCGTCAACCGACGCGAAAGATGCGCCGTTGCGCTCCGTTGCGCCCGCCTACACGTAAAGGCTCTACGGCGTCGTCGTGTCAGGCAGCCTTTTTGGCGGCAAGCCGGTCTTCCGTGGCCGCCGGTTCGAGATCCTCGATCTGAACGGGTTGACCAGCCTTGCCTTTCTTTCGCACCGCTGCCCATGAAGAATGCGCCGAAGCTTTTTGATCTCGAGCGTGAGCCAAGCGGTCTCCGACTAGCCTTTGGTTTTTTCCGGAACAACCCCGGGGGCTCAGGCCTCGGCTGCCCGCCTTCACCTCCGCCAAATCAGCACGCTGCTCGGCTGCGGCAAGAGCAGCGCAAAGGTTCTTAGTGGCATGCGCCAGTCGGTACCCTCGGACAGATAACCGAGCTGGGTCGGGATCGTCACACCGGGTCGGCGAGGGACGGCCATAGGGAACAGCCGTGCTGTAGCCGTTCGTGAACACCCATGCCCTTGGCCATGATGACCAAATGGTTTGACCAGGGTGCCCATGCCTCTCCGGAACACGAACAGGGCCCGCATTGGTGGTCGCGCCTGAGCACCTCCTGCACCACCAGCGCCAGCGAGTTTAACCCCTTGCGCATTTCGGTGTAGCCCGCGCCGCCAGCCACACCCGCGTCCTGCTGGGAACCGGGATCATCGCTCCACCACCTCAAGCAGATGTCGCGGCGCAGCCGGAGCGACATCGAACGCACGATCATCCGGCAACTATTGCGGAGCACGATCTCGACTGGGCTGGCTGATCCATCCTCGGGCAGTGCAGGTGGAAGGCCACCAGCGCCGGCATGTGCCCCAACCTCATCAACGAGCACCGGTTGGAGGGAACACGCCTCGATGCCAATGAGGGTTAAAATGCAGTTGAAGAGGTCATTGGCGATGGATCTGCGCCACGGGAGTTCGAGGAAGAAACTCACCTCAACCGGAAGCGGCGACGAGCTCGTACCTGTCATATTTCCGGTGGATCGAGATCGCCAGAGCCAGAGGAGAGGCGTGCTCCGTTTTCGGCTAACCGTCGGGCGATTCGGTCGGCCTCATCGAGATCGGCTTGCGCCTGCTTGGTTCGCTGCGGCGGCGGGGCTGGTGGCGCTGTTGCGTCAGCAGCGGCAGGAGCCGGAAAAAACTGATCGTCCAACTGACCGATCTTGTGCGGATAAGCAGAGCTTGCCGCACTTTCGACCGGAACTGCCTCAGCGGCTGCGGTGACAAAATTTTCTTCCGGCAGCAGTTCTACAAGGGAGGTGGTCTCGCCCAGATCAGCACTCCGCTGGTTCTCTGCGGTTGCGGGAGGCGCCCCTCCAGTTGGGACCGCTTCCGCAAGGCTGGCGGCAGTTTCTGTCACAATGGAGCCGGGCTGCAGGAAGCTGAAGCCAGGTTCAAAACCAGTGCCGCCCCGGCCGTAACTCTGTTGAGACCCGAGCTTGATATGCCCAGCCAGCAGACGAATTTCCTCTGGCGTCATTCCAATGGCGCGCCAGTCGGCAATGCTAAGATGCCTCGTGCAATAAAGCGATAGGCGCCGCTTTCGACGCGTATGCTGCGAAGCCCGTGCCAGGCGACTGGCCAGCCGATTACGCCACCTTTTGTACTCCTCTGGACTAAGGTTGCGTGGCACCAGACGCAACAAAAGATCGAGAGCTTCGAGATAGTCATCGGGCCAGCTGTCCAGCGGGACAGAACGGACTGGTCGGCCCCGCACTTTGGCCGTAGACACCACCAGGTTCAGTCCGTCGCGCGCCGCCCAAGTCAACTCGATCGGCCGCAGTCCAATCCTCGGCATCAGCAGCACGAATAATGCCAACAGCAGGTCGAGGGGATCACTTTCCTCGAAAAACCGCTGCTTCAGAAAATAGAACACGTCTCTTAGCTCATCGAGAGTGGGGTCAATTTTCCATGCCGCGCCGCGCCGCACCCGTTTCAGCTTCGATAGCGCCTCCAGGTGTATCAGTAGGTCTGACCGGACTTTTTCTGCCTCATTCGCTTCGGCCCCCTCTTTGATCAGTATGTCGACTGCAACTCGCAGAAACTGCCGATAAACGCAGACTGTTCCCAACGCCAGATACTGCTCCTGTCCCTCCATGTGCTTTTGCACAGCACGAAGGATTTCGTCTGCATTCAACTCGTGCTGCTCACGGCCGGACTGCCGGATGGACGCGGCTATCAATGCGGCGGCTCCATCCTTGTAAAAATCCTGGGTCTCTGGGGCTGCAACTCGCACTATTTTGAACCTGTACTATTAGTCGACGGGTTAAAATACCGACAGCAAAGAATTTTGTCCACACCTGATGAGAGGGAAAAGCAACTTTGTGGCGCTGGATGCGTAAGGAGAAACGCGCCACAGCCGGAGGAGTAACGCAAATCTAGAACTCAATAACGCTCTGTTTCGATCATGTGGCGAATGTGCAGAACTATGTGACAGATGTGCGGAAGCAAGTGGCGGTTCTCCATACGCTTGTGGCGAATCTCCACGAGTTACTGGCAAGTTGCAGGCAAGTTGCAGGCAAGTTGCCAGCACGTTGGGGGCAACTTATTAGCGGCCCCTCGGGCCTCTCGGCAGGGATTTCGAGTTCCATGTGTCCGGCTACTCAAACCAGCTCACTGTGCTGAAAAACCCGGCGTTGCAGGTTAGAACAGCACTGAAATTGGCATCTGAAGGAACAAACAGGTCGCACATTCGGGCAATTCGCTCGAGATTCGCCCTGTTCACGGCGTTCACCTTGCGCAGGACCGATGACTCAGCTGACTTTCATAGTTCGGCCGTTCGCTCTTCCGTGGCAGCGCCTTCGCTTTGGCGTGGATGCTTATGCCGTTCTGTGACGCCACATTAACAACTGTTCTGGCCCGCTCCCCATCTGGTGCGGGGGAATGTTCGGTAAGTTGTATCGTCGAACACGCCGCCTGCCGCGTGACGGGTTCGCTTTCGGCCGCTGAGCGCAACCAGCATGTTGGTTTTCTGATGCAGAGCTGATCCTGGCGCCAAGCCCTGGCCGAGCGCTCGGAGATAACGCTGCAATTTATATGCTGGTTCGGACTTCTTGAGCAGTGGAGTGCCTTGATGGCTGCCTCACACTATGCGGATGGGTCCAGGATACCGCCCTACACCGGCGCATCCATACTCAAAAGAGTGATCTCTTCTCTAATCGCTTGGGCAACAAGAAGCTGGTCGAAGGGGCCATCATGTATGGGGGCAGCGACTGAACGCCCACCGCTTGCGCTCCAAGTATCGGAAGCACCTCGTATCAGTGGTCCAGCAGGCCGCGCCGTAGCAGTCGCGGATCCACCTGGAGGTCCGCTCGTCCCAACGACGATTTGTTGGTGACCTCCCATAGGCTGGCCACGCTGAAACGAGCGTATTGCCCGGTTCTTCTCAAGCACCAGTGGCGGGCGGAGCTTCTTGGCCTACACGCCGATCACGATGCTCAGCGGTATTCAAAGGGAAAGGCGGGGCGCTGGCCCTGACAGCGAAAGCCAGGTCAGCTGGAGACGGCTGCCCTGCCGGAACACGGGCAAATGTTTGATAAACCCTGGTGTCGATCGCGACGGTGGCCCGGGTGGCCCATGTCCGACAAGAAGGCTTATCGAACATTCCCCGGCGCAACGGCCGTTGTTCGCCGGCTCCGATCGCAGCGGGTAGCGGACCGCTTTTCATGTACAGCCTCATCGTAACCGCCAAGCCCAACGATGTTGATCGGCAGGACTGGCTCGCCGACCTTTTGTCTCGTATTGCCGGCCATTCCAGTCACCAACTCGAAGACCTGCTGCCCCGGAACAGTGGTAAGCGTGTAGCCGAGACTGTTACTGGCTGAAGTTCCAGGGCAGATGGAACGGCCAATCATGCGCATCCTTGAAAAACTGAAGCGGCAATTTTTGATATAGTCCGACATTCGAAGGTTCAGCAGCAAGGCTGATGCCATTGGAGTAGAAGGTCCTCGCGAAAGCCTGGCGGCATCGATCGTGGGTTCAAGGGGGCGAGGAAGGCAGGGAATGATTGAGAGGGGCGCGGCCAAGGGTGGCAAGTCCATGATAGAGGAGAGGCGGCGCATTGGCACTGAAGCCCCGAAGCGGGTGCTTACCCCCACAACTCTGAAAAAAGCAGGCGGGTCGTTGATAATGACGGTGCCGGCGCCGGCCCGTCATGCACTTGACCTGAGCGAAGGAACGGAAATGACAGTTTGCGTGGAAGGCTCTCGGCTGATCGTTGAGGCGGTTCAACCTACTGGCCCAAAGCGTCGGCTTCGTCCACTGGCGTATACCTTGGACCATCTCCTTGCCGAATGTGACTTCAGCTCGCCTCGGTCCGAGGAAGAGCAAGCCTGGATCGACGCTCCCCGTAGGGCGTGAGATTTGGTAACGCCGCAGTACCCTCGACCCGGCGACATTTATCACCTGAACCTGTCACCATCCGCGGGCAGTGAACAGGCTGGCAAACACTCCGCTTTGGTGGTGTCTGCCGGGAAGTTCAACAAAGCATCCGGGATGCCGTTCTTCGCGCCGATCAGTAGGGTGGGCAACAAGTTGAAGGCTCTCGGCGTCGGGGTCAATCTGACCGGCGCCGGCACATCCGTTACCGGCACCATCCAGGTCGATCGCATCAAGGCACTTGATTGGCGCAAGAGGGGAGGACGCCCACCGGAGAGAAGGCGTCGGATTATATCATGGATGAAGTCCTGACCAAGTTCGGCCTGCTGTTCGGTCTCTACCTTCTTGATGACGAGGAAGAGGAATAGACCGACGCCATCTGGGTTGTTTGGGACGGGAACCTCCCCAGCAACAACGCCATCGGCGAACAGAACTGCCAGAGGCAATAGTCGTTTCGAGGGAAGGGTTTTATCGGGCGGTATGTTGCCGAGGGTGCCGGGTCCCCGCGGTCATTGGCGAGACCGACTAGGCGGGGGCGATGCTGGACACCGTCTTGAATTGGGCAGAGTTTGCGCTCATATTGAGCGGGAGATGACCAATGCGCGATCGGAGTGTGCTATGCAATCCCAAGGCCTTGAAATTGGTGCCACACGCTTCGGCGATGGTAATTCGCCGTTCCTTTCGGCGCACCGGCTCTCCGAGCAGCTCGGGCTCAACCAGTCCGAGCTTGCCGCGCTAATCGGGATCGCTCGCAATACCCTGGCGGCGAAGCCTGCGAGCCGGAAGGTCGATGCGGCCCTCAGCCCAGTTGTCAGAATTCTGGCCATGGCCGCGGAGATGGCCGGCGATGAAAACCGTGCGGTGATCTGGTTCAAACATCAGCCCATCCCGGGATGGGCTGGCAAGACCGCCTATGATCTCGTCCGAGAGGGGAAGAGCGATCGCGTTCTGGCCTATCTGGAGGCTGTTCGTTCGGGCGTCTATGCCTGAAGGCCCAGCGCAACCGATCGTACTGTGGCGGGCCTATGTCCCCCGGTGGTCATATCAGCCGTTGTCGGGGGAGGGGGCTGCTCGCTTCGGCGGCCGGTGGAATCCGCTGGGCGTTCCGACCATCTACGCGGCTTGTGAGCTTTCAACGGCCTGGGCGGAGTACAATCAGGGCTTCGTACAACATCCAGCTCTGATCGCCCAGTTGCACCTGACCGGCGCGTACCTCCCCGATCTGACCGTTGCCACAGTCTTGCGAGAATTCGGCCTGGAGGAGAGCATTCATCAGATCCAATGGCGCTCCGATCTCGACAGCGGCGTCGTTCCTGCCACCCACACTGCGTATAAAAGACTGGTTGATGCCGGCGCCGACGGCGTCGTCTATCCGTCTTTCATGTCGCCGGGCGGCACGTGCGTCGCACTTTGGCGTTGGAACCGCCCAGGCCAACCCAAGCTTGAGGTCCTTGATCCCGACGGCCGGATGCCGAAATCACCGGCATCGTGGGAGCCTGCCAAAGAGTAAGTTGGCGAGGTTCCCATGCGGGAGACATGGTCAGGATCGGCGTCGAGCTCAATCGCGGGGCAACCCCAGCATGTCTGGCAATGTCGTCATGGCCGCAATTCTTCTTGGGTCATGAAGGCGATGATGGTCGACCCTGCTGCCGAGGGCGTGTGGTTGCGGAATGGCGGCGTCGAGACCTTAGCCAGCTATGGCGGGCCCCCTGACCAGTCGCACCTGGACTGGTGCGCGGCCCTGCCGATGATGCACAAGGATGTACACCGGGCGTACGTTCATGGTGGCGTCCTTGAGGGCCTACCATTAACCGAGGAGGCGCAGGGCGAGGAGGTGCTGCTTTGGCACAGGCTGCCTCAGGGCCGGGACGTGCGCTGCGACCTGCACATGGTCCACGGTCACACGCCGGTCCTGGACGGCCCTGACAGGCTACCGGGCCGCACGAACCTCGACACCGGCGCAGTCTTTACGGGCAGGCTCGTAGTCGGCGTGTTCGATGACGATACTCCTGGCGGACCAATCGAGATCATCGAAGTCAGGGGGTGACCTTTGGTTTTCGTTTTTGAACACCAGTGGCATTCGAGGCGTCTGGCGGGGCCTTGGATCACCGGCCAGGCTCGGGGTAGATGGGGAAACCGTCAGTGTCCCCAAGGTCTTTTCACGTCTAAATGACCGTTAAGCGCTCATTAATACCGCAGGCGCAAATTGTTAGCGATCCTTCCTCTCTCCTCCCGAGAGAACCTAAGGCGCTCCCCATAATTGGTCGTAGCGCCTTTTCTTTGTTACCAAGCAGAAGGGCGGCTCCGAAGAACCGCCCTTTGCGCGTCATTGTCTGCGATTGTTAGCGCAGATATGGCGAGATGCACTGCTGGCGGGGCCCGTTGTAGGGCTGGAACGTGTTGTCCGAAGCCCGGTAGGACCGGAAGCGGTTCTCGCACCACACCAGGTGCTCTCGGGTGATGCGCACCGCGCCATAGCTGTTCCCATGGCGAGGCGCTTGGTTCGTAATCACACTACCGATGATGCCGCCAATGATGGCGCCGGCGAATGCCTCTGGTGGGAACCAGAAACCATTGTAGCGCTGATAGCCACGGTGGCGATCACGACTGCCACGATGACCATTGAAGTACCAACCGTCGCGGCGTCGCTCGAACCGATCGCGAGCATTCCAGCCGCGGTCCCGTTCCCATCCGCCCTTTGGGGTGCCCCATGACTGAACGTTGATGAACTGCGCGCCTGTTGTAATCTGTAACTGCCCCGCTGATGCTGGTACCGCTGCCGCGCCGAAGCTCGTGACAGCCATGATTGCGGCGCAAGCGCCGGCAATGATCTTCTTCATCTGATTAGCTCCTCGTCGGTCCACCCACCGCA
>JAESGL010000226.1_pt1 | contig 52164 bp, 39 predicted proteins | sample 9269711 | NCBI WGS metagenome assembly JAESGL01 (sample SAMN14515918, study PRJNA621676) | algae metagenome | isolation source: Kastovskya adunca ATA6-11-RM4 and co-occurring heterotrophs from soil and... | place: Chile: Atacama Desert | collected 2011-06-27 | reverse complement strand
ACGTCATCATCAGGGCCGGTGTAGATGGTATCTTCATCGACGAAAGAGGAACCGTATTACCTGGCAAAGCTTTTCATGCCCACAACAATACTGTAGTGGCACCAAAACGCGATGCCATCCGCATGTATTCCAGAAATACCACCGGCAGCACCTTTGTAAACAATTTACTGGTAGCGCCCGGAAGCCTTGACCTGAACTACTATACCAGGAGCCAGTACATTTTCATCATCGACAAAACTGTAAACTACAGCGAAAATAATAACCTGTTCATCCCTACAATAGAAGAGGCAGGCTTTGTGAATGCCGGGGCCGATAACTACGAGCTGCAGGCACAAAGCACAAGTGTAGACAAAGGTGCAGCCCTCTCCTATTTTGGCTTTGACTATAACAAAAATCCAAGACCACAGGGTACCACTTTCGATATTGGCGCTTTTGAATATGGGGGTAACGAGCAGACTACACCTAACCAGCTGCCGGTAGTAAGTGCAGGCACTGACAAAACTACTACCCTGCCATTAGATAGCCTGCAGCTTACGGCTACAGCTACAGATACAGATGGTAAAATCACATCTGTAATATGGACAAAAGTTAACGGACCAGAAGCAGAATTGAGCGGTGTTAACACCAATACACTTAAAATTTCTAAACTGCTGGAAGGTAGCTATACCTTTAGATTTGCTGCAACAGATAATGCAGGTGCTTCACAAACTGATGATGTAGTAGTGGTGGTTAAACCAGCTCCAGTAGCACCGGTTCCTCCAGCTAATTTACCCCCGGTAGTTGATGCAGGTGCAGACAGAACCATTACCCTCCCCTCCAACGCACTTTCCTTATTAGGTTCTGCCAGTGATACAGATGGTTCTATCGCTTCCGTTAAGTGGACACAAATCAGCGGCCCAACAGCTACCATGGCTGGCCAGACTACCAACAGCCTTAGCATTAGCAACCTGGTAGAGGGTGAATATAGCTTCCGTTTTACGGCAATTGACGACAAAGCTGCTGCTACTGCAGACAATGTGATTGTAACCGTTAAGCCTGATCCGACGCCAGTACCACCGGCTCCAAATGAATTACCGGTAGTAAGTGCAGGTGCAGACAAAACCATTACACTGCCAGAAAACAGCCTTACACTTACTGCATCTGCCAAAGATGCCGACGGCACCATCGCTGCAGTAGCATGGACTAAAGTAAGCGGACCTGACGCTACCATGAGTGGCCAGAATACAATAAGCCTTGCCCTTAGCAACCTGCTGGAGGGAACCTATACCTTCCGCTTTAGTGCAACTGATGATGCTAAAGAATCTGCAACAGACGACGTGGTGGTAACTGTAAACCCTGCGGTAGTAGTAGTTGATCCAACTACACCTGATGCCACAGCAAAAATGGGTGTAAACTATTCATACTACGCTTCCTCTAACAAGAACACCTGGAGCAGGCTGCCAAATTTCAATGCGCTTACTCCTACAAAAACAGGTGTAATCAGCAACTTTAGCCTTAGCCCTACCACCCAGTCCGATTACTTTGGCTTTGTATTCGAAGCCTATGTGCAGATAGACGAAGCAGGTACCTATACGTTCTTCACAAATTCTGACGAAGGCAGCCAGCTGTTTATCAATGACCTGCTGGTAGTTAACAACGATGGTTTACACAAAGCACAGGAACGTTCAGGTACAGCAGTGCTTGCTCCAGGCAAACATGCTATCAAGGTTACTTATTTCGAAAAGAATAAGGATGAAATGCTGGAGGTGAGCTATGCTGGCCCTGGTATCGAAAAGCAGAGAATTCCGGCTGAAAAGCTCTTTACTACCAAAGCTGATAGCGGCAGCGAAGCTGACAGAACAGATAATCCTGATGCACCTGCAGCAGATAGCGATACGCCAACAGATCTGACTGCTACCCTCAACAGCAACAGAGGTCTTGTATTCCTTACCTGGGCTGATAACAGCAGCAATGAGAGCGGCTATGAAATCTACATGAGCAGCGATAACAACGGCAGCTACACAGAGGTTGGCAGCACTATCTCAAACAAGGAAAATTACACCGTAGGTGGTCTGGAGCATAACAAGCGTTACTACTTTAAAGTAAGAGCGAAAGTTAACTTCAAAAACACCTCATTCTCTAAGGAGATATCTGTAGGCACCGGCGACGATACTCCTGCAGAAACAGGCGACCCACTTAGGCTGAACAAGCAGATCCTTGTTAACTTCAACAACGGCTCTAACGCTTCAGGTCCATGGAATAACTTCAATACAGATCCTAACCCGCTGTACAGACTTTCTGCACTGAAAGACGAAGCTGGTAAGCAGACTTCTGTAAACATTACACTGCTGACCCCATGGGGCTATGCCAGAACAGGTTCTAATGGTTATAACGACCTGGGCATGGTTACTGGTAGAAACAGCGGCGTGTATCCCGACCAGGTAATGAAAACCAGCTTCTGGACCGAGCGTGAAGAAGCAGAAGAAATGGAGATTGGTGGTCTGGAGCCAAACCAGTACTATGCATTCACTTTCTTTGGCAGCCGTGATGCCGGAGGCAACCGTACTACCCTTTACACAATTGGTAAAAATACAGTGTCTCTTAATGCATCTTACAATACCAATAAAACGGTTACCATCAAAAATGCAAAAGCAGATGCAACAGGTAAGATCAAAGTGCTTGTGCAAAAAGGTAAGAATTCTAAGTTTGCCTATCTGAACGCCATGACCATTGAAGCAACCGGTTTTGTAGATGCTAAGAAAACATCTAAAGGCGCTGTTGCCACTAACCCTGCTACGCAGGAAGCTGACAGCACCTTCATGGGTGAGGCTCGTGATAAGATTGAGTTCAGCGTATATCCAAATGCTGCCTATGATCACATCATCCTGCGCTACGAATACACCAAAGAAGATGTAAAACTGGATATTCAAATCCTTGACTTCTCCGGAAATGTTCGCCTGTCTGCATCAGAATACACTAATGATGAGAACGGCACAATGAGGATAGAGCTTGATCAGGATAAATTCCCTTCTGGTTATTATATCATCCGGGTGGTCTCTACCTATGGGGTAAAAACCATCAGGTTCTTAAAAATGTAATCTAATGGAATAAATTAAAAGCCGGCGCTGCCGGCTTTTTTTATGCCCTTTCCATTCTTTTGTAGTATATTCTTCTACTTTTGAGTAGCGTTTATACACAACAGTCAGGATATATTATACGTTGAGCAAGCATGATCAAATATCGATATTTGTTTTTACTAGTTCTGTTCATAGGCCTGAATCCTATAGCTACCCTGGCACAGGATTGTGACTGCGATCATGTGGTGGATACAAACCAGAGCTACATCAGGGGCTCTGATATGCCAAATGTCAAACCAGGTGATGTGGTGTGCATTAAAGCCGGTGTGCGTGGAAGGCTCGTTTTCAGGGAATTTCAGGGTACCAAAGAAAAGCCCATTATCTTTAAGAATTGCGGCGGACAAGTGATTTTTGACAATACCGAAAAAGCCGGCACCTTCAACTTTGAGAATTGCCGCTTTTTTAGGGTAACCGGCACTGGTAGCCCTGAGCACAGGTATGGCTTCCTGATCAGGAAAGCCACTAAGGGTACCGCCATGTATGTTACTGAAACAGACTTTGAGCTGGACCATATTGAAATTGCCTCTGCCGGTTTTGCAGGCATCATGGCCAAAATGGACCCCAACTGCAAAAATACTGAATACCACCAGGGGAAGTTCGTCATGGACAATGTCTCTATTCATGATAACTATATTCACCACACCGTGGGCGAAGGTCTGTATATTGGCCACACCTGGTACTTTGGTAAGCCCTCTGACTGCGGAAAGCTCTACCCCCATTCAGTAGAAAACCTGCGTGTTTACAACAACATTACTGAAGATACGGGTGCTGATGGCATTCAGGTAAGTGCAGCAACCAAGAACGTAGAGGTGTTTAATAATACCATTCGCCGTTACGGAGCAGATCCTTTCAAACCAGTACAGGTAAACGGCCTGCAGATTGGTGGTGGTTCAACAGGTAAATACTACAACAACCTGATCATCGATGGTGGCGGCATGGGCATTCAGTGCCTGGGCATGGGAGACGTTTACATGTACAACAACGTCATCATCAGGGCCGGTGTAGATGGTATCTTCATCGACGAAAGAGGAACCGTATTACCTGGCAAAGCTTTTCATGCCCACAACAATACTGTAGTGGCACCAAAACGCGATGCCATCCGCATGTACTCCAGGAATACAGTAGGTTCTACTTTTATCAATAACCTGCTTGTAGCACCTGGTAGCCTGCCAAAAAATTACTATTCCAGAAACCAGTACATCTACATTATCGATAATACTGTAAACTTCAGCCAGAACAACAACCTATTTGTACCCACGATAGATGAAGTAATGTTTATGGACGCTGCTGCCGATGATTATCAGCTTAAGCCGCAGAGCCCTGTTATAGACAAAGGTACCCCGCTGCACTACTTCGAGTATGACTACAGTACAAATCCTAGACCACAGGGAGCCTCTTTCGATGTTGGCGCCTTTGAGTACACTGCCCTGCCCCCCCTGCAATCAGGCAGATAGCTGGCTTTATAAATGTAGCTTCTACCGCCTCTAAAAGTATAATAAAAAGTTACAAGCTGATGCTTGCGCCAGTATCAAAAACATGGTAGCAAATACAGCTATCCCTGTAGGATGTAGTGCTGAAAAAGCTACCCCAAGAAAAAAGGCTCCTGTTGGAGCCTTTTTAAAGATTTTGATTATTTAACATCTTCCAGTCTTACACCTATTAAAGACTCCAGCTCTAGTTTTGCTTTGATGTAGTTCGTTTCTGCTGCAAGCTTTTGTCTTTGCTGCCCCATGTACGCCCTGGCAGATTCATTGTATTCATCCAGCAACAGCTGTCCACGCTTGAAGCGTTCTTCCTTCAGCTCAAATTCTGTAGTGGCGCTTTCCAGCATTCTGGCTTCCATTTCCAGTACCTGCTTTTGCATCAGGTACTCCTGGTACTGCTGCAGCACCTGGTTCCTGGTCATGATCTTCTGCTCATCTGTTGCAAGATGTGCTAACCTAAGATTTTCCTTTGCGGTTTTAATTTCTATAGGCACCTTTAAAATCATACCAGGCGAAAAGGAGATGTTAAAGTTATATTTAGGCCAAAAAGCAGTTCTTCCATCAGGTAAATCACGCGCGCCAATTGTATACTCATTTAAGTTAGATGAAAAAGTAAGCCTGTCCAGCCACGACCAGCGGGCCATGGTAACGGTATTCTCCGCGATTTTAATCTGAGATTGTGTTGCTATGTTTGAGGGCAGATTTTGCCAGCTTAAACGCACCAGCTTTTCAGCAAAATCAGCATTTGCAGCGGTGGCCGCAGGTATTATCCTGTTATAATCTACCTGCTGCGCAGCTGCGTAACATACAGGCATTGCTAAAAATGGCAGCAATAAAAAAAGCCGTTTAGTGAATAGTTTCATTATGAGTAGAGGTTGAGTTGTCTTCGATAGTTTTAAGTCTGAACATCAGCACCAGGATACAGATATTGATAATATCTGCAGGTGGGTATGTAACTGCACTTTGTGCAATATTACCGATGGTGATTGCAAAAAATGCTGCCATATAGGCTGCATAATAATTCTTGATGACAGGGTCCCGCGTTCGGAAGAAATTTCGCACCCCTATCATAAGTGTTACAAAATAAAGCCAGCAGGTGATGGCCAGGCCAATATAACCAGTTTCCAGCACAGTTAACATGTACCCGCTATCAGGCGGAAAACCAGACAGGTAATGGCCTGGATAATACTTTTTACCTGCAGTAGAGGTAGTACCAACACCACCACCCATGGGGTGGGTGTGCATATACGGCTGAATTAGATCCCTGTTTGCTTCCCTAACCTGCATGGAGGGGTCGTCTGAAGGCTGAAAGGCAGTTCTGATCCTGCTTAGCGTACCGCCATAAAAAGGACCAAACATCAAGCCGACACCAGCAACAAAAGCAACTACGGCAAATGCCAGGGTACGCCTGCTGGTAATGGTTAGCATCACATAAAAAGCAATGCCTACGGGTACCATTACATAAGCGGTACGTGTACCGGAATAGCTCATACCTACCAGCATACAGATTGCTGCAACAATCAGTAGTATTTTTTTATAGGTCTTGTATGGCCCCAGCGCCAGCACCAGTGTTGTAATTGCGCTAAACGCCATGATTACTCCAAACGAGCTTACCTCTCCCAGAATAGACCATTTTCTTAACTGGCCATTGATGTAGAACAGCTTGTAACGTTTGGGGTCACTCATTACCCAGTTAAGGTCAAAATCTGGTAACCCTACCAGCTCCTGGTACATGCCATATAGGGCTGCAATAAATGCAAATGCCAAACAAACCAACGTAAAGCCTTTAACATCTGACTTGGTGCGGAATGCATGCAAAGAGAGCACAAATACAGATACTTTAACAGCAATGCCCCTCAGTGCCAGGTTAAGCCAGGCTTCTATGTTAAATGCATTGGGGTTGGCAACCTGTATGAACAGATATGCGATGGATATAAAAAATGCAATGGTGATTGGGTTTTTGAGAGGCTCGGAAATTTTGCTTTTCCTGTATATTACCCCCAGAACTCCTATCACCAGTATGGCATCAGACACAGTACCGGTGGGCAGATCGTAAATTCCCGATACACGCCTTACTACAAAGATCAGGTAAGACAGGATAACTGATGCTATAAGCGCCTGAAGGGGGTTAGTAAAACAAACCCATGCCATTGGCAGGCCAATAAGTACACACAGCACGTAAACGCCGAAAACCCAGCCTTTGCTCGCCATCAGAAATGTAAGCGCAATCGAGCCACCCAGCAATATCAGTAAAAGCAATATTGCACGAATGACTGGATGGATCCTACTTTCCTCACCCGCGTTAATCCTTAAAAGATTGATAAGCTGGGACATTTTACAGAAACATCATCTTTACAAAAATATACATATACACCACAGCCAGAAAAGTAATTACCAGCTTTTGCAGGGTTGCTTCCTTAGTATTTTTAACGGGCTCCTCTTCCATAAAATCTCCTTTCCAGTACAACCTCCATTAATATACCGCAGCTTTTGCTGTTTTCTTTTCCAGCAGATCCTGCAACACCTCTTCGAGGGTGTCTACCCTGCTTTCCCAGCTGTTCTGCTGGGCAAAGCTTGCTCTTTGCTTTCTTAGTTCAGGTGTATCGGATTCCACTTCATGCTTCAGCTTTCTTACAAAATCTGCTTTTGATGCAGCTACACTTGCAATAGATGTAAATTTGTTCAAAAGAGCAAAATCTGTCATTACAACGGGCAATCCTGCTGCAAGGTATTCATTGATCTTAAGCGGATAGATATTTTTTGTAAAATTGTTGCAAGCGAATGGTATCATACCTGCATGAAAACCAGCCACTTCTGCAGGTAACTGCTCCGGCTGGCGCGAACCTCTAAGTTCTACATTTGCATACTTTCTGAAGCGATCAGCCATGGCCTGTGATACAATTCTTCCGGTAATCACAAACTTATAATCAGGCATTTCTTCAAAGCAATAGGCAAGCAGATCAGCATCTATACGATCATCAACCGAGCCTAAATAGCCAATTACTTTCTGCTTATCTTTAGCAGGAGGTAATTCCTTAAACCCCTGGTGGAACAGGTTATAATCAACTCCGTTCTCAACCAAATAAGCATTTGGGTTGATTTTACTTTTAGCAGTCAGCAGTGACTCCGAGGTAGTAATAACGCCATCTGCCTGCTTCAAAAAAATATCTTCCTGCCAGGCGCCATGCTTGCCGCACCACTGTGCTGCACTAATCTCATCGTAGCAGTAGTAAACGAGCAGTGATTCATCCAGCTTTCCAGCCATTGGTACACCAAAAAATGGGCTGAATGCATTGATTACAATCGGGCTTTCAAATCCCAGATCATGAATGGCTGAACGGATGCTCTCCCCTACCTTTTTACCTTCCTGCGCCATTACTGCTTTATAGAGGTTTGGCGACGAAATCCAATTGGCAGGTAGTACGGGTGGTGGTGTAAGTACATGCACCTCGGAGCCAAAACGTGTTTGAATTTTTCTTAGTCGTGGCGATATGCCCAGCATACGCTGCCAGGGGGCCTTCTGCTTGCCCATGGCACTCATCAGCGCATCTTTCCAGGTAAAAGTATAATCTACATAAAGAACCCTGTGCCGCTTTGCAAGCAACGACATAATCTGGACAATGGTCTTCATATAGTCACCCTCCCAAGTGGGAAGGGCAACACAAACTATGTCTTTCTTTTGCACTAATATGTAGTTAAGGTTATTACAGCTTAAGGTTCTTGTGCTCTACCTTATTAACTATCGCACCCATCAGATTACCGTTAAGTTCTTTCAGGTAGCGGATAGATTCCTTATCCAGCTGCTTAAGTACCGATTGGGCTGAAAATACTGCAATCACTTTTTCTGCATAGCGAATCAGCTCCTTGGTATCAGAATAGTCGTTTAACGAAGCTCCCTCCAGGAAAATGTAATCATAATGATGCTTCAACTCACCCATCAAAGAGCTAAAACCTTTACCTGATAATATTTCTGCCGGAGAGGCAATGGTTACATGGCTACCAATAATATCGATATTGGTGTGATGGGTTGGCGAAATGAAAGAGTAATGATCTGACTCTTCTGTTTCTGTTGCAGCATCTGCCGTAGCAGCGGCTGCCGCCGTTGATCCTTCTTTTTTCGCTGCGTTACCCTCTGTTAACAATAGTTTACCATTGGCCATGTAGCCATTCAGCAACTTAGTGTTCTGTGGCTTAGCCAGCAGGCTTTGTGTAAGCGTATTGTGCTTAAAATTAGTATCGATGATAAGCACCCGCTTATGTAGCAGGCTTAGTGAATAAGCCAGCGTCATGATCACAAATGATTTACCCTCATTCTGTTTGGTGCTGGTAAATAAGAATACCTGCTTACCACTCTCCTCCAGTTCATAACGCAGCTTGCGCAACAGGTGCTTAAATGTTTCCAGGCTTTCCTCTTTGTGGGTGTTATGAAAGAGGTCGTACAGGTCAAGCTTTGAGGCATTGATCTGGTTGAGCGTGCCTGCAACCGGCAGGCGGGTCTGGTTTTCGAAATTTTGAGGCGTTCTGATTGAGAGGTCAACGTATTCAATCACAAGAACAACCACCAGGCTTAGGAACAAGCTTACCAGTCCGGCCATTGTAATAAAAATCCAGTTCTTGGAAGGCTCCGGCTCAATGGCAGGCTGTCCGTAAATAACCTGGTGAATATTACCGGTATCTACCAGTGCCACATTTTTGGCAGCATTTAATTTCTCCTGGGCAGAGGTATATTCATTAGAGGCAAGCTCCACCTCACGCTCAAGTTCTGCAATGGTAGACTTCTTATCTGCAAAATCTGATTTAATAGCATTGAGCATGCCCAGCTGACCTTCAATAGATCTGATCCTGCCCCTGCTTACATCTATTTCAAGAAGAGTCTGGTTTTTATTTTCTTCCAGGGTAATGATCTTATCCTGCGAACCATACAAGCCAAACTCTGCTCTTGCAGATTCTTCTTTTATCTGGTTGCGCACTGCATCTATGCTATCGCGTAACTGCTGGTTCTTCATGTTAGAACCAATAAAGCGCGAATTTAACCTGTCCAGCCTGTTCTGCAGCTCCACAATTTTAGTGTTTCTGGCACTGCCGGCACCATCGCTTTTAAAGTAGTTAAGCTGTTTGTTGATATCCCTTAAGGTTAGCTCAAGGCCCATCAGCTTGCTTTGCTCATCCTGCTTTTCACGCTCAAGGTTTGCGATCTGGCTAACTTTTGAGTCACCTTCCAGGTTTGCATTCAATACTTTGCTATCTGCCAGGTAAGAGCGGAGCAATTCTCTTTTCTCATCGAGGCTTTTCCTTTTCTCATCCACCAGGGTTGCGAAAAATTCTACCGACTGGCCCGAACGTTGTCCGTGCATCACATCGTGGTAACGCCTGAATTCATCTACAAAAGTATTAACCACAAAAGCAGAGAGCTGTGGGTTTTCAGACAGGTAGGTGATGTCGATGTAGTCAGTATTCTTTACACGCTCAATGCCTACTCCTTCAGTTAAGGTATTGTAGTCGTAGCCATAGAATTTAAGCAGGTCTATCAGCTTACGGTCCTGGTCGTTGAAAGCATTTAGTACTTCCATGTTCTCAAGCTTCTGCCTGAAAACAACGGCCGCTTCCTGCAAATCCTTCTTTGTAAAATACTTAGGGAATTCCTCATTTTGTGCCAGCGTCCTGAAAGCATCAGGGCTCTCCAGGTCGTGCAGAATCAGCCGGTAAGACAGTAAGCCTACTACCACCGGAGATTGGAAAGTCTGAATAAGGTTATTGAATTTAAGATCTGCTTCCCATGGAGAAAAGCGCTCTTCATTGAGTTGTACCTTCTCCCTGATTGTAATACCTGTTGCTACCTGTGTTGTAGACGAATAGTACTCTTCCGAATCACTTAACAGCATGTAGGCAATACCAGCTGTAATAAGAGGGACAGTAATCAATAACCAGAGACGTTTGAGGAGTATTCTGAAAATGTGTACGAGATCCATAACTTAGTTAAAAAAGCAGATGAATACGGCTTATTTTATTACGTACAAATGTAAAAATAATTATTGGATAATGGATGTGAAATTTATAAATTTTTATTGATAATTTATAATTAATCTTCAGCCTAAAGGTGTTCAATATTACTATAATACAATTTAATATAGTACCGCTTGTAAAGATAATACATTTCATAAGCCCAACAGTACATACTTTAAAGGGCTATCGCTGTATTTTTTTTAACCTTTTATATAACGATACCCACCTTTAGCCAATTGAACTAATCTGAAGATACTATTCAAAAACATATCCACATTAACATGCGTTGTGCTCCACATTTACATGTGTATTGCGTTTCCCCTTCTTAAACGGAAACATAGATTTTTAGTTGACTTAGTTGTTAAATTCTAACAGTAGGTTTTGTCATAAGCGGTTTCTGCACCCGTTTTAAGCTCTCTAAATAATTGATTTTCACCTAATGACCTGCTTCGAAAAATATTTTAAGATACCTATGCTGTTCAATACATGATAACAAACAGGCGGCAGGTTATAAACGATCATGCCTTAGCCACTATAGTATATTAATTTATCGATAACCATGGCTATAATACCATCCGCTGCCCTACAACTCTCTTGGAGCTGAATACAAAATTTTCAGAACTATGCTTAGCTACAACAGACAGCCTTAACGTTAAAAATAAACAACCCTTACATAGAATCATGCAACTATATTTTAGCAGGCAATAATTCTGGCAGGAGGAAATCTTTGATTTATTTTACATCATTTTAAACCATTGACGCTGATCATAACGTATAAGCATCAAAACTATGTCTGCAGCAAGGCTGTGGCAGGTTTTAGATCGGTACATATCATATAATATGTTAAACATGGGCCTGTATTCCATGGCAGATAATAGAAGAAAATAAGGACAACAGCTTCCTTATATAACTTTTTATATTTTAATTTGTAAATATATTATCAACCTCCAGTTCTTTTCTTCCACAATGAAGCTTATTGCAATAATTTTTTGGCTCAGTCTTTTTATAGTCTTCTACTCCTATTTAGGATATGGCATTTTGCTGTGGTGTATGATTAAAATAAAAAGGCTGTTTAGGGGAAAACCTTCTCCAAAAGAACCTGAATACTGGCCTACGGTAACCCTACTTGTTGCTGCATATAACGAAGAAGAAGACATCCAGACTAAGATTTTTAATTCTCTAACACTCGATTATCCTGCTGAACGTATCAAATACATGTTTGTGACGGACGGCTCTAATGACCGCACGCCTGATATTGTAAGCCGCTACCCTCAGCTGGTTCACCTGCACCGCCCCGAGCGCCAGGGAAAACTGGTAGCTGTAGAGCGCGCCATGAAGCATGTAACTACCGAGCTGGTGGTGTTTACCGATGCCAATACCCTTCTGAACCCACAGGCTATTAAAAATATGGCACGGCATTTTTCCAATAAACAGGTAGGTGCTGTTGCTGGAGAAAAGAAAGTGTTAAGTGGCCAGGAAGATGCTGCTGCCGGTGCCGGCGAAGGTTTTTACTGGCGTTATGAGAACACCCTGAAGCGCTGGGATTCGGAGTTACACACAGTGGTGGGTGCCGCCGGTGAACTGTTTGCCATACGCACCAGCTGCTTTGAAGCCGTACCACATAATACCGTTATTGAAGACTTTTACCTGACCATGCGCATTGCGCAAAAGGGATACCGGGTTATTTATGAGCCAGACGCATGTGCAGAAGAATTACCGTCCGCAAATTCAGGAGAAGAACTGAAACGTAAAGTACGCATTGCTGCCGGAGGTATTCAGGCAGTCGTGAGGCTGAAATCTGTATTGAACCCGCTCCGGTATGGCTGGCTTTGCTTCCAGTATGTATCACACCGGGTGCTCCGCTGGACTCTCGCCCCGCTTTCGCTGCTCTTTATCCTGCTCTCTAACATGGCACTTGCCCTGGGAGGCTCCCCATTCTTTCAGCTCGTATTAGGAGCACAGTTAGTTTTTTATGCCTTTGCCCTGCTCGGTTATTTAATGGAAAACAGGCGTACGCGCATTAAAATATTCTTTATTCCCTATTACTTCTTTATGATGAACTATGCAGTTTATGCCGGCTTCTGGCGCTACCTGCGTGGCAGCCAATCTGCTGTTTGGGAACGCGCAAAACGCCAGGCGGCTTAATGCTCCAAAGTGATAAAGTAGCTTAGTAAATCAGCCAGGGTAATGTAGCGTATCAGGAGTCAGTGATCTGCTTCCGGAGTTCAACCCCATATACATTCCAGCTTCAAACCTTCAAATACAATAAACGAAAAAGCCCTGCCGGAAAGCTGGGCTTTTTCGTTTTCAAATGTATTGATCTCTGATAGAGCTTAGCGCCCAAAAGTGTAACCAAGGGAAACTTTGATCACCCTGTTATAGGCATCAAAATTACTTTTACCTTCATCAAGAGAGCTTAAGCCCCATTCGTAACCGGCCTGCAGGTTAAGACCCCGTGCAAATTCATAACCAATGCCGCCGGTTACACCAAAATCAGCCTTGCGTAATCCAGGATCGGTTTTCCAGTCCTGCTCATACGTTAAACCAAGTACCCCTGCTTCTACATTCACCCTGTTTTCTACCAGGTATGAAAGCTGCGGACCTGCATAAATCTGAAAACCAGGCCCCAGGTGAAAGCGCATCAGCACAGGCATTTCTATATAGTGAGCGTTATTGGTGACTGTGGCCTGTGGCCTTATGATACTGTTAGTGGCAAAAGTCTGTGTTACACGCATTCCTTTACCGGAGTAGTAAATGCCTGGCTCAATGGAAACAGCACTGTTGATGGGTACCTGCAAATAAGCACCAGCATGAAAAGAGGGATTCATTTCAGTCTTCATCACACCTGTGGCATCCAACATATCGGTGAAGCTCTCAACAGCATCGCCTCCCCAGGTGGCCGCATTTACACCGGCACGTATACCACCACGTACCTGCGCCTGGGACTGTAGCGTAAAAATAAATACTGCAGCAAATAGGGTTAATGCAATCTTTTTCATAATAGCAGAGTTTAAAAACACTTATTCATTTGATAAGCGTAATCGAAAAATCGTGCCAGAAAAGATCATTAGTTCCCGAGAATCAGCAAAGACTGTTACTGCATTTGGGCAGGAACCCGTGTACAACAGGGTACCAACAGCCAGACAGCTGCCATTTAATTAACTGCACAAGCTAACTGTATAATATGACCTATAAGCAAGCAGATGCAGCTTATGATACTGATTGCAACACCTCTCCTGAAGCTCTCCTTAGTAAGAGAGTACCTCTATTTCTGTGCGCCGGTTTAGGGCTCTACCCTCTTCCTCATCGTCGTTAGAGAACATTGGGCGCTCCTGTCCATATCCCATAACCGATAAACGGCCTGCTTCTATACCATTATTCACCAGGTAGTCTTTTACCGACTGGGCTCTTTTTTGCGATAACTGCTTGTTGTAGCTAGCCTTTCCAATATTATCGGTATGCCCGTTGATTTGAAGCTTGATTGAAGGTGAACGCTGCAAAAAGTCCCGGATCTTATCGAGCTCAATAATCGATTCTGTTCTGAGGTTCGACTTACCAGTTTCAAAAAAGATGTTGGCCATAATAGCCTTGGTACCTACTTTTATGGCACTCATGCGCAGGTCTACATTTATATGCCTGGTTTTCTCACCCATGCGAGTGATTTTAAGGGTGCGGGATAAAATGATAAATCCGTCGGCTTCGGCGCTAAGCGCATAGGAGCCTTCCTTATCAATACTTAAGTTAAAGTTACCCTGCTCATCAGTCTGCGCAACAGATATTACATTGCCAGACTGTGGATCTGCTATGGTAAGGGTACCCAGCAGGGGTTTTCCGCTCACACCATCCAGCAGCTGGCCGGAATAGTTTGCTGCGGCCGGAAGAATTGGTTTTGCCTCAGTGCTAACAGTTGCCTCCTCCTTTTTCTTTTTGGCTGCTGCTAAGATGGCATTTACCTTTTCATCCAGAAAAGTAATTCTGTAGAGATCTGCCTTACCCTCACCGCCCTCTTGTACAGAAGTATAGTAAGCATGGGTACGGTTTTCAGCCATAATAAAATGGAAGTTATCATCTGGCGTGTTAATGGGATACCCCATGTTTACCGGCTTTTGCCAATGCTGTCCAGACCATTCGCTTCTGAAAACATCATACCCGCCCAGTCCGCGATGGCCGTCGGAGCTAAAGTAGAGTGTTTTGCTATCGGGGTGTATATAGGGAGAATCCTCGAAACCTGCAGTGTTGATCGTAGGTCCAAGATTTACAGGCGGTCCCCACGTTCCGTTTGCAAGGCGTTCACTCGTGTATATATCTAGATTACCCTGGCCACCAGGCCTGTCGCTGGCAAAATAAAGCCGCTTTCCATCCGGACTAATCGAAAGTGAAGTTTCCCAGTATGGCGTATTAATAGGTTCAGGCAGGGGTTCAGGTTCACTCCAGTCGCGACCATCAAAAACAGAGCGGTAAAGATCTCCCCCATTGTCTTCTATATACAGATATAGCTCCTTACCATTAGCCGAAATACCAGCAGCAGCATCGTGGTAGTCGTAGTTTATGTTTTTGCTGATCTGTATGGGCGGAGTCCAGTTATCGCCACGGCGGTAACAAATGTAAATATCTTCAAATGACTCTCCATCATCTGTTTTTTTTCCGCCTGTAGAACCCTCCCGGCGGCTTGTAAACACCAGCACAGACTGATCTGGTGTAATAATAGGCGCATAATCATGCGCGCTGGAATTGATTGCTGAACCCAGATTTTCTATTTCTACCGCTACGGGGTAGCTGATCAGGGAATCTCCCTGTTGGCATTGACTAATCTTAGGGCCTACATCCGGCTTGTTTGGCAAACGCAGCTTAGCATAGGCATTATAATGTTCAATGGCTTCGTCGAACTGGTAATTGTGTTGGCAGGCCAGCCCTACATAAAAGCGTATATCCGGATCCTTTTGAGGAGCCAGTTTTAAAACTTTAGTAAGATAGGGCAATGCGTAGTGCTTGTAGTCACTGAGTAAATAAGCCCGTCCTATGTGCAGGGTAAGATCTACATTTCCCGGTTCCAGTTTCTCTGCCTCCAGGTAGTAGTGCAGGGCATTATTGATTTCACCACGGTCGAAATGCTTTTTGCCCTTTTTCATCAGTTTCTTATAATCCTGTGCAAAAACCTGGGCTGTAACCAGCAACAATAACAGAACTATACAGAAGCGTTTGCTCATGATAAAAAAAGAATATTGTACTATGATAGAAGTTTTCCGGGTAAAATAGAATTAGCCCTCTGGTATGGAAAAGCAAGAATAATGATAAAATAGCATTTTTTTTGAGCCAAAGCAGCAACCCGAATTTGTTTGTAGCGTACTGATTGTGCCTGTGCAAATGAAAGAAATTCTACATTGAACTTTATAATTAAACTTTTGTGATAATAACACGTGTAATGTCAGGAAAATGATTGCAGCAGTTCAGTTAAAGAAAAGCTTTAAACAAAAATGATAAGCCTGTTAATATGAAGCCCGTAATCATTGATAGTTAACTAAAGTAGCTGGTTAATGAGCATGGGTTTTATTAAGAATGATGTTTATTAACCCTGATTTAAACCTGATAACCAGCCCTGTAAGGCTCAAAAAAGGAATCGGCGGAAAAAACATTCTCAAAAAAGCACTTATTATTTCTAATTTATAAAGAAATTGTTCTAATTGCGATACACTTTTTGCGGCAACCCTATCATTGAGCATTTAAATAAGGGTTGCACCCATGAAGATCAGGGATGCAATATATTTCGCCCTCCACCATAACAGGGTAATGTTAGCATGTTGTTCTATATATTCTGCATAGCCCTGTTGAACATGGTTATCTGTATGGGTAGACTTAAAGTTTACCTATAAAAGTAGATTAAAAGCTGTAAAGCGGAATTAGCAAATAATTAATTTAAGAATAAATGAAAGCTGAACTTAAAGCTTTATTTTAGCTAATACTTTCATTTTTTATATACTACAATCACCATTTGTACATTCAAATTTAAGGCTGGTGAAATACGACTCATATGATTTAGTAGTGATTGGTACTGGTTTTGCCTCTACCTTTTTTCTTAAAAAGTATTTAAGCAAGGCGCCTGCCTCTGCAAAAGTATTGGTGCTGGAGCGTGGATATTTGTATCCTCATGCGGAACGGCTTAAGGAAAGAAGGGGCGAAGAAACCCCTTATGCAAAACTGAATATTCCCTACGAAGACTCCTATATCAATAATAATCCGGAAAAACACTGGAAATTTCAGCCTGCTTTTGGAGGAAGCTCCAACTGCTGGTATGGCTGCACGCCGCGATTTTTGCCATCTGACTTTAAGATGAAGAGCCTCTATGGCGTTGCTAACGACTGGCCTATACAATACGATGAGCTCGAAGCATATTATACTGAGGCAGAAGAGGCCATGTCAATTTCCGGCCCCTCTGATGAAACACCTTTTCCACGGAAAGGGCCCTACCCTCAGCCCCCGCACGAATTCACAACGGTTGATAAAGTACTGAAGAAAAAGTACGGTAAACTTTATATCAATCAACCCACTGCCCGTGCACGGGTACAAGTGAATGGCAGGGGCACTTGCTGTGGCAGTGCTGTTTGTCAGACCTGCCCTGTTGATGCAAAATTTACCATTGAGAATTCAGGTATCGGCGTATTTGAAGACAGCCGGGTTGAATTATTAACCGGTGCGCCGGTACTTCACCTGGACCTGCAGCAGGATAGGGTTAATGCGGTGCACTTTCAGAAAGATGGTAAAGATCATAAAGTGAGCGGTGAAGTTGTTGCCCTGGGTACCAATGCGTTGTTTAATGCAAACATACTGCTGAATTCAGGCGATGCTAATAAGTTTACCGGAAGAGGCCTTGGCGAACAGTTTGGTTTGCAGACCATGGTATACCTGGACGGGCTTGCTAATGTTGGCGGCAGCACCTGGGTTAATGCAAACGGCTATATGCTCTACGATGGTGAACACCGTAAAGAATATGCTGCCTGCATGATGGAATCAAGTAATTATCCATACTTCCGCCTGGAGCGGGGCAAATGGCGTAACATTATCAGCTTCAGGATGATCTTTGAAGACCTGCCCCAGGAGCGTAACTATGTTGCTACCACAGCAGATGTTCTTAAACCTGCTGTACACTTTAAAGGTATAACGGAGTACACCAGCAAGGCAGTAGAAAAAATGAAAGAAAACCTGCCAGGCATACTCTCCTGCCTGCCAGTAGAAAAGATAGAACATTTACCGCCCTTCGATACAGAAGCACACATATTGGGTACTGCCCGTATGAGTACCTCTGCCAGCGATGGTGTGGTCGACAAAAACCTGATTCATCATCAGTATCGTAATTTGTTTGTGTTGGGCGGCAGTAGTTTCACCACATTTACACCTGCTAACCCAACACTAACCATATCAGCGCTCTCACTGCATGCAGCTGATCAATCATTTTAATTTTTTAAGTAATGCAAAGAAGGAAATTTTTACAACTTACCGGCTTAGGCGCTGCAGCACTTGCCCTCCCCGGGGTTGGTTACAGTGCAATTTCTACTGAAGAAGCCATTGCCGGAATTTTGAAGAACGAATTTGATTACCTGAATTTAGACGAAAAGGGTGTAGCACAATTTGTTACTGACTTTTTTAAGTACCGGGGCCAGGGCAAATATGTGCATATAAAAGCCAGAACGCTTTATCTGCTAAAAGTTAAATCTCCTGATTCATCCCTGGTAGACCGACTTGCAAGGGAATATATACTTTCCACTGATTTCTTCATTAACAAAATGGATGAAAGCAAAACAGTGAAATACCTTGGACTATATGATGCCCATAAGCGACCATGTTCCAATCCGTTTACTCATAATTACTATCAGCACCTGAACGCATAGCAGGTGGTTTAAGTGCTGCGGCATTGATTCTGTGAAAGAACTGCCATTCGTTTCAATGTTATAGTCACACCGTTTACACAGCTGTATTCAGCAACAGCTGTTCAAATCGATAAATTATATCAATATTTATTTAAATTTAAAGATGCTTTTAGCATTTGGCTTAATACAAACCTCTTTATTAACAAATTTTAAAAAATCATGATTGATAAAAGTTTAAACATCACAACCAAAGTTATAGCCTCGCCGTTATTATCATATTAGTATTTTTTTAGCATATTCAGCTGTTGCTTTATGATTGAACAGACAATATTCGGTTTTTTCACCTAACAACTGATACAACTGCATGCATACAAATGTACTTATCAACCAACGTGACCTGTCAGAAAATGTAGAAAACCATATTCATGCTACAGAAATCAGGTACAAAATCTTTGTAAGCATCTGGGCCATCGCCTCACTTTTTCACATGGCCACCAACAGAATGTTTACAATAGAGCTCCACTACTTTTTACTTAGTGCAGCTGCCGTTTACCTGATGTTTAAGCCTTCTTCTATCATCAGGCTTCTTATTTTTATTGCGCTGCAATTGTACGAGGTCTTCAATGAACTTCCCATGGGCAGCAATCACTGGATTTTTGCAGCTTTTGTAAATCTCACCATCTTACAGGCACTCTTCTATCTGGTAATTAAACACAAAAGCTTTCGGATAGACCGGGTCCAGTTCCTGGAAACGTTTGCCCCTATCGTCAGAATTGAACTAATCATTCTTTACTTTTTTGTAGTTTTTCATAAGCTGAACACAGACTTTTTCACCACTGAGGTGAGCTGCGCTTCAGATTTTTATGTGGCACAGAATGCCTATTCCATTTTGCCATCATCAACACATATACTTGCGCTTAATGCTTATTTAACAATATTTATCGAAGCACTAATTCCGATTTTACTATGCATCCGGCGTACGCGCAATTGGGGCCTGCTGATCGGGCTTGTATTTCACTGCGTTATTGCCTATAACCCTATCAATGGATTTTACGACTTTTCGTCGGTGATTTTTGCTTTGTATTTCCTCTTTACCAGCTACCGGTTCAGCAATAAACTATACAGCGTATATAAAGCTGCTTATAACAGGAAGTTCTTTGTAAAGGCTCAGTTGCCCAGTTTTAGTTACATGAAGTTAGGCGTGTTTCTATTGATCTTTTTAAGCGGGCTCCTGGTAGTGCATTTGCTAACTACTGGTTTTCATGATTATTTCAGACATGTGATCTGGACGGCATTCAGCTTTAGTTTTATTGCTATTTTTATCACGGCCATGCTAACCCGGGATACAAAAACAGGAGCATCGGACAGGGCTTTTTCTATTGCCCATGCTTCTTTCCTGATTATTCCGCTATTGGTGTTCCTGAATGGTATAAGCCCTTACCTGGGTCTTAAAACAGAGTCATCTTTTGCAATGTTCTCTAACTTAAGAACCGAAGGGGGTGTCTCTAATCATCTAATAGTACCAGCATCGGTACAGATCTTTGATTATCAGAAGGATCTGGTGGAAATCAAATCATCTAGCGATAAGGTATTCAGAAAATATGTAAGGCAAAACAAAATGGTGGTGTACCCTCATTTTCAACGGATGGTTCTTATGAGAAAACCCGCAAACGTTACATACGTTTACAAGGGCCAGGAGAAAACCTTCGAAATGGCCAGCGCCGCTCCTAACGATCCACTATTACAGCAACAACCTTACTGGTTTAGGAAATTAATCCGCTTTCGTGCTGTAAGCGAACAGCTTCCGCAGCCCTGCTCCCATTAAATTATTGTAACAGACATTTTTATATAAACCAACCAACTTATCTATGACAAAAAAAACACCCCCAGCCGGGAGTGTTTTTTTTGTTTATGAAGATTATGGATTTGTTTTATTCTAAAGCTCCACCATTACAGATGCATGCTGTTGTTGCTAGAGACTCACTGATAAGAAGAAGTCTGAACAAGCTGAAGCATAGACGCTACTGGTCGGCTACATCGAAATAAAGCCTTTTTTCTACTACGTCGCTACCCCCCAGCGCTGTACGGGCAACTGCCGCCTCGTAGTTAGTTTTGTTTACATTCTGCTCGCTCACCGGGTAGAAGTAACGGACAGGTATACCGGAAATGGCATCCTCAGCTGGCTCCAGCTTTGGAAAATCCAGCCTGCGCCACTGCAGCCAGGAGGTATAGCTTCGGTTGTAAAAGGCCAGCCAGGACTGAGTGCCAATTTTACGCTGCGCATCTGTATCCCATCCGTTACCGGTGTACTGCACATCAGCATCCTGCAGGTAAACCTGAATGGCCGCTTCTTCAACATCCCAATACATCATAGAGGAGGTAATGGCGCTGTAATAGTTCTCTTCTGCTGTACCCGCCACAGCCCAGCCCCTGGCGGCAGCTTCAGCCATGTAAAATTTAACCTCAGTGTAATCCAGCAGAATAGCTTCCAGGTTTTGCAGTGTAAGGACGTTACCTGGCAGCGAGTAGCTGGCAAAAGGGGTGCTTCTTCTGCCGGGTATACCCCCAACATAGGCCACTCCATCTGCCGCCAGTGTAGTATCAAAATATACAGGGAGCCTTGGGTCAAACTGTTCGTCGTTGAGCTGGTCTGCAGAATCGCCAATGGTATCTAGTGCTGCCAGCATGCTAGTGGTAGCAATAAAGTCCCTGCGACCGCTCTGGATCAGGTTGGTCCAGAGCGGGTTGGTATTAGGCGGTACTGTAGAAAAAGCAAAAGCTGCATTATCCTCGTTAGAGGTAAACGTATGTGGCGCTGCCGCTTCTACAATTGCTTTGGCCTGGGCACTATTGGCATCAGCCATGATCATGCCTAAACGCATTTTCAGGGAGTTGCTGAATTTGATCCACTGGCCAATGTTGCCACCATAGAGCATATCGGCAGATTCGAATGCAGGCACTCCCCTATTGGCATTAAAAGTAGCAATATCAGCATCAAGGCGTTCCACTAAATGACTATGGATTTCTTTGGCATCATCGTAGGCGGGTTGTATGTGGTTAATATCCATGGCTTCGCTGTATGGAACATCACCAAAAGTGGTAATCAGTACAGACCAGGTGTAGACTTCAAGCACATCAATCATCGCCAGCATGTTTTTCTTTTCGGCAGCATCCAGCGCTTCCTCGGCTTCAATCAGCTTTCTGCTCTCCTCCAGGTCGGCAATCACATCTCTGTTAAGGGTGTGCCAGAAGGCATCGTTAATCCCCCTGTTAGAAATGTCGTAGCGGGCTTCGTTCATGTACTGCACCTCATTCCAGTACTGCATAATAAGCCTGAACACATTCAGGTTAACACTGGGGCTGGCAAGTGTGTGGGCCAGGTTTAATTGGGCATTGGAAAAAAGTGTGGCAGGATCTGCCGTTTGCGGACGTTTGCTGTCGTCGTTAAGGCCATCCAGCTCGCAGGAGGTAAAAAACACCCCCACAGCCATCAAACCAGTTATGATTATCTTCTTCATAATGTTGTTTCTGTTAGAAATTCACTTTGATGTTAAAGCCAATGTTACGGGTGGTGGGATATACCCCTACCTGATAACCATGGATATTACCTGCACTTAAACCCGCTTCCGGATCTGAATAAGGTAGGTTTTTGTGAATGATCCAGAGGTTTCTGCCCACCACTGATACATCTACGCCTTTAACCAAGCCCATGCGCGATACCAGTTTACCTGGCAGTGAATAGGTTAGTGCCAGCTGGCGCAGCTTTACAAAGCTTGCATCGTAAACAAACTGTTTGGAGGGTGCAGCATCGGAGCCCCAGGCGGTAAGGTGATGCACAGGTATACGGGTGGTATTAGGCGTGCCATCTTCATTTACTCCTGGCTGAATGATGCCTCCGCCTTCCTGAAGCGTGTTACGAACAGGATTACCCAGGTCATTCAAGCCGGCTGTTTCCTCATATAAACCAGTGTACAGGCCATAAGCCATATCGAGCGAGTAAACATCACCGCCTTTCTGCACATCAATCAGGAAATCAAGCCCAATCCCTTTGTATTTCAGCGTATTGGTAACACCACCGGTCCAGTCAGGGTTAATATCGCCGATGATGTTGTTGGAGTTATCGCTGAAAACATAATAACCGTCTTCAAGCAGTGGCTGTCCGTTTACATACACAAAATCACTGCCCCGCAGGGTACCATATGGCTCACCCACAGCTGCGTTAAGTGTTACATCGCTCTGGAAGCTGGCAATCTGTAGGTTATCGGTTTCACCAAGCGATATTACTTTGCTTCTGTTCCTGGTCCAGTTAACGCCTAATCTCCAGCTGAAGTCTTTATTTCTTACGGGGAAAGCAAATGCAGAGAGCTCAAAGCCTTTATTTTCAATTTCTCCCGCGTTCACTATTTTGAAATCGTAACCTGTGGAGCGGGATACCGGCAGCGGCACAATCTGGTCTACCGACCTGGAATTGTAATAGGTCAGGTCAAATCCCAGGCGGGCATCCAGGTAAGAGGTTTCCACCCCTAGTTCAAAGCTTTTATTCCGCTCCGGCTTCAGGTTTGGGTTTCGCTTTACATTATCCAGTGAGGTAAGCGGTATGCCATTTATACCGGTTGGTACGTCGTAGGTATCATCCACATAGTATACAGGTGCGGCATTTCCAACTTCTGCATAATTCAGGCGCAGCTTACCGTAGGTGAGCACCGGAGATTCTTTCATCAGCTCAGAGAAAACAAAGCTGCTCGAGGCCGAGGGGTAGTAATAAGCATTAGTTGCTTGTGGCAAGGTAGAAGACTGATCGCGACGCAGGGCCAGGTCCAGGAACAACATTTCTTTGTAGCCCAGGGTAGTGTTGGCAAACACACCATTTACCTGCTCTGCAGACTGAACTTCTACCGGTGCCTCTATAGGGTTGGCAGAGTTGAGCAGTGCATACAGACGCGGAATAAGCAAACCTCCATTGGTTTGAGCAAAAACAGAATTGATCTCAGTTCTGCGGATGTTGGTGCCGACCAGTCCTTTAAGACTGATTACTTCACTTATATCTTTGTTAAAGCTCAGCATCAGGTCGTAGTTGCGTTCGGCAAAGCTCCTGTTAAAGAGGGTGTATTCCGATACGCCCACACTACCTACGGCTATACGCTCTTCCTGCATTTCATCATAGGTATCAAGCGATATTCGTCCCATTACATCAATCCAGTCATTCAGCTTATAGTTGAGCATGGCGTAGCCGAAGTAGCGTTTCCGTTCGTCGTTCTGGTAGTTTTCATAGCGTGTCCAGTAAGGATTATCCCAATATGCGGGTCGCAATTCTTCTCTCGGCACTGTTGGATCATTCCAGTTCCAGGTAATATTTTCCCTGTTTCTGAAATAAGCCTCCTGCTGCTCTTTAATATCAACATTTACCTGCCACCACTCTCTAAAGCCAGTCATAAGGTTACGCCCGCCGCTACCATCATAGCCGGTACCGTAACGACCCAGGCCTTCTATGTTCGAAAAATTGACAGAGGCCGTAGCTTTAATCCTGTCGCTTACATCATAAGAAGCTGAAAAATTCACCAGATTCTTTTTGATGTTGCTGTTGGGCAGAATCCCTTCTTCGCTGTTCCGGGTATAGCCCAGCTTATAAGTGGCTTTGTCGCTGCCACCATCCAGAAAAATGCTGTTATTGGTAGAAACAGGGTTCTCGAAAAACGTAATGGGCCCATTTTCTGCCGCTACCCAGGGCCTGGTTTTGCCGAAATTTGGCGAGCTGGGGTCAAAGGCATCCCAGTGATAGACCATTTTGTTTGGATCAAAAGGTGCTCCAAAAGAACCATCATCATTGGTGTTTACAATGGTGCCATTTTCACCTCGGCCATCGAACCAGTAATACACATCCGGGGTAGATGGATCACCGTCATAATTGTAAGCACCATATCCGGCTCCATATCCTTTCTGATATTTCGGGAAGGTACTTTTGTCTACAAAGCCTACAAACACTCCGGAATTAACAGATACTCCAATACCCTTGTTCTTAGAACCCTTTTTGGTGGTGATCAGGATAACACCATTGGCAGCCCTGGAGCCATAAAGTGCTGTAGCTGCAGCACCTTTCAGTACGTTTACCGACTCAATATCATCGGGGTTAATATCGGAGGCTGCATTGCCATAATCATAGCCACCACCACCCTGCTGCTGGTTGCGGCTTGGATCTGCGGAGCCATTGGTGTTGGTGTTAGAGTTATCTACCGGCACCCCGTCTATCACAAATAGCGCCTGGTTGTTACCAGTAAGAGAGGTGGCTCCCCTGATGACCACATTGGCCGAGCCACCCATGGTATTGCCCTGCCTGATGTTAAGGCCTGGTACACGGCCAGACAGGGAGTTGATAAAGTTAGCATCACGTTGCTGGCTGATGACGGCTCCTTCTACCTTCTCGGCTGCATATGAAAGCTCATTCCTGCTTCTCTCAATGCCAAGGGCAGTAACCACCACCTCACTTAGCGTTTCCACATCTTCGGCTAGCTGCACATCAATAACAGCCTGATTGCCTACCGGAATCTCCTGCACCGTATAGCCTACAAATGAAAAAACGAGTACTGCCCCTTCTGCAGGCACTTCTAAATTGTATGCTCCATCCAGATCGGTTACAGTACCTGCTGTAGTACCCTTAACCTTAATGGCAACGCCTGGTAGTCCCTGGCCGTCGCTCCTGGACACCACCCTGCCGCTCACTGTTCGCTGTGCCCAGGCTATTCCAATAGCCAGCAGCCAGGCAAATCCTACAAGTAAAATCCTTTTCATAGATGATAAAAATATTTTGTAACAAAAAAGCAGTCTGCAGGCAGATGGAGAGCCAAGCAACACCCACGACTATTTCAAATGTAAAGGGGTTGAATACCTGTAACATCACCCATTCTGGGGGAGAGCGTGGGATTTTTTTTGATTAAATATGATAGCAGAAGCCCCGTGTGCAGCAATTCCTGCTGATCATAAACCTATAATTCAGGATGATATAGCAAAAACTAAAAAGCTGAACCAGATCAACATAAGAGCTGAATCCATAATCAATGAGCAGCAAGTCTTCATAAAATGGAATGGGGCTCAATTCAGCAAAATTGAAATCCGATTACGCTAAGCCGCTATTATTGCAAATGGCTGCTGATACAGATTGGGGGATAGAACCTAAAAATAAAAACAAGAACTTGTAGCAGAATCTTTAGCAGCTGCATAATCCTTTATTAAAAATGATGTAAAGACCCTGTTGCTGATATTTTATTGAAGGCAGTAGCTCTAGATTAACTAAAAAAGGCTATTGAAAAACAGAGGCTGCCTGTACAATTATTTCATCATAAATTTCTAAATTTCTCATATAAATAAAAGGCACATGCATTGGTTACATCGGATATGGCTATACCTGCTTTTAGGCACCGGCGTCTGCACCTCCTATTCTGCAGCGGCTCAATCGCTACACTTCAGAAATTACGACCTGGAGCATGGCCTGCCTTCCTCTTCAGTGGTAAAGGTAACCCAGGATTCTATTGGTAATATTTGGCTTGCTACTGCCGGTGGTGGTATCAGCAAATTCGACAGCGAAGGCTTCACCAATTATAGTATTGCCGATGGGCTACCGAACAGCATGTTAAACGACTTGGTGTACCGGCATCAAAAGTTATACATTGGCACAGCTTCCGGCTTAAGTATTTTCGATGGTAAGCAATTTACCAACATCAGTATTGATGATAGTTACGTCTACAACTCAATTTTCCAGCTGCATGTTGACAGCCAGGCAGCTGTGTGGATGGCCGGCCCTTTTAACGGGCTTAAGGTCCTGAAAGATAAAAAGATTGTACACTATTCTTTTCCACTGGAACCGGAAGAAGCCAGGGTACAAAGCTTTGCCGGCAGTGCCGATGGCTCCATTTACTTTGGATTTGATACCGGCAGTCTGTATGTGTACCGGAATGGCCGCTTTAAAAAGCTAAAGCAATTCGATAAGGCTGTTAACTCACTGCTCTTTACCAAAGATTCTGCACTTTGGGTGGGCACTCGCCAGGAGCTTTACAGGCTTAAGCAAAACAGCTGGAGGTTAGTTGATACCCACAACTCCATAATGCTGAAGATGGTAGAAGGAGAAGACAACAAACTGTGGGTAAATGATGGCCGCCAACTGTACACCCTCAGGGTGTTGCCGAACTCCATCGAGAAACATCTGTATAAAGACCAGCCTGCTCCCAATGCTGATATCATCAGCATGTTCCTGGACAGAGACAATAATCTTTGGCTCAACTCCTACTTCAATGGGCTTTATGTAGGTTATGAAGCACCCTTCAAATCGCATTCCAACCCGGAGCTAATGCGTTCTTTTGTATTTGGGATTCAGCAGGACAGCAAGGGGAACATTTATTATATCACCATCACCGATGGTGTTTTGCTTCAGCGCACGGATGGTACGGTTGAGAATGTAACGGCTAAATTTAACATCCCTGCTACCCCCTTACTATCTGCATTGATAGACCGTCAGGACCGTTTGTGGATCTCCTCTAACTCACATGGCCTTCTTTGTGTGGAGGAGGGAAAAACCAGGAGCATTACTACCATTGGTGATAAAACCAGTAAATACGGAAGAATTCTGGCCCAGGACTCAAAGGGAAATATCTGGCATTTTAATACACATGGCCTCTATAGCTGGGATGGAGAGCAGTACACCAGCTACACAACAGAAGATGGCCTTTATTCCTACAGGGTTTCTTCTATTTGTGAACTAGCCACCGGTGATATGCTGCTCGGCACCGCAGGAGGCGTTAACCTGTTGAGTAATGGCACCATCAGCCCATTTCTGCCAGAGCATTTCGAAAAGAAAGAAATCACCACCATCGTGAAAGATAGCTATGGCAACCTGTGGTTTGCTGTAATGGGAGAAGGCCTGCGCTACTACCGGCATGCCAGCGGTAGAGCATTTTCGCCCAAACATATCAAAACATACAGCCAGCAGGACGGCCTGCTATCGGACATGATCTACACCCTTTTTGCTGATAAGCAGGGAAATATATGGGCAGGCACTGCAAGAGGCATCAACAAGCTGAAAATCAATGAGAAAGGTATTGCCAGCATAGAATCCTTTGGCGAGCCCGAAGGCTTTAGTGGTAAGTTTACCAATCCCGCCGCTTTTCTGGTAAAGAACAATGAGATTTACTTTGGCAGTGGTCTGGGAGTTTACATTTACGACAGCCTTCACAATTCAATAAAGGCTGCAGCGCGGCCCTACCTGAATAGTGTGAGCTTCAACGATAAATCCCTAAAGTGGAGTGAACAAACAGCAACCATAAATCCCTGGACAAATGTTCCGGCCCGCCTTAGTTATGAAAGTGGTGCTGATCCTGTAACCTTCAGGTTCAACACCATTGAGTACAACAATAAAAAAGCACTGCTGTATTCCTATAAGCTCTCGGGCTTCGACAAAGATTGGTCAGCCCCATCGGCAAGAGCAACAGCTACCTATGCAAACCTGCCTCCCGGGGCTTACACCCTGCAAGTAGTGGCGGGCACAAAAGATAATATTCAACAGGCCAGCCCATATACCTATACTTTTACGGTAACACCTGCCTATTACCAGACAACCTGGTTTGCGCTGCTCTGCGTGGGTAGTTTGCTAAGCCTGATCTTTTTTACCAACAGAGCCATATCGCGCTACCGGGTACGCAAGGCACTTGCCCTGGAATCTTTCAAAAGTAAAGAGCGTGATGCAATAAGGCATGCGCTGGCCAGGGATTTTCATGATGAGATTGGCAACTTAATTGCCGGAATCGGCACCTATTCTAATGTGCTGCAGCTAAAGTTAAAAGACGCCCCGGATGATATCCTGAAAACCCTTATCAAAATTGAAGCCTCCTCAAAGACCCTCTATACCGGAACCAAAGATTTTATCTGGTCCATAGACCGTTCAAACGATGAGCTTGTGGAGATCTTCTTCCATGTGAAGGACTTTGGAGACCAGTTTTTTACGCCCTGCGGCATTGATTTCCTGGCAGAAAACAGGCTTGATGAAGGCAGGAAAATACCCCTGGTGCAAGGCGCCAGCAGGCATGTAACAAGAATTTTCAAAGAAATGATGACCAATGTGATGAAGCATGCAGAAGCCACAGAGGTTCACTTTACACTGGATTATGATGCTACTATTTTCTCCTGGGTAATTACCTTTCGCGATAATGGCAAGGGCCTTTCGCTGATGGATCCGGGAGGCTATGGGTTAAGAAATATGCGCCATCGTGCAGAGCTGATAGGCGCAGATCTTGATTTCATTGCCCTGGAAAAAGGCCTGGCTGTCAGGCTAAAGATAGAAGACAGGGAGGCCGCTCCTCAGGCAGGAGCACAAACGCAAAGAACTAAAAATAGAGACAGGGGCAGTATATCAGGTATCTGGAGCAGGGTAAGCAAAGGCTCACTCTCAAAAGTACTTATTAAATGGCGTTAAGCCAGCATACTCCTATACACAGGTATCAGCATTAAGCAGCCACATGAGTCTTAGAACAAGAATTGCAATAGTAGAAGATAACACTGCCGTACGCGAGGGTTTTGCTACCTTGCTGAACAGCATAGATAAATACATGGTTGTGGGGCTGCACGAAACTGCGGAAGAGGCCATTCTGCAGATGGAGCAGGAAAATCCACACATTGTGCTGATGGATATTGGCCTGCCGGGCATGAACGGTATTGATGCCATTCGTGAAATGCGCAGGATTAATGCCAGGTGCCAGTTTATAGTTATTTCTGTTCACGAAGACAGCGATCTGGTATTTCAGGCCCTGTGTGCTGGCGCAACAGGTTATATCACCAAAAACTCCAACTACATAGAGATTCTCAACGCCATTAACGAAGTGCTATCCGGTGGTGCGCCCATGAGCACCAAAATAGCCCGCATGGTAATCAGCTCTTTTCAAACCAGCACTTATACCCCACTAACCAAACGTGAGATGGAAGTATTGCAGGAGCTGGCGCGCGGTAAAAGTTACAGCATGATTGCCAAGAGCCTTAGCATTACAAACGAAACTTCCAGAAGCCACATCAAAAGCATATACTCCAAGCTTGAAGTAAACACAAAATACGAAGCCCTGGAGAAAGCCAAAAAAGACAAACTGATCTGATCGATCGGCAGCATATTACAGTAGGCTTATCAGGTTGTGACAGGACTTTTAAGCATTTCTACCGCTTCTTTAGCTTAGAACAACAGCGTTTTTCAAAGTGAAGTGATTTATAGGTTGTTGTCTGTATACGCTTCCTGCGCCACTAATTTAATCCAGGGCTTTAACAGCCCAAACCAGCTTCTGAAAAAAAACTGTATAACCAAATGCCTGGATCTGCAGTTGGTTATTTGGACTAGTCCTCACAAAATCCTAAAACCTTCCTACCAATGCAAAACGCGGATCTACCTGATTATCTCCGATCCCTGGAACAATTTGCTGAACACACTTCGCAGATCATTTTTTCTTATAATGTAGAAGATAAAAAGTTCATATACTTAAGCCCCGCCTTTGAACAAATCTGGTCAAAGAGCAGAAACAGTGTTAAAGTTAATCCATTGCTGCTTTTAGATGCCATACATCCTGCCGACAGGGAGTACCTCGAAACAGAATTTCATAAAATATTAAATGGTGAATTAAAGAGAGAGATTGAATTCCGCGTTTTGCTGCCCAATAAGCGGGTGCGCTGGTTGAATTTAAATGCTTTTTTAGGAGATCTGGCAGCCGGAAAAACGATTATTACAGGACAGGCAGAGGATAAAACAGAGCAGAAGGAAAAAGATGATGCCACAAAAAAATTCACTGCCAAGAAAAATTCGATTCTGGAAATTCTCGCGCATGACTTGGCCGGACCATTAAATAATATAAGCCTGGCATCTAATTTTATAGCAGAAAAGTCGAAGAATAATGATGATCCGGAGCTGGCAGAGATGATTTCCATCATCAGGAACACCAGTGAACGAAGCATTCGCCTGATTCGGGAATTTGTTGCACAGGAGTTTTTAGAAACAACAACCACAGAGGTTATTAAAAAGCGGGTTGAAATTGTGGGGAAATTTCAAGAGTTGGTTGGCGAGTACAAAAGCTCCTCCAGCCATGTAGGTAAAACATTTAGCCTGCAAAGCTCCGCTGATAAAATTTATATGCAGGTCGATGACATCAAGTTCAGGCAGGTTATTAACAACCTGATCAGCAATGCTCTTAAATTCACACCTGATGGCGGTGAAATAGCATTAAGTATTGAAGATCATCAGGATTCGGTTTTATTTACGGTAGCTGACAATGGAATTGGCATTCCTGCCAAATATCATGAAACGCTGTTTGAAAAATTTACCAATGCCCGCAGAAAAGGATTAAAGGGGGAGCCATCCGTGGGCTTAGGAATGTCCGTTATCAAAACTTTAATAGAATGGCATGGAGGTAAAATCTGGTTCGAGAGCCAGGAGAACCAGGGTACTACTTTTTACATAGATATGCCTAAAGAATAATGGAGTCAGGAGCTACTATGTGTGCAGTCTTAGAGCATGTTTAAACTTTACTCTTTTGGTAATTCAATGTAAAAGGTAGATCCTTTTTGTTCTTCACTTTTGAACCATACCCTGCCCTTGTGCCATTCTACAATGGTTTTGATCAGAGACATACCCAAACCTAAAGAAGGCTCCCCTTTCAAACCCATTCTTTTAGCTTTAGTAAACTTTTCAAATAGATTTTGATGGTATTTGGCAGGAATGCCTATTCCATTATCCGCTACAGATACCAGCACAGTTTTTTGCTGATTTTCGATACGGATGGTAATAACACCACCATCATGGGTAAATTTAATAGCATTGGAAATCAGGTTATTAATCACCTGGTTGAACTTATACTCATCCACTTCGGCATAAATTTCATCATCAGAAGTAATGAAATTGAATGTTTTGCCTATGTCCTGTGCCGATGCCTGGTATTGACTCATTATCTGCTCAATCAATTCAACAACGTTTGTTCGCTCCCTAATCAGGTCCACATTTACCGACTCCATGAATTCCTGCTTTACAAACTCACGAATCATGCCAATGCTTCGCTCACTTGTAGTGGCAACCATTTCCACTAGTTTATTAAGCTTTGGGTTATTATAATGCTGAAGCTCTGCGGTTAGCAATGATGACAAACCCTGTATGTTACTTAGCGGCCCAGAGAGGTCATGGGAGAGAATTTCCAGAAGTGAATTTTTTCTGGCTGCAAACTTCTGCACATAAAACTGGTTTTCCCGCAGTGAGGTTCTATCTTCCGCAAAGCCTGCAATTGTTCGCTGCCCCTCCTCCTGCTGTATGATCAAAGGGGTTAAGTACAGCCATCGTACAAGATTATTGGGAACTACAATTCGAAATTCCAGTTCTTTCTTCATTGTTCCTTTCAGAAGTTTCTCATAGGCATCTAAAAGATAAGCTCTGTCTTCGGGATGAACAGTTTCCAGCAGCGCAGCAGGGTTGGCATACACACTTTCTCTTGTTTTATTCCAAATCACCTCAAAAGAAGGGTTCAGGTAAATAAAACGGTTAGAATTAACGTCAAAACCAAACACAAGCTGTGAAGTTCGTTCTGCAACCTCCACTAAAAAGCCCATAGCTCCTAAAGCATTATCTTTATGCATAAATGGTATAGCTGAATTAATAGGATATTATCCACTATTGTAACTGCTGATTTTAATAAAAGTTAAAGCATACAGTTTGAATACAATCAGAGGTGATCAATAGATCTCCATACTGAAATCACCAGGTTGGGTAAAGGAAAACGGTAGCGCTATGGCTGGGCATCCCAATACCGCTCCATCAGCTGCCTGATAAGAAGGGTACGTGCCTTTAAATGCGAGGGCTGCAACAAGGGATAGAACTGATCGTGTGTAGTATAAAAATAGAGGTAAAAGAGCCAGAAACCCAGCCCCAGGTAAGGCACTGCTGCCAGCTCATCTTCACTTAAGGTTCTGCACTCCCGATAGCCTGCAAGGAAAGTGGCATAAGCTTGATCGGCTGCCTCCTGGGCTATCTTTCCATAATGTACGTCAAGGCATAGGTGTTGCCAAAAGGTCATAATATCGTTTACCAGCCATCCCGAGCCGAAAAAATCAAAGTCGAAGAAAGTAACAGCATCTGCCTCGAAGTGAAAGTTTTTGGGCATAAAATCGAAATGGCAATAGCCTTCAGAAAAGGCATCTGTATTCAATGTTGCCAGTTTGTGCTGTACCCTTTTAGCAGCGCTACTCAACCAATCGTACATTTCCGGATCTGCAGCAAAAGAAGCTTTCAGCTTTTCCAGGGGATTGAACAGCGTGGTATCCAAATCAAAGCGCCAGCGCGAATCCCCCAGCTCAATAGCCGAAGAAACAGTATGAAAGCGGGCCATCTGGCGCCCCAGCTCCCCCAGCTGCTTTTGGTTTAGTACAGCCAAAGCTTTACCCGGCGCATACGAAAATAGTACCGCATGCCGCTCACCTTCAGCAGCCCAAACACTGAGAATCAGCCTACCTGACAGATCTGATATGGGATAAGAAACCGGCACCTCTGCCTGCTTCAGCGCCATCAGCAGTTCAGTTTCTGCTTTTATCTGGGTGTAATTCCGGTGTGAGGAGCGGTACACCCGCAGTATATACCTCTTCTCCTGCGCCTGAATGAGATAGGTATCTCCAACCCCGCGGAGCAACATCTGGCAGTTAACATCTATCAAACCAAACTTTTCCGATACCAGGCCAGCCAGGGCAGTTGTACAAAATGTTGAGTAAACAGTAGGAAATATTTGTGGCATAAATTGATGTTATTTTAAGTTTAGCAGAAATGTGCCTGCTGAGCCAGGGTATGCTATACATATATTGGACAGCAGCACTTAGCCTGCGCAGGATTGCTAAAGCTTTAAAATAAAAAATGAAAGATAGTAAAACTCGCAATAAAAAGGGGCAACAGGTAATACCTGCCGCCCCTGTTATCAGTGACTCTGGCTAAAAACAGCAGAGCCTGTTATACTACATACGATCCTTATCAGGGTTGATTCTGTCTCTTTCAGTATCGATTCTATCCACATCGACATCTTGTTTACGTACCGAGCCACGAACTGTCTCATCGTGTTCGCTTACCTCCTTATGAATGTTTACTTCTTCCACCACCCTTGCCTGTTTTTTCACAATTGGCACTTCGGCATGCTCATGCGCCTCTATGGTGGTATCTTTGAAGGAATTCAGGTCAGCCTCACTGGCTGGTCGGTTTACAGGATGTCTGTCTACTGTAATATGCTCTTCACGCAGACGTAAATGTTCTTCAACCGGACGCTCAATAATGCGGCTTCTGATACGCGTGCTTCCGGTTTCTATATCACGTTTGCCTACCTGCATGTCTTCTTCAATAACAGGAATAGACATATCTCCTGTTTGCTCATTGGTATAGCCAGAGGCAGATCCTGCCCCGGAGCGGGTGTTATGACGAGAATCGCCAATTTCCACACTACCAAATTTATCAAGTATGGTAGCCGCACGCTCTGCTTCATTTCTTGAGCTGGCATGTACAGTTACTAACGTTCCGCGATCTGCAGCTTGTGAATAGCTATTCACCTCATCGTCGCTACCAAACAGAGATGCAAAAAATCCTTTTGATTTGCTGCTGTCAGAGGATCCTGAATGGCCAGTGCTGCCACTGGATATATCTACGGTTTCTTTCAGAAAGCCACTGCGAATCAGTTCCTGCTCTGCCTCTATGGCTCTATTACGATCATTATAGATTCCTATTACTGTTTGTCTCGTTCTATCCTGGTTCATCATCTTATTGTTTTGTTAAAAAAATTAAATTGAATTAATCGCCCATTTTCAACATAGGGCTGTACAATACGATTATTGTACTTATCTGTTAATACCAATCATTATTCAAATGCATTACTTCATCTGATATATCAAAAAGTAAATGACTTCAATTTCTAATTTTCATTATCTGAAGTCAGTCTGATTACACGGTCAAGGAATAAGATAGTTGTGTTAAATAATTGACTTATTGAACATTAAGCAACAAAATGGCCTTTAGTGCTCAAAACATCAGGTTCAGCAGCAGAAAATCTATTTAAAAAATATATCACCGTCCAACCATTTATTATACAATATTGAACCGTTCATATACATAAACTTGAGACGTCATTAAATTATAATTATCTAATATTACCCATTAAACTATACTGAGTACTGGTAGAATTTTGGTTAAAATAGACACGGTGTTTATATAAGCATCTCCCAGTAAAACAAAAAACCTGTAAGCTTTAGACTTACAGGTTTTTCCATCTGATTGTGTGAGGTCTCGAGCGGATCTGACCCCACCACACAATGGGAAACATCAGCAAATCATAAAAACTGTCCTATTCAGCTATAAAGCCATATTATACTCCTTTATCTGTTTGTTATTGTTCCTAAAGATCTACCGATGTTTCAAATATCTAACAACATTATAACAACAACAGCGGTTTTCTTCCTATATTGCTTTACCAAATCAGAGGAACATGACACTCAACTTCAATCTTACCCGCCCAAAGAGTGACCGCCCCACAATGCTTCACATGGTGGTTTACTATAGGGAAATACCTATCCGAGTAAGCAGCGGCTTGAAAATATGCCCTCAGCATTGGGACAAAAGCAAACAGCAGGCTTACACCGACACTAGGCGAAAGGACGTTCACCCCAACCCTTCCGGATTTAACAGCAAGCTCCGCACAATGCGCCGCCGAGCTGAGGCACTTTTAATTGACCTGGACAACCCCACCACCAATGAGGTAAAGCAAGCGCTTGAGATTGCAGCCAACCAGGACAGTAAGGAAAGAGAAATCAGCATAAAGCAGCACATTGAGGACTTCATTGAACACAAAAGCCCTACAGTAAGCAAGGGCCGAGTTAATGGCTACAACCAAACCTTTAACCATCTGCAAAACTTCATGGGGCCCCGTGGCCAGGTCAAAGAAATTGATGGCACCACACTAAGCCGCTTCAGGGACTACCTCTATACTAAAACGAAATCACAGCACGATAGTAACATAAACAAGCACTTCCGGATCATGAAAGTGTTCCTTAAATGGGCGGTTGAAACCGGCAGAGCAACTAATACCGATTACCAAAAGTTCAAGTTGGTTCCGGAGGCCGATAAGCCTATCATTGCCCTAACCTTTGAAGAAGTAGAGACGCTGGAAGGCCTGGACTTAAAAGATACGCCATACCTGGAGAGAGTGCGGGATGTATTCTGTTTTGCCTGCCGGACCGGCCAACGTTATGGCGACATTAGCCGGATTAATTGGCAGCAGATTGACCTAAGCAAGAGCATGTGGTATGTTCAGCAGGAGAAAGGCAAAAAGCCAGTAGAGGTGCCGCTATCATCTCAGGCGCTGGCCATCCTTAAGAAATACGAAGGGCAACCAAAGCCCTTGCCAGTGATCACTAATCAGAAATACAATGACTACCTTAAGGACTTGGGTAAGAAAGCAGAGCTGAGCCGACACATTTACATTTCTGAGTACAACAACCAGAAAGCAACAGAGACCTATAAACCTATTGCTGACCTTCTGACAACGCACATTGCCCGTAAAACCTTCATAACTGTAAGCCTTGACCTGGGCATGAGGCCTGAAGTAGTAATGGCCATCAGTGGCCACAGTGATCACAAGGTTTTTTATAAGCGCTATGTGGCCATAAGTGCCAAGGCGAAACAGGCCGACCTGCAGAATGCCTGGGACCGTAAAGCTAAGCCCTACATGGTAGCCAGTTAACAGCAACAGATCTTCTGAAAGTCCTATCCCTAAATCATAATGAACTTAAAACATAGCCCTGCACAAGCTGGCGGGACCGGAAACGGCCGCAACGCACACATTATGAGCGTAGGACAGCTGACGGCAGGGTCTTTTTATGCCCAAACTTCAAAGCTTATGCAACCAATACAAGTACAAATAGCTCTGGATCCTGAACACCTGGACAAGGTACTAAAGGAGGCCATGCTAGAGAAGCTGCAGGCCTGGAAGCCTGACCCGTGGATGACACCAGACGAGGCCGCCGAGTACATGCGCCTGAAGCCTGACACGGTGCGGACTCTGATTCGGAGCAGCAAGCTTGATCATGGGCTAAGAGGCACCCGGGACTATGTAGTTAAGCAGAGCGCCTGTGATGATTACTTGCAACGCCACAAGAGAAAGGGACAACCAAGATAGTAAAGGAGCTGCCGGCGCTACTACCATGGTACCAGCTAGCCTAAAAAAGAAAAGCCCAGGACTGCCATCCTGGACCATTCAATAACTTAATTCAAACTACAATGGACAACGAAAAAATACTCAAAGCTGTTTCGAATTTTCTTTCGAGCCACGGGAGCAATACAATTCCCAAAGCTAAGGATTTCCTCTTCCAAATGCAGAATAATTATCTGCACATCAGCCAGCAGGAACAACACTTTTCCGTACCTGATGCATCTGATCAATTTTCAGCCCTGTGGAGGCTCCTGAATGAGCTGGAAGCCTAACCTCACCACCGCAGAGATAAGCCCTTCAGGGGCTTTCTCTGCCTCTGCTTCACTAGTGCTCAAGATCATCTATTGAGACATGGACGAAATAAACAATTTCCTTGGTTGGATGATTTCTGATGATTTGGAATGGTTCAACACTAACAGCAGTACCCGGCTCTGGATTTTTATTGGCAACTTAGAAGAAAAGCTAAACAAGATTCCGAGCATCCAAGACAGGATAGACTGTTTACAACTTTCACTAAATTATTTCAAGAAATCATTTCTTGAAGCTGGCATTCTTCCTGAAAATGTTGCTGCAGCCACTGATACTTACAACTGCTTTCAGCAATGGTGCACAGTAGAGATAGACAACCTTCAAATATTGGCAAGGCAAAAAGCGAAGGCAGTAAAATACAATATCCCAAATCCATCGCCACCAGCTCAGCAAGCTCCTCGAAACTTCGCAGACGTTTTCGCCAAAGAAGATTGGAAGAAATTTATTGACGCGTTGGCTAAGATAAACCCTCCACTATTAGACAAATCAAATGCTTTTTCCCAAAAGAGAGGAGCCAAAGGCATTTTGGGCGCCTGGATCTTTTATCTTAAAAGTGAAGGCATAATAAAGGACTTCAGCAGACAACAACTTGCCATGGTATTTAACTCTGAGATAAAAGGCTTAGCACTTGGAAGTGACGGCAGTTTGATAACCAATGAAAAGGCCCCTTATGACTGGAAACATGGCAAGCAGTACAAGGAGCAGTTAATAAAAATAACTTCCTCCGAATAACTATTTTTTACCTTTTTTCCCAGTGGGAAATCAAGGTAATTATTGGTAAAAGCTTATTTGTTCATTGCAGCATGTTTGAATTAACACACACTGCAATGATCAATCCACCACTAGAAAAACTACCTGAAGCAATTGCGCAGCTATATGATAAGCTAGTTCGCGTTGAGGAGCTGCTAACCGAGCACCAGCTAACCGAGCTTGAAAACTCAAGAGATCTACTCACCACCAAGGGAGCCGCACGCTTCTTAGATGTTTCAGTCCCCACAATTTACAATAGGGTACGAAATGCAGAGTTGCCTGTAATTAGGCGCGGCGGCAAGAACCTATTCTCAAAGCAGGATCTTAAAAAATGGGCACAGGCCAGCACCAACAAGAAAGGAGGCTGCCATGCTTAACCCAGAAATGCCATTAGCAGCTATCTCAGTAAGCGACTTTCAGGAAATGATGGAGGGATACCTTAACAGGATCCCCTCCACCCCTCCAGCTCCTGCCCCACCACAATCACATAAGGTAGAAGAGAAGCTAGTTAGTGCTACCGAAATGTGCCAGCTAGCAAACGTCGCCCGTAGCACCTTATACCATGCCCGCAAAGATGGTCGTGTGCCATTCTATCGTATGGGCCGCCGAATATTATTTAAGCCATCAGAAGTGATTGAGGGGCTTAAGCAAGGATAAACTTTAATTCAAACTAAACTGCCATGACAATGCACCAGAATTCGAGGAGAGCGGAAATAGTGACAAAGCATTGTGGAGCACAAGCTACTACTCAACGCCTAATAATTTCAGCAATCAAAAAATACGGAGCACTATCTAGCCGGCTTCTGGAGAGGTACACCGGCATAGAGCGATGCAGCATCACACGCCAGCTCAATAAAATGGAGCTGCCTAAGCCGCCTGCTAGGCCCGTTCTAAAATCAAGTACCGGTTTTTGCCCCCTCACTAATATGCCGGTTAAATACTACCAGCTCATTAAGCCGTAGCTAGTATCTACGGCTTTACCACATGCCTTTCAGCCACATGAATAATACCACACTACCCCCTGCCATCAATGGGAAGAGAGCCGGCAGCAACCCTTATCATCTGACGGTAGAGCCTAACAGTGCAGCACTTATTGCCAAACTAGAATGCTTTCGGATAAAGCTTTCCGAAAAGAAAAAGCCTCGCCCTGTGGTATTCAGCATCAATCAGGCGGGCATGAACATTCCAATCGTTTCCCTAGGCGCAATCAGTGTAATAACAGGCAAAGCAAAATCACGGAAAAGCACCTTAGCTTATTATTTGACCGCCAAAGCCCTTGGCTCTACTTCAGAATTTTGTTCAAGCACTTTACCAAGTGAGGATGAGGTCTGCTTTCATCTCCAGGCAAACAAAAGAGGTATTTTGCTTATCGACACTGAACAGTCAGACTTTGAAATAGACAGCGCCATCAGGAGAACATGTCTTTCAGCTGGCCTGCCTGATGACCAGGATCCGGAGCACCTTCTACCTTATGGGCTTGTGGACAGCTCCCCCATGGAAAGACTGGAGCTTACAGAGCTGGCCCTATCTAATCAACCAAACATAGGGCTTGTGATTATTGATGGCATCCGGGATTATGTGCGAGACATAACCAGCAGCGACCAGGCAGACGAAGTGATCAGCCGCCTGCTGAAGTGGAAGAAACGATACAACTGCCACATAATGGTAGTCCTTCATGAAAACAAGTACAGCGACAAAATGAGGGGGCACCTTGGTACTGAGTTGGAAGCTAAGGCCGAGACGGTATTCAGGGTATCACTATGCAATGGCGGTAAATCCAGCTTAGTAGAAGCAGGAGCCACCAGGGCACGCCCATTCGCACCTTTTGTGCTAACTGTTGGACCTGATAACTTGCCGGCTATTGATCATTCTTACCAGGGGAAAGATAACAGGCAAAGCAATGCTCCAAAGCAACCGAAACGCCTGATAAGTGACTACAATCACCTAGAGCACTGCCAACACCTTAAGAATGCTTTCCAAGGCGATGATAATATAAGATGGAAGGAACTTGAGCCAAGAATAAAGGATACTTACCCAAACATCCACAAGGAAAGCGCCAGAAGGGATGGTTTGAGATACCTTCGTGAAGCTGGCTATTTAGCTACCAATTCTGGAGCTGAAAGAAATAAAAGTAAAATAGTCTACTGGCTTACTGATAAAGCCAAGGAACATCATCTTACCATAGATAAAGGGGGATAGGTGCGTGCGGTTCTACATGGGTGCGCACCTATCCCCTTTATAAATCACCCGGGAACGTATGGGTTGGTGCGTGCGGTGCCCCTATTTATAGGGGGCACCACGCACCCACGCATCCCCTATCTGTCAAAGCTATAAGTCATTTGCAGTCCGTTGACTGTGTTACACATCAGATGTTACACTTTCAGATGCAGCAGCCTTATTAATCACGCTTGAAAGCCATGAAAAGGCAGCTTTCAAACTCCAGTTCTATAGTCAGCAGATTACTTGACAGCCTACCTCTGTCAACACCTATATGTCTACAACCAGAACATCAATAAAACCTACAGAAGTAGACCCTATGAAACAACAAACTCCTCTTGGCAGCCAGGGCATGGGCGGGTATGAGCCCGCCCTAGCTCCTGGCCAGAAACACCTGCCTGCAAAGGCGAACCTTCCCGGCAGGCAGAGTTCCGTACCGCCAGCTGATCAGCCCGAGCCGCTGCCACTCAACATTACCAAAAATGGCTTTGAACTGGAGCAGGTTATCCGGTGCGGGTGGAAAGCACTATACCGCAAAAAGCTAAACGGTGTAGTGGTCAGCTATGAGCTCTTCTATGTCCATGTGCAACATGCAGTGGAGGTAAACGGCATTAGCTTTAAATTCAAAGAACGGTATCCATCAGATGAAGCTTTTGGCCGCTCTGCCTGGTCTATCATCAGGAAGAGTGAGGGTGAAGCAATAGCCAGGTACACAAACTTAAAAATGAGTAACAGTAAAACCCTTAATCTCTCTTACCATGACTGAAAGTGTAAGTTTCGCCCTCCGCCTGAAGGACCTGGCCAGCAATCCCCTTAGCCGCTTAGGCCAGTTAGGACGCACTGCTTTGCGCGGCATCGATAAGGCGGCAGAGGAGGTAAATGCAGAGCTGGCCAAGACTGGCAAAGAAGCTGATAAAGCTAAAAACCGTTTAGGCAGCTTAGGATCAGAGCTGCAGCAGATGGCCGGCATTTACCTTGGCTGGCAAACTGTCAAAGATGTTCTAAGCCTAACTGCAGTCGCAGAGGACAACCGTATAGCCTTGGAAACAATGGTTGGCGATGCAAAGACCGCTGACGCTCTGATTAAAGAGCTAAGCAACAAGAAAAGCCCCTTGGGATTCCTGGAGCTGCAGGATACCACCAAAAGACTGTTAGCCTTTGGCTTTGGCCTAAAGGAGGTAATGCCTACCCTTGACATGTTCGGCGACTTTGCCGCGGTCGTAGGCAAAGACAAGCTGCCGCAGCTCATGCTTGCATTGGGGCAGGTACGTAACGCCGGCCGCCTCCAGGGGGATGAACTTAACCAGCTCCAGGAAAGCGCGGTACCAGTAACGGAGGCGCTTGCTAAAAGCCTTGGGAAAAGCACCGGTGAAATAAGAAAGATGGCGCATAATGGAGAAATCAGCTTTGATCAGCTATATGCCGCCCTGCAGGGTCTACGTGAAGAGGGCGGCCGCTTCTATAAAGCCGGAGAGAAATACACAGAGGGCATTAGCTATAAATGGACCTTTGCCATGAGTAAGCTGCAGCAGCAAACCATCCGCTTGACGAACACCTTTGCACCTGCAATTAAAATGGGGCTTGACTTCGCCGGCATGGTTTTACAGAATGAGTTTGCAGTTAATTTAATGGCATCGTCTCTGACCGTTGGTGCCGGTGCCTGGCTGGCTTACCGCCTGGGAGCTACTGCCAGCGCCGCTGCCACCTGGACGGCTATACGTGGCTTTAAATTAGGAAGCCTGTCAGCATTCAGTTTTAGCTTATCTCTGCGAGGCATCGGCAAAGCTATGCTTAGCATTCCTATAATAGGATGGATCGGCCTTGCTGTCGAGGGCTTTATATTGCTCTGGCAACATTCGGAAAAATTTAGAGGTGTATTGTATGGCATCTGGGAGGTTGTAAAAGAGTTAACGACCGGCTTGGCTCCATTTGCCAAGCTGATGTTCTTTGCATACACCGGCCAATGGCACAAGGTAGGGGGTGCATTTGACGAATTTAAGGCAGCCGCACAAAAGGGCGGCGGGCTTGGAAAGGCCTGGGAGCGTGGCATGGCCAAAGGTAAGGATCAGGCACCAGGTGAAGGGCAGACCTGGGAGCAGCGCGTTGCCGGCATGAACCTTGCCGGCGGCGCCAATGACACCTCCACTTCTGCAGGAGGGGATAAAGGATCCGGCGGTGTGAGCATTAGCGGCAGCAAACCGCGCACTGTCATTGTGAACCTCAACGGTGCACTTGTGGATAAGCTGGTGCTGCAGGCCCAGAATGTTACCGAAGGTGCCGGCCAGATCCGGGACATGATCCAACGAGAGTTAGTAAACGCAATCAGAGACTTTGAACTCAGTTATGAATAAAGCAAACTCATTGCAGCAGATTTGATAGCGCTCCCTATGGGCGCTATTCTTCTTTCCACCTACCTAGCTCTTCATCCGGATCATTAGATTGCTATGCCAACCCATGGCAACACAAAATAACTTTCTTAACTGATGTTCCGTGAGATCTTCAACCTTCATGATAAGAAGCTTTGCCGCCGCTCTTCTCAATCGCTGCCTGCACCTTCTTCTTTGTTAGCTTCCCTTTTCCCATAGTTGCTTGACAAACTTACCCTCTTAACCAGCCTCTGTGTTTCTTATCCGTTTCCCCGCTTGGGTGATCTTTTTGCTGCTAGAGTAAGAAGTAAATCATCGCAAAGGCAGATGATCTTTTAACCCGACGGTACTTTGAATAAGTCACAAGTCAGGCAATTTATAGACTACATCCGCAGGGTATCTAACAACAATTTAACAACACCACTAACAAAAACTGCCCCTACGCTTAATAGGGGCAGTTTTTGGAGGTCTCGAGCGAAACTGAACGGTTAGCAAATATGGCTTTGATTGCATTTAAAGGCATATTTTTAAATTGCATCATAAACAAATTCGTAAACAATTATCCTTACCTTTGCCTCTGTAGAAGCCCTAATTAAGAATCTAATGGCTGTTTCCAAAGCATACCTTATCAAAAACAGGATCAACAAAAAAGGACTTGCTCCAATCGCAGTTCGATATTCCTATGACGGAAAGAGTTCAGCCTTCTCTACAGGACTCTCTATTGAACCAAGTAAATTTGATGATGATGCAGGATTGGTTAAATCAGCTTTTGCTGAATCGAAGGATCTGAATCCTAAAATAAGAAGAATGATTTTTGAATTAGATGAACTATCTACTACCCTACCCAATCCCACATACCAACGACTGAAAGAAGCTTATGCTCTTCAACAGCAAACCCAAAAAGAAGCTGAGCTGATAGAGAATGAACAGCAAAAGCTGAAAAGAAGAGGTGCTGTGGCAGCCGATTTGTATAACTCATTTGATGCTGAAGACACCGAAAATGAAATAATCAAGGCGCAGCAGCATTTAGAAGAGCTACTGGCAAAAAAAGCAGCACATCAAAAAAAGGGTTACAAGGTCAATACATTTGAAGTCTATGAATTTAAACGGTTACTAAGTGCATATCCCACCTCGAAGTTAAATGTTACCAAGCGAACCAAGAGTCAGTTGGAAACATGGGTGAAAATTTTCGAAGAGTTTCACGAGCAGCACTACCATACGATCACTTTCGAAAGCTTCGATCAACAACTTTACAATGATTACGCTACCTTTTTGGTGAGTGATAAGGATACAGGTGGTAAAGACTACTTCAATAACACTGCGGGAAAACACATAAAAAATTTAAAAGCATTTCTTAGCTGGAGCAAAATTCACCACAATAAAATCGTTAACCCCCATTATGAAAAATATCAGGTCTTAAAAGAGGATAAAGAAATTGTTTACTTAACAGAGCAAGAACTCAATCTTCTTTGGGAATTTCAGTATAACGCAGAAAAAGTAAGCAAGGATCAGATCAAGCACATTCACCTGTGCGTTTTTCAGAATCTGACAGGCTTGCGTTATTCAGATTTGAAACGAAGTTTATGGAAAATTGAAGTGGTCGATGGTGAAGAGGTACTTACAGGGAAAACAAAAAAAACAAAAGGGCAATATCAGATACCTCTCTTACTTGATCCACGCATCAAACAGATCTTAGAAATTTATAACTACAGGCTGGATCTGGTGAGCGAACAAAAGCATAACGACAACATCAAAAGTATCTGTAAATCCCTTTTCGATCACCATAAAATAAACAAAGCACCTATCCGCTTGATCAGATATAAATTAGCCGAAGAAATATTTGATGATAAATTCAAATGGGAACTCTTGACCAGCCATTCCGCAAGAAGAGGTTTTGCTACAAGGCTCCATCACGAAGGTGTTGGTGAAAGAAATATTTTACTGATTATGGGTTCTAAATCTAATGAGGTACTTAAAAAATATATCCGTAACAATGCAGCCGATATGTTAAGAGCTGTCAAGATGAAAAGGCGAAATGGGAAATTGGATGATGTTCTGAGGGTTGCATAAACTCGAATGCTACATCAAATTCATAATGAATCAGCCTATAAGAAAATAGTTAGATATGACCAATACTAACGTGTTGCAGCATGTCGCCTAACGGTACTTTCATTCACCTCATTCAAAGCAACTATATGCTTCATACCTTGAAAAACATTGCCTTCATAAGTACTACTCCCCATCATCAAACCATTTTTATCACCATAGAAATTGAATCCAACGGGTCTTAAATCCATTCTATCTACTATACAGTAATCATCATCTTTTTTAAAAGCACTTAGAACAACGGTGTTTTTAATAGTGATTATTATATTTTTATTAGGATTTTTTTCAACTCTTACGTCAGAGTGTTCACTTGAATTATTTATCACTAATGGCACCCAAGCATTACCATCAACCATCATGTATAACCATATCATAGGAAATTCTCCCTTTCCAATTAGCACAGGAGAGAAATTTCCTACCCTTAAAAAGCTCATTACATTTATTAATCTGTTAGTGCAGAGTTCTAAAACTGTAAATGGCTTATATTCTTGTGGATATATTGATTCAATATTCATATTACTGCTTTTCAAAGTGTTTATTAATTTTCTCTACAATCCTTCGCTTCTCATTAGGCACCCAAAGGTTAATTAGAAAACAGCAACCAGCTAAGCCCGTAGCTATCAACCAAGCGAAAACTTCCCAGCTATCAAACTTAATTGTCGAGTCAATTTTACTTCCAAGTAACTTCGCCAACATATTAATAAATAAACCGACTGAAGCACCAACAAAAGTAAATCCCAAATTAAACCATAAGCTTTCTGTTTTCTTCAAAACTGAAAAATCGTATCTCTCAAGTAAATGAGGCTGTCTTGCAATAGTTATCGCAGGATTGGTGAATGGATTACCATTCACATAAACTGGATTATTAAAAGTTTGTCCTGAAAATGACTGTGATGGTCCTGAACTATTATCAGACATATGTTACGCCACTATTAAATTTCTAAGCCCCTACCCTATGCATATCATGAGCAGTATAATCATTACCTAAGATATATAACGCAAGATAAAAGGCATGCATTTAAATTAATAAATTTTATCATCGGTTCTGCATCTAAAACATAACCACTATAAGCTGGTAATACTCTGCTGCTTACTACTACCTTCGTTTTACTTTTATATACGACAAACCACATACCAAAAATAATTAATTGAAAGCTTATATCATCCAAAGTCAAAACATCTATAAGTACTGCGCTTAGGTAAGGGTATGAATACAATTTTTTGGCATCCAGCCTAATCATAATTTTCACATTTTATTAAGTAAAGATTTTGAAAACAACTTCATTGATGTTCAACATTGGATAGGACTCATATAAAACAGAAACGGATTAAATGATAGGCCCGGTGGGCCTATCATTTAATCCGTTTCCAACAATATATAATTAGCAATACATATATTAGAAAAATGTTATTTGATTTTTTTGATTGTTTCAAATATATCGCTACTTACAAATTGTGGATAATCATTTATTATTTTTTCAATGACGTCTTTTTTTAAACCATCTTCTCGTGTATAAGATCTTAAAAACGGATACTTTTCTTTATATAGTTTTTCCAGATCATGCCCCTGCTTTCTATTGAATTCAACAGAAATAGAAAGCTCCCAACTATTATATAATTTATTCACCGCCTTATCAGCAGAGTTAAGTCCTAAATCATTCAAAACCTTATCCATTATTACTTGAGCATCATCTCTTAGCATACTTCCAACTTCCGAATAGGTTGTAATGGATATCTCACCGAAAGTTAAACAATCAAATTTTCTTTCTCTAATAAATAACAATCCCATCAGTAATGGGTCTAAAATATAATTCTCTATTGAATACCTTTCCTCTCCCAATACAATTATTCTTTCCGTAGGCTTATTTTTTAAATCCCAATCTATTATACCATAAACCTGATCATTGCCATTTTGAAATAATGCACTTACTAATTCTATAACATCTGTGCAGTTAGAGCCTGATGATGTTCTTGCTGGTAGATAAATAGGTTCTGCAGGAATACTTTCTTTTCTTGAAAGTATGTTTGTCAATAATTCATAATAGTTAACATCATATTTGCTTTCAACTATTACTTGCCTCCTTCTCTCGTTTGATATTTTTAAGAAAGGTATATCACTTGAAAGAATTTCGACAGCTTTTTGAACGGGGATTCTTTCGGGTACGCTACTACCTCTGGTCATTTGAAAAATTGAAATGCCTTGTGTAGCGATTATTGTAGTAGGCGAATGTGTTGTAATAACAGTGGGTATACCATTATCATTTACAATATTTTTATTGATTATCTCTACCATCAATTTAGACATAGAGGGATGTAATGCTGCGTCTGGCTCGTCTATCAGTAACAAATCAGGTTTTCCAGCATTTCCCCCCGTATTATATATAGCAAGTGCAAGGGACATTAATACTTTTTCTCCAGTTGATAAATCTTGGGAATTAATTTCAAACCCTTTATGCTTATCAATGAGTTTAAATTTGTATGTGGTTGAAGCTCTGGAGCCGAGAGGATCATTCACTTTATAAGGAATATTAGTCTGCTCGAGAATCTGATTTACAAATTCCCAAGGTGGATTACCATATATATCTATGAATTCTTCATCACTTAAAACCTGCTTATAAACACTTTCCCCTATTGTTTGATAGTATCTATTAATTTTATTTTCCTCAAGCTTTTTATGGTAATTCTTAAAAATTAAAGCAAATTGTGCCGAAAAAAATTCATTGCTCCCCAAATATGAACTATCAAAATAATCAACGAAGTCATCTTCAGAAATGGCATTAATCTCCTTATTCGCCTTTTCAAGGACATTTTTGATATAATCCAGAGAATTTCCTTCATTTATATGCTGGAGAATCTTCTGAAAATCAGGATTAGAAACAGGCTTAGTTGAAATAGTTGGTCTTCCAAGATTGATTGCTGAGCCTCTGCTAACTCTCTGCCCTTTTTTGGCTAATTCAAATTCTTGCCAAACTTTTTTTGCATGCTGAGTAATTGTTTGCGGATCACAAGTATCAGGTATTATTGGATTTAACTCATTAAATTTTATGTACCTAACATTTTGAATAACTTTACCATTAATCTTAACTTCCGATACATTTGAATTAGACATTGCTTCTAACATATGTGTTTTCCCACTACCGTTTTTTCCTGTTAAAACAGAAAAGTTTTGTAATTCAAAATGTGCTGGTGGATTGATAGACTTATGATTAGTTTTAATGGTTACATGCATACTGAGAATTAGTAAAATGCCCTTAGCAATATATTGAAGCGCATAAATACTAAGTAAACGGCTACTAAACAACAATGACACTTATCAACAAGAGTAGATGTTTATAAATGTCTAAATCAGTATATGACTTATACTAAATGAAAAAGAACAGAGGGTGTGGCCCGGTGGGCCACACCCTCTGTTCTTTTTTAAAACTATATCTATGTATGAAGAACATTTAATCAATTCCTTTGACCACACCTATATCGACACTCCTACCTATAATCATTCCAGTTAAGAAAAGCTTCTAAGCATGATATGAAGTCCGAATTAAGCTCAGAAATATTCAAAATAGATTATAATCTATTTTGACCACTTTTTCATTATATTAGATCTTAAATCCCGTTTGTTAAATCAGGATTTGATGGTATTCACTTTCCTAATCTTTATTTGATTATGAATTCAGCAGTTTCATACGGTCGTGTTTCCACTCACGCACAATCAGTAGATCGGCAAGAGGTACACCTACAAGCATTCGCATCAGAAAGGGGCTTTCATATAACAAAATTTTTTAGCGATGCCATCACAGGTAAAACTCATACTCTTGAAAGAAACGGATTTCAAAAGATGGTTCAGTACTGCCAGCAAAAGAAAATCAAGACGATATTTGTTTCTGAGATTTCAAGAATATCAAGAAGGGTATCTCATACAATTTCAACAATTGAAACGCTGGTGGAAGAGCAAGGAATGACTGTTCACATCCAACATCCAAGCCTACTTACCTTTTCTCCAGATAAGAAAGGGCAAATAGATATTTTACAAAAATCAATGTTAATGATGCTTGGATTAGGCGCTGAGATGGAACTTCATTACCAACAAAGCAGAAGATTTGAGGGAATTGCCGAAGCGAAAAAGAAAAATAGGTATAAAGGTCGAGTAAAAGGATCTACCTATACAAATGAACAACTATTAGCTAAGCATAAAGATATAGTAAACCTCCTAAACCACTCTCAACTACCAGATACTAAAATTAGTGAAATTTGTAAAAAAGGATTATCAACGGTGAAAAGAGTAAAAAAAGCATTGGTTACTAAAGGACAACATGAGTTAACCATCATGTAAGAGCCACCTTTTGACATATAAACCAGCCAACCCATTCTGAATGCTCTTAGTGCGACCAATCACTAAACCTTTTTATTTCTGATATATCATCGAAAGGAAGGTTCAGATATTTTAATCGATACTGTTCCGCATCTTCTTCCATTTCACACATTATAACTAACTGATTGCTGCCCGTTTTGAATCCTCCAGCAAGGCTGTCAATATATGCTATGCTGTTTTCCAATGTAGCACTATGCAATCTAAAAATAAGTTGCTCCATTGCCAGCACATCCTTAGCAAGTTCAAAAATCAAAGGTTTTACGTCTATATCATCAGTAAGGCTTGCCAAATCATTGTAAACTATGCGACCCAGCAAATCCTTTTCCTGTATAAGCTTTTCACGATCTACGATCATTTTAACATCGCCCACCATAGATTCAGGACTGTTTCTATTCTTCACTGCTTGAAATGGTGTTAAATGTATTGGAAAACCGAGATGTTGAGAATAATTCCTTAATTTATATAAAAACCTGTAAGCGAAAGATTTATCAAATACATCATTAGTAGTATATGTAAACTGCTTTGCTTCAGAAGAGGCATTGCCAAACTTCCTTTTTACGTATGATTCTGAACCATCAAGAAAAAATTTGAATGATGAGAGCAAATTGAATACTATCCTATTAACATTGATGTGCAAGTGTTTGCTTTGAAGGTACCTAATATCAACTTGAACAACTGGTAGGTTCGATAATGACTTGCACAGATTATCAAATTCAATCAGGTTTAGTTGAAAATAGATGTATATCAAGAAGTGCTGATTATACTCACTGATAATTTTGACACTTTGCTTTGCATTTACAAATTCTTCTTCGGTTAGATGCTTGATAATTCTAAACGTGTTGTTTTCGAAAGAGTCAAGCCTATATAGATCTTTCTTCATATAATTTAAATGATGTGCATAATATGCGTTTTGCATCATTATCTTTTAGCTAACACGGAAACGCATATTACGCACATGTGACATATGACACAAAATTGCACTGGAATTAATAATCTTAAACATAGAGATTGCACACCATCTACCATGCAATTTTAAATAGTCAATTGATGATCAATTCCACCGTCACCGAAGAACAAATCGAAGAGGTTCGCAAAACATTGGTATTGGATGCTAATTTGGCAGAGAAGCTCGAGCTGGATGCCTTTTGGTCAAGACGTACCTTAAAACAGGTTTTAACAGAAATCTTGGAAAATCACTATCAAGGCAAATCATTTGATCCCTATCCAGCAGGATATTCCAAAGCTAAGACAGGACGCCCTAAACAGTGACTGCCTGCTTTTCTAAATTCAAAACTAAAACCCAATCATATCTATTTAGGCAACTGCCTCGAGGTAATGAAAGGGATACCTGATGGCTCCATTGATATGATATGTGCCGATTTGCCTTATGGCACTACCAATTGCAAATGGGATTCCATCATTCCTTTTGAGCCAATGTGGGAACAATTTCTTAGGATTACAAAACCGAATGCCGCCATCGCATTGTTCGCCCAAGCGCCCTTCGACAAAGTATTAGCTGCTTCTAAAATTGACATTTTCCGATATGAAATGATTTACGAAAAGAATAATTCAACAGGCTTTTATAACGCAAGAAAGATGCCGTTAAAAAGTCATGAGAACATTCTTATCTTTTATAAGAAGCTGCCAACTTACAACCCTCAAAAATCTGGTGGGCATAAGCGCAAGGTTGTAAGAGCAGAATCCAGAAAAAGCGTTAATAGTGAAATTTGGAATAAGACTGTTGAATTCAAAAGCTATGATAGCACCGAGCGATTTCCCCGTTCTATCATAAAATTCAACAGCGACAGGTATAAGGAAGCCTTGCATCCAACACAAAAGCCTGTAGCCTTGATTGAGTATCTGTTGAAAACTTACTTAAATCCAAATTCAGGTGAAGTTGTGTTAGACCCCTGTATGGGATCTGCAACTACATGCATTGCCGCCATGAATGTAGGTATCAACTACATTGGCATAGAGCGGGATACCAAATATTTTGAAATTGCAAAGCAAAGAATTGACAGGCGCAAAATAGAAAAAGGGGAATGAAACATTCCCCTTTTATCTTCAATCACGGCTAATATTATGCTGCCAGTTTCAAGCTAATATTTAGCTTTTCAAATTCCTTCAACATAATTTCACGTATCGCATCCAGATCACTCACAGGTGCAATAATACTGTCGTGTATAGTCGAAAAATCACGGTAGCCTGCTTCCCAAATCGCTGGAACGATTATAGTATAAAATATACTGCTCTCCAGCCGCTGTGCAAGCATACAATTGTTTGCATGCTGCTTCTGCTTTCCAAATGAATTTTCGCACCATTTATTCATTTTCAGTTCTTTAAAGAACTGGTACATACCTGCATATTCGGTTTTCAAGAATTCATACGCCAACACCTTACATTTCTTTTTCAAGCGACCTAACTCAAAAAAGTTATAGTTCCCGAAAAATGCAGTATAGCAGATCGGTTTAGCCTGATCCCTTGTGATAGTTTCACCATGATTAAGGAAATACTCCTGAATCCTTTCGTATATCAATCCATTCGCACAAATCTCCCTAAACGATATTACATCGGTATTAGATTGATATTTTGCTACTATGCCAGTCGCTTCTGTTAGTTCTGGTGTAAATTTCTGAACAACAGTTGGAGTGGCTATCGACATAAAAACAGGCTGGCTATTCACAACATCTACACAACCAAGTTCTTCATCAGCTCTCTCATCGAAATACAAAAACGTGCGTAATTTCTTTGGCAGGTTGGTGATTTTGGTGTGAACACGGTACCCAAACAAGTCGATGATCGACTGGTCAAGTGGGCATGAATTAAAGATTTCGATCAGTTCTTTGGCACTAATGTTAAGCTTGAACTTGCTCTTGTAATTAATCTTATCTATATGTTTCTGGACCTCAATACAGCATTCAGGCGTATCATGTAGTAACATTTTATGGCTGGTAGCAATCATTACATCACGCCATATAGTATTGCTCGAGCTACTCACCCTTAAATTATTGAATCTTGCCAGCATATTCTGAATGCTTTTCCTATTTGATACTTTTATTAGCCTATAAATTTTATCACCGTTTATCATCCATTTTGGTAATGCATAAGCTTTTGTATGATTGTTATTTCCACCTAAATTGAAACGCCATTTGGGATTTTCTTCCAACAAACCAGCGTTCACTAACCGTTGTATTATTTCCTTATACTTCTCACCAAGTAAACATCTGTAATCAGAAAATAAGAGTGCACAGTTTTCGGTAAACAAGAGTGCACAGAAAATGGCAACAAGCATGCACAGCAAAAACCCCTGAAGGAGTGCCATCAGGGGTTTAAGATTAGCTTTGCCGGAGTA